>ENA-OQAN01001460-OQAN01001460.1-human-gut-metagenome-genome-assembly--contig:-NODE-1460-length-10208-cov-2.519095_pt1 | contig 10208 bp, 8 predicted proteins | sample MGYA00242735_ERZ504527 | MGnify/ENA primary metagenome ERZ504527 (study PRJEB26092, sample SAMD00036230) | human gut metagenome | host: Homo sapiens | study: EMG produced TPA metagenomics assembly of...
CAGACTGTTTAGCATATTTGCTGTCGACGTCAACGGCTTTTGTAAATGTTTCTTTGTATGCTACCTGAGGAGCACCAACGTTAGCTTCTACTTTGAATTCACGAAGCAGACGGTCAACGATGATTTCCAGATGAAGTTCACCCATTCCGGAAATGATTGTCTGTCCTGTTTCATGATCTGTATGAGCTCTGAATGTAGGATCTTCTTCAGCAAGCTTAGCAAGTGCTTCAGCCATTTTACCCTGATCACCTTTAGTTTTAGGTTCGATCGCTACGTCGATAACTGGTTCTGGGAATTCCATGGATTCCAGAATTACAGGATGCTGTTCATCACAGATTGTATCACCAGTTGTTGTAGATTTGAAACCTACTGCAGCTGCGATATCTCCTGAATATACGATATCTAATTCTTCACGCTTGTTAGCATGCATCTGTAAGATACGTCCAACACGCTCTTTTTTGTTCTTTGTTGCATTTAATACGTAAGATCCTGATTTGCATGTTCCAGAGTAAACACGGAAGAATGCAAGTTTACCTACGAATGGGTCTGTCATAATCTTAAATGCTAAAGCTGAGAATGGTTCATCATCAGATGAATGTCTTTCAACTTCGTTACCATCTTCATCGACACCTTTGATAGCTGGGATGTCTGTTGGAGCTGGCATAAATTCGATAATAGCATCCAGTAATTTCTGAACACCTTTATTTCTATATGCTGTACCACAGCATACTGGAACTGCTTTACATTCGCATGTTCCTTTTCTTAATGCAGTTTTTAAATCATCAACACTTGGTTCTTCCCCTTCAAGGTACTGCATCATCAGATCGTCGTCTAATTCACAGATCTTTTCGATTAATTCTGTGTGATAAAGTTCTGCTTCTTCTTTCATATCTTCTGGGATTTCAACGATAGAGATGTCTTCACCTTTTTCATCATTGTAGATGTAGGCTTCCATCTCGAATAAGTCGATGATTCCTTTGAAGTCGTCTTCTTTACCGATAGGTAACTGAAGTACTGCTACGTTAGCTCCCAGACGATCTTTCATCTGATCAACTGCTCCGTAGAAGTTAGCACCTAAGATATCCATCTTATTGATGAATGCCATTCTAGGTACGTTATAAGTATCAGCCTGTCTCCATACGTTTTCAGACTGAGGCTCTACTCCACCTTTTGCACAGAAGACTGCTACTGCACCATCAAGTACACGCAGAGAACGTTCTACTTCAACTGTGAAGTCAACGTGCCCTGGAGTATCAATGATATTGATACGATGCTCTAAAGCACCTTTTTTAGGCTTGCAATGATCCTGCAGTGTCCAATGACATGTTGTAGCTGCAGAAGTGATTGTGATACCTCTTTCCTGTTCCTGCTCCATCCAGTCCATAGTAGCAGTACCATCATGAGTATCACCGATTTTATAGTTTACACCAGTGTAATAAAGGATACGCTCTGTTGTTGTTGTTTTACCAGCATCAATATGAGCCATGATTCCGATATTTCTGGTTCTCTCTAATGGATATTCTCTTCCAGCCAAGATTTTTTCCTCCTATAAGTTTTAACATAGAAGCATATCTGGCAAGACGCCAGAACAGATTCTTGAAATTAGAATCTGTAATGTGCGAATGCTTTGTTTGCTTCTGCCATCTTGTGCATATCTTCTTTTTTCTTTACAGATGCTCCTGTATTGTTGGAAGCGTCAAGAAGTTCTTTTGCAAGACGTTCTTCCATTGTTCTTTCTCCTCTTTTACGTGAGAAAGTTGTGATCCAACGAAGCGCTAATGCCTGTCTTCTGTCTGGTCTAACGTCGATAGGCACCTGATATGTTGCTCCACCGATACGTCTAGCTTTTACTTCAAGAACTGGCATGATGTTGTTCATAGCTTCTTCGAATACTTCTAAAGCTGGTTTTCCAGCTTCTTCTTCGATACGGGCAAATGCTCCGTATACGATTTTCTGAGCAACTCCTTTTTTACCATCTAACATAATGTTGTTGATTAATTTTGTCACAACCTTATTGTTGTAAATAGGATCTGCTAATACGTCTCTTTTCGCAATATGTCCTTTACGTGGCACGGTTCTTCCCTCCTTAATAATCATTAATTCATCGGTACTCATACTTAGTTATTGCATGTTCGTGCAGGACTTTTATATCTCCTGTAACCTTTGTAGGAAACAATAAAGTTCCGGCACAACTATACAAGGTAGCGTTTAATTACGCTGCTTTGTACCAATTTAGTTTTGTTTTATTTTTTCTTAGGTCTTTTAGCTCCATATTTGGAACGAGCCTGCATTCTGTTAGCTACACCTGCTGTATCAAGTGTACCTCTAACGATATGGTAACGAGTACCTGGTAAGTCCTTAACACGACCACCACGAATCAGAACAACACTATGTTCCTGTAAGTTATGTCCTTCACCTGGGATATAACTTGTTACTTCGATTCCGTTAGAAAGACGAACTCTGGCGATCTTACGTAAAGCAGAGTTAGGCTTTTTAGGAGTTGCAGTTTTAACAGCTGTACATACACCTCTCTTCTGTGGTGAGCTTGTGTCTGTAGCTTTCTTCTTTAAAGAGTTAAATCCTTTCTGAAGTGCTGGTGCTGTAGATTTCTTTACAGATGTTTTTCTCCCTTTTCTAACTAATTGGTTAAAAGTTGGCATTGATTTCACCTCCATACATGTTTTCTACTGTGGTTACTTAAATTCACCTTGTGACTATACATGCACTTCTTGGTTTTGCTCCCCAAAAAGGCATGCTAGGCTATTATAAAATGCCTGCATGCCTTTGTCAAGACCTTTTCCCAAGATTTTTATTAATTTCTATATATTTTTATCTTTTTGGAAATCTCATTCTATGGATCTTATTCGAAATCTTTTCTTATCCTACTGTCTTCAGAAATGCTTTCTCGTCACATCTCTGATATCGACCCTGACAGCTTCTATTCTGATCTCTTTTCTTGATCTCAATGTTTCGATTTCTTTGTTATATGGCTTCTTTACGCCATTTTCTTAATATATAAAAATCAATCTCTTATTCTTGAGAAAATATTTAGTTAATAAGTTCCAAATTATTTTGTTAACGGGTTACACTTTGCTTTAGTTACCAGTTACAAATTTTTTAAATGCTCCACCGGTCAGCTGATCGAATGTTTGTTGGTCTCTTATCTGAATCTTTCTTGTTTTGATTCCTCGTCTCTTTGGAATCTTTTCTTGTTTGGATTCTTTTTCTTTGATCATCTTCTGATCTTATCTTAAGATCTTGTTCATTCTCTCTATTCTTCGTATTATCTTTATGAGGTTGACTCCTTTACCGTTCTATCCGCTTCTAGGCTCTTATGTTCTCTCTCGAGATCATAATATCCTGTTGAGTCAGTCTCATGATTCCCAATCATCTTAATACTTCTGATCCATCAGCTGCCGGTTTTAAAAGCCTTTCCGTTAGCCTTATGGAGCAACTTGGGCGATTCTCCTTTCTTTTAAAACTTATCTTTCATTTGTTGATTTTATTATATCAATATCTGTTTACTTTGTCAATTAAATAGTTTTTTCAGATTTCTTAAGGATTTTACATACAATAAACAGATTATAGTTTAATGAACGATATTGGCTTGCGCTCTGGGTATCGATAAATGAAGATAAAATATTTTACGTATGCACCAAATACTGTAATTGTCCACACTATAGTCTTCTGGTATATGATAAAAAATAAATAAAAAACCACAAACGCAGCATTGGAATTTTGCCATATTTTGAATAAATTCGCAGCCCAATTGGACGATTGTCTGAGCTTCAGAGACTCTTGTCTTAGATAAACTTCAGAGCGAGTTATCGTAGGAAATTGGGCGGATAAGCGATTTGTTCAAAATATGAGCAAAAATTCCACCGCTGCGTTTGTGGTTTTTTATTTATTTTTTTTCATATACTCAAAGCCTACAGTTGGCCAACTACAAATTCAAATTATTCTTCAATATCAAATTCTTCATCCTCGAAATCGATTTCATCTCCGATCGTGAAATCATTTTCATCTGTGCTGATCTTGACATCTCTGTAACGTCTCATACCTGTTCCAGCTGGGATCAATTTACCAAGGATTACGTTTTCTTTTAATCCTACTAATGGATCGACTTTTCCTTTGATTGCTGCATCTGTAAGAACTTTTGTTGTCTCCTGGAAGGAAGCTGCTGATAAGAAGGAATCTGTTGCCAGAGATGCTTTTGTGATACCAAGCATGATCTGATCTGCTATTGCAGTCTGAAGACCCTGTTCTTCCATCTCTTTGTTTCTCTTCTCAAGTTCTAATACATCAACCATTGCTCCTGGTAAGTATCCTGTGTCTCCACCGTCTTCGATACGTACTTTCTTAAGCATCTGACGTACGATAACCTCAACGTGCTTGTCGTTGATATCTACACCCTGTAAACGGTATACTCTCTGTACTTCGCGGATCATGTAATCCTGTACTGCACGGATTCCCTTGATTCTTAATAAATCGTGAGGGTTGATAGAACCTTCTGTAAGTTCATCTCCGGCTTCAAGGATCTGTCCTTCCTGTACTTTCAGACGAGATCCGTAAGGGATCAGATATGTCTTCACATCGCCAGTTTCTCTGTTTGTGATGATAACTTCACGTTTCTTCTTTGTATCTTTTAACTGCACTTCTCCACCAAATTCTGCGATGATCGCAAGTCCTTTTGGTTTACGTGCTTCAAATAACTCTTCGACACGAGGAAGACCCTGTGTGATATCATCACCGGCTACTCCACCGGCATGGAATGTTCTCATTGTAAGCTGTGTACCTGGCTCACCGATTGACTGTGCTGCGATGATTCCGACAGCTTCTCCAACCTGTACGGCCTGACCTGTTGCCATGTTGGATCCATAACACTTCGCACAAGCTCCAACTCCGGATTTACATGTTAACATCGTACGGATCTTAACAGATGTATATCCTGCATCACAAACGGCTTTCGCACGTTTTGGTGTGATCATGTGGTTTGCTTTTACAATGACTTCACCAGTTTCTTTATTCACAAGCTCTTCTGCTGCGTATCTTCCTGTGATACGTTCTTCTAAGCTTTCGATAACTTCCTGTCCATCCATGAATGCTTCTACATACATTCCTGGAATTTCCTCTCCAGTACCTTCACAGCAATCCTGTTCACGAATGATCAGATCCTGTGATACGTCTACCAGACGACGTGTTAAGTATCCTGAATCGGCTGTACGAAGGGCTGTATCGGACAGACCTTTACGAGCTCCATGCGCTGAAATGAAGTATTCCAGTACGTCAAGACCTTCACGGAAGTTAGACTTGATTGGTAATTCGATCGTACGTCCTGATGTATCGGCCATCAGTCCACGCATACCTGCTAACTGTTTGATCTGCTGGTTAGAACCACGGGCTCCGGAATCTGCCATCATGAAGATGTTATTTAATCGGTCTAATCCTGTGATCAGTTTATCTGTTAAAACGTCATCGGCGTCGAACCATGTCTTAACAACCGCTTTATAACGTTCTTCTTCTGTCATCAGACCACGTTTATACTGTTCTGTAATGAATTCTACCTGTTTCTGTGCATCTCCTAAGATCTGAGGTTTCTCAGGTGGCACTGTCATATCGGAAATAGATACTGTTAAGGCTCCTCTTGTAGAGAATTTGTATCCGATCGCTTTAATATCATCTAAGACTTCTGCAGTCTTTGTTGCTCCATGAATGTTGATACATTTATCAAGGATCTGTTTTAACTGTTTCTTTCCTACGTGGAAATCAATCTCATATGCTAAAGCATTCTCTGGTTTGCTTCTGTCTACAAATCCTAAATCCTGTAAGATGATCTCATTAAACAGGATACGTCCAAGTGTACAATCTACAATCTGAGAAATAGGATTTCCGTCTTTGTCTACACCTGTACGTCTTACTTTGATCTTAGAATGAAGTGTGATCACCTTATTTTCATAAGCTAAGTATGCTTCGTTCTCAGATTTGAAGTATTTACCTTCACCTTTGTCTCCATCTTTCTCTAATGTCAGATAGTAGATACCAAGTACCATATCCTGAGAAGGAACAGCTACTGGACCACCATCAGATGGTTTTAACAGGTTGTTTGGTGATAACAGAAGGAATCTACACTCTGCCTGTGCTTCCACAGATAATGGAAGATGGACAGCCATCTGGTCACCATCGAAATCGGCATTGTATGCTGTACATACCAGTGGATGCAGACGGATTGCTTTACCTTCTACCAGGATAGCTCAAATGCCTGAATTCCCAGTCTATGCAGTGTCGGTGCACGGTTTAACATAACCGGATGTTCTTTAATGACGTCTTCTAAGACATCCCATACTTCTGGCTGAAGTTTTTCAACCATTTTCTTTGCTGATTTAATGTTGTGAGCTAATTTGCGCTCTACTAATTCTTTCATAACGAATGGCTTGAATAATTCGATCGCCATTTCTTTTGGAAGACCACACTGGAAGATCTTTAAGTCTGGTCCTACTACGATAACGGAACGTCCAGAATAGTCTACACGTTTTCCTAACAGGTTCTGACGGAAACGTCCCTGTTTACCTTTTAACATGTCTGATAATGATTTTAATGCACGGTTTCCTGGTCCTGTAACTGGACGTCCACGTCTACCATTATCGATCAGGGCATCAACTGCTTCCTGTAACATTCTCTTTTCGTTTCTTACGATGATATCTGGCGCTCCAAGTTCTAATAATCTCTTCAGACGGTTATTTCTGTTGATGATACGTCTGTAAAGGTCATTTAAGTCAGATGTAGCAAAACGTCCACCATCTAACTGAACCATTGGACGGATATCTGGAGGGATGACTGGAACTGCATCCAAGATCATCCATTCTGGTTTATTCTCTGAGTTGCAGAATGCTTCTACAACTTCCAGTCTCTTAACGATTCTGGCTCTCTTCTGACCTGTAGCAGTTTTGAACTCATCCTGTAAGGATTTTGCTTCTGCTTCCAGATCAATGGCCTGAAGCAGTTCTTTCACTGCTTCAGCACCCATTCCTACGCGGAATGTATCTCCGTATTTTTCATACGCTTCTCTATATTCTTTTTCAGTTAATACCTGTTTATATGCAAGATCTGTATCTCCAGCATCTAAAACGATATAGCATGCGAAATATAAAACCTTTTCCAGTGTTCTTGGTGAAATATCAAGAATCAGACCCATACGGCTAGGAATTCCTTTAAAATACCAGATATGAGATACTGGAGCTGCTAATTCGATATGTCCCATTCTTTCACGACGGACACTTGCTTTTGTCACTTCAACACCGCATCGGTCGCAGACAACACCTTTATAGCGAACTTTTTTGTACTTTCCGCAGTGACACTCCCAGTCCTTTGTAGGCCCGAAGATTTTCTCACAGAAAAGCCCATCTTTTTCAGGTTTTAATGTTCGATAGTTGATCGTCTCAGGTTTCTTTACTTCTCCTCTAGACCACTCACGGATCTTTTCTGGAGAAGCCAACCCGATCTTAATTGCATCAAATGAAATTTTATTGCTTTGATATTCATTGCTTGATTCCATCATTTAAGGCTGCTCCTTCCTAAATTGCTCGCCAATCTACATGATTGTGTTATCTTCACCTTCTGATAAGTCTCCGTGTTTATATCCTAAAGCACCGAGTTCAGATTCGCTTTCTTCATAATTGTTGAAGACACCGTCTCCTTCGATCATTGGTGCAAGATCCTGATTTGCATCTCCACCATCAACATCTTCTCTTAATTCAACTTCTTCAGCGTTCTCGTCAAGAATTTTAACATCTAATGCCAGTGACTGGAATTCTTTTAATAATACTTTGAAAGATTCTGGAACACCTGGTTCAGGGATGTTATCACCTTTGATGATCGCTTCGTATGCTTTCACACGACCTACAACATCATCGGACTTGAATGTCAGGATCTCCTGAAGTGTGTATGCTGCACCATAAGCTTCTAGTGCCCATACCTTCCATCTCTTCCGAAACGCTGTCCACCGAACTGAGCTTTACCACCCAGTGGCTGCTGAGTTACTAATGAGTAAGGACCAGTAGAACGTGCATGGATCTTGTCATCTACCAGATGATGCAGTTTCAGGTAATGCATGAATCCGATTGTTACAGGGCTGTCAAATTCTTCTCCTGTACGACCGTCTCTTAATCTTACTTTACCAGTTGTATCAATTGGTACACCCTGCCATTCTTTTCTATGGTCTCTGTTTTCATATAAGTAATCCATTACATCATCGTTAACTTTATCACGCCATTTCGCGTCAAATTCTTCCCATGATGTATTGGCATAGTCATTTGCCATTCTTAATGTATCTGCGATATCGTTCTCGTCTGCACCATTGAATACTGGTGTAGCAACATTAAATCCAAGAACTTTTGCTGCTAAGGACAGATGGATCTCTAACACCTGTCCGATATTCATACGTGAAGGCACACCTAATGGTTCAGTACGATATCTAATGGACGTCCATTTGGTAAGTATGGCATATCTTCCACTGGCAGAATACGGGAAATTACACCCTTGTTACCATGTCGACCAGCCATCTTATCTCCTACAGAAATCTTTCTCTTCTGAGCAATGTATACACGAACGCTCTTGTTTACTCCAGGAGGAAGTTCGTCTCCATTCTCTCTTGTGAAGATCTTCGTATCCATAACAACTCCGTAAGCACCATGTGGCACTCTTAAAGATGTATCACGAACTTCTCTTGCTTTCTCACCGAAGATCGCACGTAACAATCTCTCTTCAGCTGTTAATTCTGTTTCTCCCTTAGGAGTAACTTTTCCTACCAGGATGTCACCGGCACGTACTTCTGCACCGATACGGATGATACCGTTATCATCTAAGTCTTTTAAGACATCTTCACTTAATCCTGCAAGATCTCTTGTGATCTCTTCCTGACCAAGCTTAGTATCTCTGGCTTCTGCTTCATATTCTTCGATATGAACAGATGTGTAAACGTCATCCTGTACCAGACGCTCACTTAACAGTACCGCATCCTCGTAGTTATATCCTTCCCATGTCATGAAACCGATCAATGGGTTCTTACCAAGAGCCATCTCTCCGTTGCTTGTTGAAGCACCGTCTGCTAAGATGTCTCCCTTTTCTACTCTGTCTCCTACAAATACGATTGGACGCTGATTCATACAGTTACCCTGGTTGCTTCGTGCAAATTGATAACATTGTACTCATCTCTCTGACCGTCATCATTACGAACTACGATCTTTGTACTTGTAGATCTTTCTACGACTCCGCCATTTCTTGCTGTGATGCAGACTCCAGAGTCATATGCAGCCTTGGATTCCATACCTGTTCCAACAACAGGAGCTTCTGTAGAAAGAAGTGGTACTGCCTGACGCTGCATGTTGGATCCCATCAGCGCACGGTTAGCATCATCGTTCTCCAGGAAAGGAATCATGGATGTAGCTACTGAGAATACCATCTTTGGAGATACGTCCATTAAGTCAAGGTTTACTTTATCAAATTCTGATGTATCCTCACGGAAACGTCCGGATACATGAGTATTTACGAAATGTCCATCTTCGTCAACAGGTTCGTTCGCCTGTGCTACTACATAATTATCTTCTTCATCAGCTGTTAAATAAACAACTTTGTCTGTAACAACTGGATTCTCAGGATCTGATTTATCCAGTACACGATATGGAGCTTCGATAAATCCATACTCGTTAATTCTCGCATAAGTAGCAAGAGAGTTGATCAGACCGATGTTAGGTCCTTCAGGTGTCTCGATCGGACACATTCTTCCGTAATGTGTATAATGTACGTCACGGACTTCGAATCCGGCACGATCACGAGACAGACCACCTGGTCCTAATGCAGATAAACGTCTCTTATGTGTTAACTCAGACAGTGGGTTGTTGTGGTCCATGAACTGAGATAACTGAGAACTTCCAAAGAACTCTTTCACTGCTGCTGTTACTGGTTTGATATTGATCAATGACTGTGGTGAGATAGATTCAATATCCTGAGTTGTCATTCTTTCACGAACAACTCTTTCCAATCTTGAAAGACCGATACGATACTGGTTCTGAAGCAGCTCACCGACAGCACGGATACGACGGTTTCCTAAGTGGTCAATATCATCATCATGTCCAATTCCATACTCTAAATGGATATTGTAGTTGATGGATGCTAAGATATCTTCTTTTGTAATATGTTTTGGAATCAATTCA
>ENA-OQAN01001461-OQAN01001461.1-human-gut-metagenome-genome-assembly--contig:-NODE-1461-length-10205-cov-1.559337_pt1 | contig 10205 bp, 12 predicted proteins | sample MGYA00242735_ERZ504527 | MGnify/ENA primary metagenome ERZ504527 (study PRJEB26092, sample SAMD00036230) | human gut metagenome | host: Homo sapiens | study: EMG produced TPA metagenomics assembly of...
CCATGATGCGGTCCCGCTGACGGCTGGCAGCCAGCAGTTCCAGCAGGTTTCCTTCCGCCGCATGCGATTCGTAGGCCAGGCTCACCTGCTCGCGGCCCTGAGAAATATAAGAATAATAAGACTGGAACACCGGAATGAACTCATCAATAAACTCCCGGCGCTTGCGATAGACCACCTCACCGGAAGCAGCCATCGCCTCTTCCCAGACAGCCATCAACTCCTCCTCGGGTTCCACTTCAGCCTTCAGCAAAGTGTTTCGCTGCAGCAAAGCCTTGTTATAACGGATCAGCGCGTCCAGGTATTCACGGTCGAACTGCGAAATCACCACATCCATGAAACGGCGGCGTTCTTCACTGCCGCCCGCAATCAGCAGCGAGTCGGCTGGCGAAACCATCACCAGCGGAATCAGACCAATGTGATCCGACAGACGCGTATATTCCTTTTTATTCCTCTTGAACTGCTTCTTCTGCCTTCGTTTCAGCCCGCAGTAGACCTCCTCCGGATCTCCGTCATCCGTCTCATAAAAGCCCTGCACAACGAAAAAGTCCTGGTCATGACAGATATTCTGCGAATCAATGGGATTCGTCGCACTCTTGCAGAACGACAGATAATATACCGCATCCATCAGATTAGTTTTTCCCATACCATTCCGTCCGATAATGCAATTCATTTTACGTGAAAAAGCAAGATCCACTTGCTCCAGATTCTTATAATTTAATATCGAGATGCGTTTAAGCCACATAATTAAGTCCTTGTTTGAAGCACAAAATTAACAATAAAAGCAAGATTGGGAAAAAACCTGCCCGCAAATTTCATTAATACATTTAAATAAATTACTTTTGCTGTCCAAAATAGGATTACCCACGAAATAATAAAAAAGAATATAAAAATGACTGAACAAAAACATCATCACGACCCATTGAATGTTGATGAAGCTCTCAGCACTTCAGAAGCATTCCTGATCAAGTACAAAAATGTTTTACTGGGAGCCGTTGCGGCACTGGTTATCGTAGTTTGCGGTTATCTGGGATACAAACACTTTATCTCTGAGCCCAAAGAAGCAAAAGCATCTGAAGCCCTGTTCAGAGGCGAACAGTATTTCGGTGCAGAAAGCTATGAACTGGCCCTGAACGGTGACAGCCTGGGATATGCAGGTTTCCTTAAAATCGCTGATGAATTCAGCGGAACAGCAGCCGGAAATCTGGCAAACGCATACAGCGGTATCTGCTATGCACAGCTTGGCAAATATGAAGATGCCGTGAAATACCTCGACAAGTTCAACGGCAAAGACCAGCTTGTTGCTCCGGCTATCCTGGGAACCATCGGTAACTGCTACGCACAGATGGGACAACTGGACAAGGCAGCCGCCACACTGATCAAGGCAGCCAACCGCGCCAACAGCCTTTCATTAAGCCCAATCTACCTGATTCAGGCCGGACAGATCTTTGAAAAGCAAGGCAAGAATGCTGAAGCCGTAGAAGCTTACAAGCAGGTCAAGAACAAATATGCCAACTCATATCAGGCAATGGACATTGACAAATACATCGAACGCGCTTCACTGAAATAAGAAACGCCCGATGCCTGAAGGCCGCTGACTTCCCGCAACCGGAGAAACTAGAGGCCCTTACACGGATTAACACGGAATATTCTTATCCTTCCCTGTTAATCCGTGTAATTATAATCAAACCACAGATTCTAAAATTTAATTACTATTATCACCATGGCAACAGCTTATCACAATCTTTCTGATTACGACTTCAATTCAGTTCCCGATGCATCAGGCATGCGTTTCGGAATCGTTGTATCCGAATGGAACAGCAACATCACCGGTGCTCTGATGAAAGGAGCCATTGACACTCTGAAAAAGCACGGAGCAAAAGACGAAAACAATTCTGGTACAAACCGTACCGGGCAGCTTTGAACTGACTTTCGGTTCTGCCCAAATGATTAAAAGCGGAAAAGTCGATGCAGTAATCGCTATCGGATGCGTTGTACGCGGAGATACCCCTCATTTTGATTACGTATGTGCCGGAACGACCCAAGGTATAGCTCAGTTGAATGCAACCGGCGATGTACCAGTCATTTACGGTCTGATCACAACCAATACCATGCAGCAGGCAGAAGACCGTGCCGGCGGCAAATTGGGCAACAAAGGAGACGAATGTGCAATTACTGCAATAAAAATGATCGATTTTATTTGCAAGTTAAAATAAAAATCGTACCTTTGCAACGCAATTGAGAAAGGCAATGTTGAAAAGCTCTTCTCAATCGCAAAAGGGCAAATACCAGAGTGGCCAAATGGGGCAGACTGTAAATCTGCTGGCTTACGCCTTCGGTGGTTCGAATCCATCTTTGCCCACTACTTTGCGGAAGTAGCTCAGTCGATAGAGCATTAGCCTTCCAAGCTGAGGGTCGCGGGTTTGAGTCCCGTCTTCCGCTCTGATGAATCAGATGGTTATCGAAAGATTCCATCTGATTCTTTTTTATCCGTACCCTCTTTCCTCCAGGCACAGCCCTCCACGGACTTCCCCTGCTGCCCCACCCCGGTCAGAAAAACGTCCCGGCGTTTACATCAAAAGCCGAATTCTTTTCACTGATTCGCCGAAACATTTTTTTAAAAGCCCGCGAGCTTTTTTCAAGAACCACAAGAGCCTCTGTCCTCCCCGGATCATCATGCGGTCATTGAGACTGAATCGTGCGGTCGATGCGGCTGAATCGACCGCTCGTTGAAGCCTCATCGTGCGGTCGTTTGACTACCGGGAATAACTTATCTGATTATTCTTAACTTTGCATAATGAAAATAACAAATCAATATGAAAACTTGGAAATTCTCTTTCTTCCTCTTTTGGATAGCTATCGGATTCACAGCTTGTCAGGATTCATCCAAACATATATATCCGAGATACGAACAATTCCCGGAAACATACAACGAATCTTGTGTGCAGGAAATCGGGAACGACTCCGTATTTTTCCGTTATCCCTATCGGATCGATATAAAAGATAGTTTGGCAATCCTGCTGGATCTGCATAACGACAGCCATTTCTTATATGCGTTTACGTTTCCTGACTGGCAACCGATTACGCCTTTCGGCAAGCGCGGAGAAGGGCCTGACGAAATCTTCGGCCGAAAGGATACGGATCTGTTCGCCGGATTCCATTTGGGTACTCGACTCCAACCGGGCACAAATTACCCGCTGGAAAGTATCTGTTGCCGATAAAAAAGCGGAACGGATGGAAGAGATCCCTTTAGACCAAACAACTGCTGCGAACCCTCGACTTTGCAAAACAGATTCCGGCTTTTTGGTGACAGACTATACCGGGAGTTACCGCTATCATGTACTGGATGCCAAAGGCAGAATCCAAAAGAGCATAGGAAGCATCCCGACCAAAGATGAAAGCCAGCGGGAAAGTTTGCCGGCATTGGCGCAGGCATGGCGTACGTTTATGAGTTATAATCCGAAAAACCAGGTATTGGCTTTAGTGACGCAATTGGGCGAGACGGTTGAGATTTTCAACCTGAAGACAGGTTTCCACACCGTGCTTTTCGGACCGAACGGCGAACCGGTCTTTTCCCAGCAAGGCGGCGAAGCTTTCCCGAAAGGAATCAAAGGATTCAATGAGGTTCTGGTAGCCGACAGTTGCATCTACGCTGTTTTCGACGGGGTTTCGTTTAAAGAACGGATACGGAATATGCAGGAAGGGAAAAAATTACCGGACGGCGGATTTTTTGTTTATGTATCGATCTGGAAGGGAAACCGCTGCGAAAGTTAGTGCTAGATCATTCAGTGTTCGGACTGGCATTACAAGGCGAACGGTTATATACTACAAGCTTGGATAATAATAACCCGGTTATTATCTATTTAAACTAAAGAAATTCCAAACAGACAATAACATTTCAATCAAACAATAATCGATATCCTACCCCTCGTATAGATTCCACTTTTACATCCACTATTTTTAACTCTTTTCGCAATTGGAGAATTGTATGATAAATACAGTCTTTACTTTCTTCTATACCTCTATTTTTATATAAAGCATGCAGATCTCCGTAATTCAAGAAAAAATGTTCAGCAACAACAAACTGTTGAAAGTATCTTAAAGACTCACCTTTCAGGATAATTTTTTTCTCGCCTGACTTCAATATATGATTCTTTGCATCCCATAAATAATCTCCGGTAACAGTTATCCATTCTGTTTGTACAATGTTCCGCTCTTGAGTTACTTCATCGTTTTCTATTGCAGAAGAAGGCATGGAAACTTGGGGTTGTAATACACAATTTGCATCTTTTTTTACCTCTCATTTGCTTGTAGTATAAATAAATGAAAACTCCCAGCACATACACCAATGTCAAAATATAGAAATACTTATAATCAAATAACAGATAAAATGGCAAACAGAATATAGGCACGTAAGATAATATCTGATTGATTATTTTCATCTTTGCGATAAGTATATTCATGCAAAAGAGTCGCTTTTTCAAAGAAATCAGACTGACAACTCGCTATGGTTTTACCGTTAAACGTTCTACTAACAGCCGTTTGAAGCTCTAAACCACCTCCCTTCAATCTTGACGGAAAAGGCTATCCAAACGATTACAACATGAATCTTCCTTAATAAAATAGAATTGATCTCCCCAATTTTTCTTCTCTTCAGCGGATATATTATTAGGGGAATATTCAGCTTTATACTGAAAACTCACTTCTTGGATGAAACAGATTTTTTCTTCCATAACAGCTACAGAAAATGCATGCCTGCTTTCACTCAGGATATATTTCCTACGGCTTTCTCCTAAAAAAACAAGGACAATCAAAAACAAAAAAGAAAACAAAACAAGCTTTATTATTACCTCTTTTCTCACTAACATATCTATTTTTTTCTGAAAGTTTTCTGAAATTCCATTCATAAAAACCTGTGTACCAGCAGCTTTATTATTTCTCAGAAACATTTCAGGATAATGTACACACTTTTTTATTTATTTTGCCTCAAAATTAGTACTAAATTAAAAAATATGAAACGAAAAGCAGTAAAATTATTAAGCGTCGTAATATTCGCTATTGGCATTTGCGGATATTATCACGCAGTAAAAACAGAACAAACAATGAATGAGCTAGCTCTAAAAAAATGTAGAAGCTTTGGCACAAGGTGAATGGTCAAATCATTTATGTTATGGAAAAGGCGACATAGAATGTGATGGTATGAAAGTAAAATATAGAATTGACGGCTTAAATCTGGAATGACCAAACGGAGAGTAAAAAAATAAGGAGTTGCAAACCTATCTACGATTGGCAATCCCGATAAAGCAGCAACCCCACACTTGCTCTCCGATTCATTCACTTATAAAGAAAGGAGGCAAAGCGCATACAAAAGTACACATTTATTTCGGAATGGCATACAGAATCTTCTGCCATGTGCAACCACGCTTGATAAAGGGTGGGCTTATAGAAAGAAAGGTTCAGATAACATCAAATATTATTTTTAAATATCAAACACTATGAAAAAGTATATTATTTCAATGATGGCTGTTGCTACAGTCGCTATCGCTGGTTGGAATTACCAGCAGAATAAAGAAGTGGAATTATCTGATTTGGCCATGGAAACGTGGAAGCGTTAGCCAATGGTGAAGATATAAGTTCAGGGGATCCTTGTTGGAATGCAAATTATGATGCAGATAAACCTAAGGCTGTAAAGTGTGGAACTCCATGTAAGTATGAGCCTCTGGATATCCATTGGTGGTCAGGAACATCTTATTGCTTGTAAAATCTTTATAACATAAATTAAGGAGTAATAAATATGTAATATTACTACTCCTTAATTTTACAATAAAATAGTAGAATTGAGTATGAAACGGTTATTTTCTGTCCTTTTATTGTTTGTATTTATTTCATCGTGTCTCTCAAAAAGAGACTCTTCTCATTCAGATGAAGCTGGAGTTGACACAGATAGTAGCAGAGTGGTTTCTGCGGAAAAGCTGAATTCACCAGATACTGTCCTTACATTGATGGAGGAGTATCCTGTGGAAATGGATATATATGATGATGTATTATATGTTGTTATGGCAAAAGCAGATACTTGTATTCATTCATTCAATAAACGGACTGGCAAGTTGTTAAAACGGATAGGGACGGTAGGGAATGGTCCGGAAGATGTTCTTTCTCCTGAATTTGTGCGTAATAATTATGAGAATAGGGTAATACAGAAAGGTATTGAAATGTACGATATGAATACAAGAAACAAATTCGTAGCATATTCTGATTCATTGGGCTCTTTTACGAAATTGCCTGAAGATTATTTAGGATGGGGAAGTCTGAATTTAAATCAGAAGTACTTGGTGGGAAAACATATTGGAGAGAAAAATTCTTTGTTTCAAATCTGTGATTTACGCACAAGCCAAATAACCAATGTACCTGTGTATCCGGAACTTTCATCAACTTTAACAGACAAAGTGAAAGATAATTTATGGCTAATGTATAGTGCAAATGTCTTATGCAATTTGAATTTGCATAAAATATTTGTTTCAATGTATTATTTTGATATGATCCAGGTGTATAACTTGCAAGGAAAATTACAAAATGTCATTTGTTTAGATAAAGATGGTGATAATAATGAGGAGCAGTTTCGTAAACTATTAAATCGAAAAAATTATGTGGGTTATATTCAATGCTATGCAACTTCTGGTTATGCTTATTTTCGTCGCAGTCTGAAAAATGGTGAAACAGATGATGCCATGAATAATCAAATCGTACAAGTTGATTGGAATGGAATGGTGACTCATGTTTGGGAAGTGGGGCAGGAAATGACTTCCGGCTTTTGTATAGATCAAGACAGATACCTGTATTGTATAAAAAAAGGAGAGTTACAAAATGAAGAAGCTTTCTTTATTTTACGGTATGCCTTAAGCTAAATCAGGGGTTGAAGTATGAAATGCAATTTTGTCATAGATCCGGCGGTACTATTTATGTTTGCCAACAGATGAGAAACGCATATTCAACCATATACTCATGTTTGATCACAATGGAAAATTACTGCGTAATTTCCGTGTTACCAATAACGATTCATTAGGAAAAATAGAGATTTCAGAAGATGAGAAAACTATCTATGTTTCTTGTTATGAGCCTGAACCCGCTATCTTACGTATTGATATATCCGAATATGTTTAAATCCAATAAAAAAAGGACAATGAAAAACAGCAATTCTATCTTTAGTCTTACTTCTCCTTGCCTCCTGTCAGGACAATAAGAAAGAACAGCTTCTCCACTTGGTCAAGGAATGGCAAGGAAAAGAAATCCGTTTCCCGGAGAAACCGGTATTCACCCGGTTTGTAACGGACACAACCGATTACCGCATCCCGGCTGCGGCGGACTATAAGGTCGTGGTCTATGTCGATTCCATCGGGTGCGTCAGTTGCAAACTGCAATTGCGGGAGTGGAAAAAGTTTATCGCCCAAGTGGATTCCGCCACGGATGGGAACGTCCCCTTCCTGTTCTTTTTCCAATCGAAAGACAATGATGAACTACGCTATATCCTAAGACGGGATAACTTCACCCTGCCCGTCTGTGTCGATACCGACAATCATTTTTATAACTTAAACCACTTTCCCGACGAGATGACTTTCCAGACCTTCCTCGTTGACCGGGACAACCACGTGAAAGTAATCGGTAACCCGATACACAACCTGTCTGTCCGGGATCTCTACCTCAAGGAACTGACAGGGGCCGCCGCCTCTTCCCTGCCCGCCACACACCTACAAATCGATACCCTGGAATACGATTTAGGCTCAGTGCCTGCCAACGGCACAAAAGAGCAAACCGTCCGCCTGCGCAACACAGGAACGGAAACTTTCCGACTGAAAGGTATCACCACCTCGTGCGACTGCACCACCGCCCGATATGACTGGCAAGAAATACAACCGGGCGAGACGAAGGAAATCACCGTCAGTTATCAGGCCGAACAGCCCGGCGATTTCCTCCGCACCGTCACCATTTACGGAAATATCACCGAAAAAGAAATTACCCTCACCTTCGTAGGAAGGGTAGGTTAACACCTAATAGAGACAAACGGTAAAAACATCATAGATAGATGTGATTACCTTATTATTAATAATTTAAATTATAACAAAGTGAATTTCAAAAAAAAGTCTTGGGCTTCTTGCCACTGTATCAGTGGTAGCAGCCGCTGGTTGGAACTACCAGCAGAACAAAGAAAAAGTAGAACTGTCTGATTTGGCACTGGCTAATGTGGAAGCGTTGGCGAGTGGAGAAAGTTCTATCAGACCTTACCAAACGATGGGATATTGTACCCCTTCAAGTTTAAATTACATGTGTACGAGTATGCAAAAATAACATCTATTTGATTTTCTAGTTGAAAGAATTAATAATAAGCATACTCTCCTTTCAATAGCAGGAGATATCATAATGAAACTAAAAAAATACATATTTACCAGTTTATTCATTGCTTTGATCAGCTGTAATCACGAGCAAGAAATACGATTTCTGATTTACATTTTAGTAAGATAAAATTACCCTATTTAAAGAATCTACCTTATTTAAGAATAAAAAAATCATACCACTGGAGATAAATGAAGATGTCCTGATAGGAAAATCCCCTTCACTATTATTGGATGATGGCTTTTTCATTTATTCCAAAAGTGGCGGAGGACAGGTAATACATTTTGATGAATCAGGGGAATTTAAAAATACAATAGGAACTATAGGTGGTGGTCCTAAAGAATATATAGAGCTCACAGATATAAATCTAAATCAAAAAGAAAAAAGCATAGATGTTTTAGCTTTGAATTCCATCTGTAGTTATACGTACGATGGAGACTTTATCAAAAAACAAAATATAGAATATCCAGCTTCTTCTTTTTATCAAGACCCTGATAAAAATCTTTGGCTATATACAGGAAATAACAAGGCTTATAGTGATTATAAATTGTTTAAGATTGATTCAAGCTCAAAAGAAAAAAAATTCCTGAAAATAAGCTCTGACTTACTTCCTATTTCAGAAAACAATTTCCATAAAGCCGGAGAATTAGTGTCTTTTCACGAAAGTTTCAATAATGATATTTATCTAATCACCAATGGCGTACTGAAAAAAGCCCATACAATTTCGTTCGGGAATTTAAATATTGATTTGGATAAAGCACCGAAAGACCCAATGGAGTTCATACAATACATAAATCAAACCCATTATGCAACGGCTCGTTGTTATTTAGAAAATAAAAATTACATTTATATCCAAGTATTTGAAGGAATACCTCAAGATAAATATGGAAAATTTTACCATTGGTTCATTAATAAGCAGACAAACAAAAATACAATCATTGAGCAACCCTATAATATTGCTCCTGATTCTTATTTATATGCACCACAAATATTAACAGCAAACAATGACTTGTATTTTTGGGCTATGTACTAGAATCAGAGGATGAGGTTTCAAACTCAGAAGAAAATCCATCCGTTGTTTCTATAAACCTATCGGGACTATAATTGTCCACCTTTTTTATAAACCTTTATGGCTGACGAAAACAAAAAACAAGCGTATGTTTGGCCTGTGGAACTACGGAAAAACAAGATTACGGAACGGACGGGCGATTATACCGCCTCCGTCAAGATATTCAGTGACACCAAGTCGTTGAAGTACATCGCCAAAAAGATTGTGCGCGAACGTACCGAGTATCGTGAAGACACCATCCTCTGAATTATAAAGCTGATGGAAGATGGGAATATCTAATATAAAGTTCATCATTAAACAATGAAACAAACAACGGTCTATATACTTCTATTGCTTTTGACAGCCTGCCAATCCAAAGACAGGCTCGACATGGCGTTGGAATACGCAGGCGACAACCGGAAGGAATTGGAAAAAAGTGCTGGAACACTATCGGGGCGACGAAATGAAATACCGGGCAGCCCGATTCCTGATTGAGAACATGGTCGGACACACGGGGCACGACTCCACGGATGTACGGAAGTTTCAGCCCTTTTATGACCGGCATGTAGCCATTTCTAAAAAATACAAACTGGGAACGGCCCGCTGAATGGCAACAAGAAATCGACAGCATCTGGAAGGAATCCGGACAATCGCTCTTTTTCCCAAAATCCCGCAAAGATGTGCAAACCATGCGGCAGACCGGTTGATACAGGAGATAGAACCGTTCGTTCAAAGCCTGGCAGGAAAATGCTATACCGCAACGCGCCTTTCG
>ENA-OQAN01001462-OQAN01001462.1-human-gut-metagenome-genome-assembly--contig:-NODE-1462-length-10201-cov-1.384951_pt1 | contig 10201 bp, 12 predicted proteins | sample MGYA00242735_ERZ504527 | MGnify/ENA primary metagenome ERZ504527 (study PRJEB26092, sample SAMD00036230) | human gut metagenome | host: Homo sapiens | study: EMG produced TPA metagenomics assembly of...
GAAAATGTGTACCCGCGGGAAATTGAAGAAGTTGTAAGTGCCTATCCTGGCGTGGCGGAGTGTTCCGTCATTGGTATTCCTGATGCCCTGCGGGGCCAGGCCATCTGTCTTTATGTGGTTCCTCGGGAAGGGGAGACCATCGATAAGAAGGCCCTGCGCCAGTATCTGATTGGTCGCATTGCCCTTATAAGGTGCCGCGGGAGTATTTTCTTGTCGAATCCCTTCCCAAAACAGCGTTAGGCAAGGTGCGCAAGAATGTCCTGCGCGATGAGACCGTGGCCATCCTATCGAAAAACAAGTTTGCCGGGAGGGCCCTGTGATGAAACGGTTCCTTATCCTTATGGCGCTTGCCGCGTCCCTTCTCCTATCAGGATGCGCCCGTGGAGAGATTACGGTAGAACTTTCCCGCTTAGGAGCGGCGGACCTTACGGCCAAGCTTGTCACGCTCCCCATCCTGCAGCAACGGCAGAGACTTTTGAAGAGGACTTCAAAAAGATGGTTATACGGTCCAAAAAGTCGATGAAGGTGAATATAAGGGCTTTGTCGCCCATCGTCATTACAACCAGCTTTCGGACATCAAAGAATCCAAGCTGCTGCGGACCTATGACTTTGAAACTTGGTCCCATGCGGCCCAGTATGCCGTGAAAAATAACGGGGCTGCTGGATCGGGGTCCGAAGATAAGGCCCTGCGTCCCGCCCTTCCAGCAGAACGGCATGCGCCTGTTGTGACCTATCATGGAGGGCTTCTTTTTGATACGGTGAGCGTTCATAAGACCGTCCAGCTCAGCCCCCGTGAGGCGATGAAAGATCCCCGTACGGCGGGATCCTGCGCAGCATCATGGGTCAGTTTGACCTGCGCTTCATCCTGAAGCTGCCGACCCGCGTCGACAGTGCCAATGCAACGAGCGTCAGTGAGGATGGCCGGGTCCTTATGTGGCGTCTGCCCTTGGGAGAGGATTCCGATCTTGATGCCTCCGTGACCTATCTCAATCCCATGAAAGCGGCAGGCTGGATTGTCCTGATTGGGATCTTAGGCGGCTTAGGCTCTGTTTACCTCCGGAAACGACGCCGGGAAAAGGCCCTTGAAGCGTTAGAAAAGAAACAAAACGATAAGAACAAGTTGTCCTGAAAGATCCGCTATCTGCCGTTTCTTTTGCATGACCGTCCAAATTCTGTTACAATAGAATTGATAAATAAAGGCAGTTGTGGGTTATTTGTATGGGTATTTCATAGGAGCTGGAGGGACAAATATGGCAACTGAATTTCTGGAATTAAAAAAACTGACAATTTTTGTAGGAGAGGACTTTTTCTGTGGAGATCGTCCATTCTACAAAGTCATGATGGAAAAGGCAGCTAAACTCAAACTTGCTGGCTGCACGGTGTTCCGCGGCCTCCAAGGCTACGGAAGCCGTGTACGCGGAAGGGAACGGCGGCTTCTCATCAGTGTTTCGGAGGCTATCAATCTTCCTGTAATCATTACCATCATTGATACGGAAGAACAGATTAAGCGCGTCTTGCCATTCCTTGAAAAGAACCTGACTCATGGTGTGGCAACCCTTGATGACGTCAAGATGCTAGCGACAGACTTTGTCAAGGAATGTTTTGAAAAACCTGTGGAAGAGCGCTGCGATCCAAGCCTTCAGGAATAAACCAGTCATCATCGGATGGCGTTACGTGTTCTTATATATGTGTATCGCTGGGGGTCTCTTTGTCTTTTTGTATCAAGGAAAGTCTGCTGCAGAAAGATGAAGGCCCCATCATGGATGAGGCGGTTCCAGAATTCATTTAGCTGGAAAGAACGTAAAAAGGCGGCCAAAAAAAGGATCTTCTCCTTTCTTGACCGCCTTTTTTTAATTGGTTTGAAGCCAGTTTCTGGTCTTTTATCCCCTCGGACAGGGATGATCAATTTCTGACCTGGCTGAAGGGCTGCTTTGCGGTCCAGCTTGTTGGCATCAATGATCCGTTCAATGACGTTTCGCACATCTTCGCCGTCTTCTGTATGGCGGCTTGCGATGGACCAAGGCTGTCACCCGTGTAGACGGTGACCTGCTGTTTATGAAGAAAGGCAGACGGAGCGGCGTTCATCTGCAGGATTCCAAAGGGAAAAAAACCAATCAAAAGCACGAATAATGATCCAATCATCTGTTTCATCATCATGATTCCACCTCACGTTCATACATCATAAAACTGAACTACTGTTTATTTGTTTGTATGATATCATGATAAATTTCGTTTTTCAATAGCTAAATCAAAAATATGTTCGTTAAAAATAAAAAGATAGGAAGCGTGTTCATCTTTTTGGACTGCATGGATTTTTTGCCAAATTGGTCTTGACAAAAGAATAGGCAGCAGATCCAGTCGTGTCTGGATAGTGGGAATGCTTGCCTGCCTGTCTTGAAGAGGTCCCTATTTGTCACATTTTTTCCTTACTGATATGGTATAATGATAAAAAGACCATTTTTTGCCTTTGGAAGTTCATTTTTAGCTGCAGTTCCTTGGCAAAGCAGTCAGGAGGGATTTTTAATGATGGAAGATAAGAACCAGATGGCTCACCAAGACCCTGTCGATCAGGAAGATCTGGTGGAAACCGATGTCCGCCCCTTGGAAGAAAGGGAAAAGGAGGCCGTCAAGGGAGAACTTATTGAAACCGAGCAGCCCGTGGATTATGAAAAGGAAGCAGAATATATCTGCCGCTGGGGTGCTGCAAGGGCCAGCGTCATTGTCATGACCCCTTTCTTGGGCTCCCTTGCCCTTATGGCCAATGAAGTCTATATGATTACGAGATTAAGCGATCTGTATGGTGTGGAACTTGAAACGGGTGCCATTGCCGGTCTCATTGGCTCTTTGGGTGCTTCTTTTGTGGGACAGACCCTCTTTACCCTCATTCCATTCCCACCGCTTCAGGTACCCATGGCTGTTGCTATCACCTATGGTGTAGGGAAGGCGGCTGATGCCTGGCTGAAGGCGGGCCAGCCCAAGGATATGGACCGAATCAAGGAAATCTTTGAAGCCGCTCGCAAGGAAGGGATAGCGCGTTTTAAGGAATTTAAGGAAGATCCGACAAGGAACCTTCCCTTAGGAGATGAAACAAAGGATATGATGAAGGAAAAAGCAGGTCCGCTTTTTGATAAAATCAAGAATGCTGCCGATACGGCCACGGATAAGGTTACGGCTGCGGTGGAAGATATCCGGTCCAGCAAGGAAGGACCGAAAGGCAAGCTTGCCTCCGCAATGGATGCGGCAAGTGATGTAGCAGAGCAGGCCCGTCTCGCCCTTCAGCCTTATAAGGAAATGGCCCTGCGCTGGATTGAGGCCCCAGACCTGGGATGAACTGCGGTCTGGGACTTGTTGTTCCTTATGAAGATCTCGAAAAAGGGATCCGCGAAGCCATGAAGGACAGTGAGTTTAGGTTCGGCGGCTGCCACTATGCCAAGGATGGACTCTTGGAACTTGTCGTGGAACATGGAAAATATGGCACCATCACCATCGATGCAGGAATTGAAGCGTTTGCCCTTACGAGCAGTGCTTCTTATGGGCGCTTCCGCATCCATGATTTTGCGGTCAGTGAGAACAAGATTGGTGAGCTTGTCGTAAAGCTTCTTGGCTCGCGCCTCATCATGAGTCTTGTCAATGCGGTCTTCAATATGAAGACCATCAGCAGGATGACATTGTCTGCACTTACAGTGACAATACGCTGACGGTTGACTTTACAGATGTCATCAAAAAGAGCAAAGCAGCTCAGTTTGTAATCAAGGACCGTAATCTATTCGACATTGTTACCCTTACTGGCCTTGTCCCGGAAGAATCAGGACTCAAGGTATGCAGCAAGTGGACATTGATTAAATAATGACGAAAAAAGATAAAAACCGCGGAAAAATGTTGTTTTCCGCGGTTTTTATTTATTTCTTTTTATTAGAAAACTAATTCCTAATTAAGTACATTCTCAAGGACAGTTTTTTTCAGAAAGTTTTAAAATATTGTAGCATTTGTGTGACAAAGGGACTATAATAAGAGGTAAGAAACGCGAAGTAAATTCGCAGAAGGGGGTTTATGTAATGATTAGCTTTTTTGTGTGTCTTGCAATCTTAATTCTCGGCTACTTCATTTACGGCGGCTATGTCGAGAGTTGTTTCCGTCCTCCTATCGATGACAGAAAGACTCCGGCATACAGACTGGAAGATGGTGTCGACTATGTTCCGATGGGAACGGGCCGTGTCTTCTTGATCCAGCTGCTGAACATCGCTGGACTGGGCCGATCTTCGGTGCTTTGGCCGGTGCTATGTGGGGACCTGCTGTGTTCCTTTGGATTACCTTTGGTACGGTTTTTGCAGGCGGTGTCCACGACTTTATTTCTGGGTTGCTGTCTGAAAGAAATGATGGTGCCTCCATTTCCGAAATCGTAGGGAAGTACCTCGGCGATACCATGAGACATATCATGCGTGGATTCTCCGTTATCCTCCTGATCCTCGTCGGTGTTGCTTTCACGACGGGCCCTGCTGGCCTTCTGACCAAGATCACGACCCAGAGCTTCAACTTCTGGCTGGTTGTCCTGTTGATCTACTACTTCATTGCAACCTTCCTGCCGATTGATAAGGTCATCGGTAAGCTCTATCCGTTCTTTGGTTTCTGCTTGATCTTTATGGCTGTTGGTGTTGGGACCATGCTCTTTGCGAAGGGATATACCATTCCTGAAATCAGCTTCACTAACATGCATCCGAAAGGAACCCCGATTTGGCCGATCATGTTCATCACCGTTGCTTGCGGTGCTATCTCTGGCTTCCATTCCACCCAGTCTCCGCTGATGGCTCGCTGCATCAAGAGTGAACGTGAATGCCATAAGATTTTCTATGGTGCCATGGTTTGTGAAGGCATCATTGCCCTGATTTGGGCTGCTGCTGGTACGACCTTCTATGATGGTACGCAGGGCCTTGCCAAGGCTTTTGTTACCTATAAGGGCGCTGGCGGTGTTGTTTATGATATCTGCTCCGGCCTGATGGGTACGGTTGGTACAATCATTGCCATGATCGGTGTAATTGCTTGCCCTGTATCCTCTGCCGATACGGCTTTCCGTTCTGCCCGCTACACCATTTGCGACTGGTTCAAGATTGACCAGCACACGGTAGCAAGCCGTCTGAAACTTTCCATTCCTATCATTGCTGTCGGTGGGATCCTGACCCAGGTTGACGTGACCATCCTTTGGAGATACTTCTCCTGGACGAACCAAACCTTGGCTGTCTTCGTTCTCTGGCTGGTGCCATGTACCTCCTGGCTAACAAGGGCAACTATGTGATTGCTTTGGTTCCAGGTACATTCATGAGCGCTGTATCCTGCACGTACATCCTCATGGCTAAGGAAGGCCTTGGCCTTTCGACCAGCATTGCTTATCCTGCTGGTATTGCTGTGGCTGTCATTGCAAACATCCTCTTCTGGAAGCGCGCAAAGAAAGTTGAACGCGGTGAAATCGACCTGGCTGATAAACCGGTTGAAGGCTGATTGAAATCGTAGGATCACTTGGAAGGCATTGCCTTCCAAGTGATTTTTTCATGTCAAAGGACCGGTACGGAACATATTGTTCCGTACCGGTCCTTTGATAGTTTCAGGGAATTGAACCTGTTATTTGACTTCGTGGATCCAGCCTTTGGGACCTTCAATTTCGCCCATCTGGATTCCGCTGCAGGGTCTTATAGAGTTTGGTTAAGACAGGGCCATTTCATCCATGCCGCTTTTGATATTGATGACCTTGCCATGATCGACAACGCGGCCGACAGGCAGATGACAGCCGCAGTACCACAGAGGCCAGCTTCTGCAAAATCAGCCACTTCCGAGAAGGCTACGGCCGATGTTCCACCTTCATGCCAAGCATATCTTCCGCAATTGTAATCAGGCTGCGGCGCGTGATGGACGGCAGGATGGAGTCAGATTTAGGTGTGACAAGGGTACCGTCTTTTGTGACAAAAAGGAAGTTAGCACCGCCCGTTTCCTCGACATAAGTGCGAGTAGCCGGATCAAGGTACATGTTTTCGTCAAAGCCATTAGCATGGGCGGTCATATAAGCATGAAGACTCATGGCGTAGTTCAGGCCAGCTTTGATATGGCCCGTCCCACGGGGGGCTGCACGGTCAAAGTCGGAAACACAAATGGTGATTGGCTTGACTCCATTTTTGAAATAATTGCCTACAGGGGTGCCAAACAAACGGAACTGATATTCATTGGCTGGCTTGACCCCGATGACGGAACCGGTTGCAAAAAGGTAGGGCCGCAGGTAAAGGCTCCGCCTGATTCAAAGGGAGGAATCCAATCCTTGTTGGCACGCACGACTTCATCGACAGCTTCCATGAACATGGCTTCCGGAACAGGAGGCATTTCAATACGTTTTGCTGAATCTACCATGCGTTTTGCGTTCTGGTCCGGACGGAACGTAACGGTTCTGCCATCCTTGGTCTTGTAGGCTTCAGTCCTTCAAAGACCTGCTGGCAATATTGAAGGATTCCAGCGCATTCGTTAAGGGGAACGGTGGGATCATCTGTCAGAGCACCTGGACCCCATTTCCCATCTTTATAGGTCGCTACATACCGTTTGGAAATTGGCATATAACCAAAACCCAAGCTGGACCAATCAAGTGATACCTTTGTCATAAGTCATTCAGATCCTTTCCAGTAACTTGTAACTTAATTGAATAAGTACCCAAATATAATAGCCATAATGTTATAATTTGTCAATTATTTAAAGACATATGGATGATTTTGTGTTCTAAAAACGATATAAATGACTTAATCTTTACACTATCCACAAATAAAGGACGAATGCTTTTCTGTATATAATGGGAAGAGACAATTCATCCCAAACAAAAATAAATGTCCGATTTCGCATTTTTGACACATATTTTTCATTTAGCTTTCATTTTCTGGGCAGTAAAATAAATAGAACAATCAGTGTTTCACTGGTTTTCATGAGCTAAATCAATGAGAGGGAAAGAAGGAATCTGGAATGAAGAAAAAGTCTTTGGTCATGACGGTTGCCGCTCTTGCCGCCTTTACTTCCATTGCAAGCGCAGCTCCCGCAACGAGTTGGGAACAGGGCCAATGGCAAGTTGATTTGGGGGCATCTGATCCCAAAGCAAAATTTGATGGACTGGAAAGCGATACGAAATGGAACTTTAATGGTGGTCTTGGCTACGCCCTTTCTGATAAATGGGCCTTGCGTTATGATTATCATGGGCTAAAGACCGAAGCTGGCGATTTCAAGACGGCCGGCGATGAAAATGAAGTCAACTTGATGTACAGCCTGGGACGGAACGCCGCCCTTTTTGCAGGCTGGGCCCGCATCAACAATGATTTCGATGGCAGCGTGGCACGAGGCACCTATGGGATTGACAGCTCTGACAGTGTTGTGAACAATGTGGCCCAGTTTGGTGCCATTGTGAAGGCTGACCTTGCTAAGAACCTCGCTCTGTACGCAGAAGGCGCTTTGGGAACGAAGAAGACTTCTATGTGGGAAGCGGGTCTTAGTTATACCATTGCCAAGGATTGGATCTGAATGCTGGGTATCGTTACCTTGACACCAAGCTGGATGATGATAACAATATCAAATACAGAGGTTTCTTGGTCGGCCTGACCTATCGTTTTGGCGGGCATAAGGCAGAAGCTGCTCCTGTCGTGGAAGAACCGGCTCCTGTTGTGGAAGAACCGGTCCAAGAACCGGCCCATGTCTACAATGACTACTATCTGGACAGCATTCATTTTGCCTCTGATGATGATCAGCCACTTCCTTCTGAACGGGACAAGATGGACCATCTTGTCCAGGTTGCCAAGGATCATCCGGATTCTACGTTCAAACTGGTTGGGAATACGGATTCTGATGCTTCTGATGCCTACAATGAAGATCTTTCCAAGCGCCGTGTTGACCATGTCGCCCAGTACGTCTCCAATAATGGGGTTTCTAGCGATCGTCTGAAACTCAACTACAAGGGTGAAAAGGATCCGGTTGCTTCCAATGCGACGGAACAGGGCAAAGCCGATAACCGTCGTGTGGATGTGTGGGAACATAAATAATTTTATGCGGATCCAAATCCGTAAACGCGCCTCAGGAATTATTCCTGGGGCGTTTTTTGCTGCTATTTTTGTTCCATATGCTTCTGTCCTTAAAAGAAGGACGAAGAGACAAGTAATACCGGGAATATTCCTGTAAAGAATAGAACAATATTACATATAATGTGGAATGTTGCAAAATTTATGTAATATATTTATTTACAAATAAGAAAAAAAGTGGTATAGTAAAGGACATCTCAAAACTTTGTATTCGGTATACAATATAGAGTCTATTTTATAAGGAAGAAGGTTCTTAGCATGGCAAGTTGTTTTCATCCGGTGACGCCGGAACTGCTCGATGATCTTAAAAAAGTGGTGGGGGAGAAATATGTTCGTTACGACGAAGATACTCTGGATCAGTACCAAACCGACGAGGAAGGCAATCCTCATTTTTTCAAAAAGCCAGAAGTCGTCGTTTTCCCTGGCTCTACAGAGGAAGTTGCATCCATTGTCAAACTTGCCAACCAATACCTTGTCCCCATTACGCCGCGGGCTGCAGGTTCCGGCGTGGCTGTGGCGCCATTCCTATCTACCATGGCATGGTTGTAGAACTGGAACGGATGAACAAGATCCTGGAACTGAATGCAAATGCTATGTACGCGGTCGTACAGACGGGCGTCTATTGCGCCCAGCTGCAGGAAGAAGCTAAAAAACATGGCCTGCTCTATGCAGCTGATCCCTCTTCTGCATCTTCCAGCCAGGTCGGCGGCAATGTTGCAAACAATGCAGGCGGCAACAAGGCTGTCAAGTACGGGACGACGCGCAACCAGATCTATGCCCTCAAAGTGGTGACGCCGACAGGAGATATCGTTGATGTTGGGGCACGGCTGCAAAAATGCTCGACTGGCCTTGCTTTGGAACAGCTTTTTGCTGGTTCCGAGGGAACGCTCGGCATCATTACGGAAATTACGGTCAAGCTGCGTCCCCTGCCGCCATACAGTTTCAATATGGTCTGTGTATTCAAGACGGATGAAGAAGCCTTTGCCCTGCCCAATAAGATCCTTAAAGCCGGGTTGATCCGACAAGCTTGAATATATGGATAACGAGGCCATTATCATGACGGAAAAGTACCTTGATATGCACTTTCCTCATGCAGATGAAGGGGCCTGCTATGTTATCGTGACCGTTGAGACCTTTACGGAAGATGAACTTGACCGGAAGATGGAGCTGCTGTGTGATCTTGCCGAAGAAAATGGATCCATCGATGAATTTGAAGCTGACGAGCGCATCTGGAAACTGCGCAAGGAATTTGCCGAAGCGGCCAGGGCCATTGATAAGATGTTCCAGACCGAGGACTTTTGTGGTTCCTCTCGACAAAATTGGCGATATGACCAAACAAATTCCGGAACTGCGGGAAAAATACGGTCTTTATTGCGTAACCGTTGCCCATATCGGTGATGGCAACATCCATGTCCTGCCCCTTAATAAATATGGCCTGACACCGGATGAATGGTTTGAAAAGATCAAGGCTTTCCATGCCGATCTCTTCCCACGCGTCTATGCCTGGGAGGAAAGATGAGCGGCGAGCATGGGGTCGGTTATAAGAAGCTGGAAGAGTTTGCCCGCAATACGCCGGAAGGGGAAGTGAAGATCATCAAGGCCATCAAACGGGCCCTTGATCCCAATAACATCATGAACCCTGGGAAACTGGTTGATATGAATGGCGACTTTATTGCTTAGGAAAAGGAAGAGGAACCACAGAGCAAAGCTCCGCGGTTCCTCTTCCTTTCGTTATTTCTTTGTTGGCGCAACTTCAATGAAACTTAGGTCGCTGCGGGAATCATGGCTTCCTGTCATCTCTCCCGAGACAGGATCGATGATGATGGCATTGACGTCGCCATATACGGTTTAACGGTCAGGTGATAGCCCCGTGCCACGAGGTCTTTCTTTTGGGCCTCAGTCAGTCCGTTTTCCGGTTCCAGACGAATTTCATCAGGCTGCCACTGCATGTGGAAGCGCGGTGCCGAAACAGCTTCGTTGACAGGCATCTTATGGTCAATGACATTCGAAATGACTTGAAGAACAGTTGTAATGATGCGGCTTCCACCCGGACTTCCGACAACCATGAAAATCTTGCCATCCTTGGAAATGATGGAAGGGCTCATGGAACTTAA
>ENA-OQAN01001463-OQAN01001463.1-human-gut-metagenome-genome-assembly--contig:-NODE-1463-length-10200-cov-1.527152_pt1 | contig 10200 bp, 15 predicted proteins | sample MGYA00242735_ERZ504527 | MGnify/ENA primary metagenome ERZ504527 (study PRJEB26092, sample SAMD00036230) | human gut metagenome | host: Homo sapiens | study: EMG produced TPA metagenomics assembly of...
TGAAATTCTTCTTCTACATCTTTTTGGTAAATCTCTCTGTGCAACGTCTCCAATAGAATGAATTTCAATACATGCTTTTGCATCGTTGTAAGTCCGTCATCTCCACAAGGTATAATATTCTGACGTTTTAAGCGATGTGATAACATATGAATCAACTTTCCTGCATGAACCTTTTGTCTTTGTCCGTCTGTTTCCTGCACATCTTCACTTCCTTTCATTAGTTAGTTTCCTAACCTTTAACAAGTATAATGAAAGAAAATTTTATTGTCAAGAGAAAAGATATTCATATTTTCTTTTTTGTTCTCTTTATACTTTCCCTTACTCTTTCTCCATCATTGTGATTGACACCTTTTTATAGGAATCTCCCTCTAAATTCTTCCATGTAAATGTCTCATCTTCCATAATCATATAACTATGCTCCGAATCCTCTTTTGGGATAGATACAGAGCCCGGGTTCATATAAATAATATTGCCAACGGTTCGATATGCTGGCACATGAAAATGTCCGTTTAACAAAATATCACCCGCTTTCAGCATCGGAAGGTGTTCTGCGTTAAATGTATGTCCGTGTGTGGCAAATATCATGCGGTCTTTTACATATAAAATACAGTACTCTGCCAAAACCGGAAATTCCAATACCATCTGATCCACCTCTGTATCACAGTTTCCACGGACGCAAAGAATGTCTTCTTTGATATCATTCAACATCTGAATCACTTTCTTTGGATTGTATTCTTTTGGCAGATCATTTCGCGGTCCGTGATATAAGATGTCCCCCAGAAGCAGCAACTTATCTGCTTTCTCTCTCCGATAGGCCTCAATCATTTTCTCACAATAAAATGCAGAACCGTGTATATCTGATGCAATCATAATCTTCATATTCTCTTCTCCTTTTATACAAACTTAGGCGATACTATATTAGCATCGCCTCATTTCTTATTTTCTTTATTCTCGTTCATGATAGTTCCGGAAAAACTCTGATAACCCATTTAGTGTCTTCAATAATACCGGGATCTCTTCTTCTGTCAGTTTATCCACAACCGCCTGTGTCATCTGCGTATGGAATCTTCGTGATGTCGATACGCCTTCTCCCCCTTCTTTGTCAGTCTGATATAGACAACACGCCTGTCCTCCTCACTGCGAATTCGGACTGCATATTTTTTATTCACCAGACTGTTCATAGAAGTTGTCAGAGAGCCAACTGTAATATTGAGCTTTTTTGCAATCGCAGACATGTTGTTACCTTTGCCTAATCCGATTGCTTCTATAATGTGCATATCATTATTACTGATGTCTTTATATTCCTCCGTAATAATTGCTTTTTCTTCCAGTTCCCAGATCTCATTGAACAAAGTGAACCAATATATCATTGATCGTCTCATAAGCATTCACGTTATTCTCTCTCCTTCAACCAGAATATCTTTCCTTTTCTATTATACACATTCTTGCATCAAATTCGCAATGACTTCTTTTACAGTTTCTATTTTCTCTGCTCGATAAGCATTTGCACCACAGAACAGCAACCCCTCTTCTGTATTTCCTTTCGCCGCTTCTATGAGCGCTTTTGTGATACAATATGGGATTTTTCCAGGATCACATTTTGCAAGACAATGATAGCATCTTCTTGGAGGTATGTTCTCACCTCGCAGCACACTCTCAAGCATTGTATTTTTGATCGCTCTCCCCGGCATACCAACCGGACTTTTCACAATTACAATATCTTCTTTACAAGCTTTGATATACGCTTGTTTATACCGGATATCTGCGTCGCATTCTTCTGTCGTGACAAACCTTGTTCCCACTTGTACTGCCTGAACTCCCAAATTCAATACATGTTTCACTTTTTGCGGTGTGTCAATCCCTCCTGCCACCGCAATCGGAATCTTTGTGTCATACTTTTTCGCATAACTATCGACTGTCTTTTGAATGTTTCCGATCTCATGGGCATATTTTTCATCTGTATAATACGTAAAGTTCTTCTTCTGAAAACCAAGATGTCCGCCGGCTTTTGGTCCTTCAATGATCACCATATCTGCCGTTCGTCCATATTTTCTATCCCAATATTTTAAAATGACATTTGCTGATTTACAGGTAGATACAATCGGAGCAACCTTTGTATTACTTCCTTTTACATAGGCAGGCAGATCTACCGGAAGTCCTGCGCCGGATACAATAAGATCGGCTCCTGCCTCCACTGCTGCACGGACATATTTCTCATAATCTCTCATCGCAGTCATAATATTGAATCCTACTATTCCATCTTGCGCAATACTTCTTGCTTTCCGTAATTGCTTCTCTATTGCCCGCAAATTCGCTTCCAACGGATTTCCTTCAAAATCCGGCTCCGAAAAACCAATCTGTGCCGCAGAAATCAGACCAATCCCGCCTTCTCTTGCTACCGTTCCAGCCAGATTTCCCAGACTATTCCAATCCCCATACCGCCCTGTATCACCGGAACTTTTATTTCTTTTTCTCCTTAGTTTAAACGAACCCATCCTTTTCCCTTCTTATACGTTAGTATTTTCGAAAACGCGCATATCGATGTTCCATCAATTCTCCCTCTGTCATATTGGAATAGACACCAAAAAACTGTCCCATATAAATAGAAAGCCTTTCACAGACCCTTCCCATCCGATCCGCTGTCAAATCTGACTCTTCAAAAATCACGCGCTCCACAACACCCATCTGTTTTAAATCTTCTGCTGTAAGGCGCATGACCTCCGCAGCCTCCTTCGCCTTCTTGCTGTCTTTCCATAAAATAGAAGCAAATCCTTCCGGTGAAGGATGGAGTATACGGAGTTTTCCAACATCCACACTTCATCTGCCACTGCCACGGCAAGCGCTCCACCACTTCCACCTTCTCCAATTACAATCGAGAGCACAGGAACTTTCAAACCCAGACATTTCAAATAGATTTCTCGCAATTTGCTTCTCCCTGACCTCTCTCTTCTGCCTCCAGACCGCAAAATGCTCCCGGCGTATCTACCAGACAGATGATTGGGCGACCAAACTTCTCAGCCTGTTTCATTAGACGAAGTGCTTTTCGGTATCCTTCCGGAGAAGGCATTCCAAAATTACACTCAATATTTTCTTTCGTTGTCCTTCCTTTTTCCTGCGCAATCACTGTAACCGGAATTCCCTGGAACTTTGCAATTCCACCGATAATCGCCTTGTCATCTTTATAATAGCGGTCTCCGTGAAGCTCTATAAAATCCGTAAACAGACGTTTGATATAGTCACTTCCGGTCGGTCATCTTTTCTGCGAGACAGTTGAACACGCTCCCACGCAGACATCATCTTCCTTTCTGCCTCTCCTTCATTTTCCTCCTGCTGCCTTTCTGCAATCGGAATGTCTCTTTTTTGATGTCATGGAAAGAATTTTTGAAAGTACAGCCTTCAATTCTTTTCGCTCTACAATCCGGTCAATAAATCCATGTTCCAGTAAAAATTCAGAGCGCTGAAATCCTTGCGGGAGTTTTTGTCCGATTGTCTGCTCAATGACTCTTGGACCCGCAAACCCGATCAATGCCCCAGGTTCTGCCAGAATCACATCCCCAAGCATTGCAAAACTTGCTGTCACTCCTCCGGTTGTGGGATTTGTCAACACCGAAATATAAAGGAGCCCTGCATCACTGTGCCGTTTCAATGCTGCCGACGTCTTTGCCATCTGCATCAGCGACACGATTCCTTCCTGCATTCTCGCTCCACCTGAGCATGCAAATAGAATTACTGGAAGTTTTTCCTCTGTCGCGCGCTCAACCATACGCGTGATTTTTTCTCCCACAACTTCTCCCATACTTGCCATAATAAACCGGCTGTCGCACACACCGATTGCTGCTTTGATTCCATGAACCAAAGCGCTTCCAGTCAAGACAGCTTCATCAAGTCCTGTCTTTTCCTGCAGCATTTTAATTTTCTCTTCATAGCCTTTATAATGCAGAGAATTCCTTGTCACCAGATCGGTATTCCATTCTTCAAAACTTCCTTCATCCGCAACCATCTCAATTCTATGACGTGCATGAATCCGAAAATAATTGTGACATTTCGGACAGATATAGTCTGCATCTTTTACGTCCTGCGCAAAAATTGCCGATTTGCAGGCATTACATTTTTTCAACAGTCCTTCCGCACTTCCGGCTTTTTGGAGCTGTTTTCTGTAAGCGAAATATAAGTATTCTTTTTAAACATGTTTTTTAGTCTCAACTGTATCACCTGCCTTTTTTCTATCCTTTATCAACACATCTTTTCGGAAATGAATTCAATATCCACATTTCCTGCCTGATAATCCGGATGATTCATAATTTCATACTGATAGTCCACATTCGTATCGACCCCTCGATAATCACTTCTCCGAGCGCGCTTCTCATCTTGGAAATCGCCTCTTTTCTGGTCTTTGCATACACAATCAGTTTTGCGAGCATGGAATCATAATACGCCGGCACTTCATAGCATTATAGACAGCTGTATCAATCCGAACTCCTTTTCCGCCCGGAAAATACACATCTGTGATCAGCCCCGGCGATGGACGGAACTGCTCTTTTGGATTCTCCGCATTGATCCTACACTCAATCGCATGTCCCCCAATCCTTACATCCTGCTGGCGATAGGAGAGTTTTTTCCCTGCCGCGATACGAATCTGCTCCTTGATCAGATCAATCCCTGTCACACATTCTGTGACCGGATGCTCCACCTGAATTCTTGTATTCATCTCCATAAAATAAAACTGCTCATTTGATTCCAGCAAAAACTCAATCGTTCCCGCATTGACATAATGTGCTGCCTTTGCTGCCTTTATTGCTGCCTGCCCCATCTTCTCACGAAGTGTATCTGAAATTGCTGCCGACGGAGATTCCTCTATCATTTTCTGATGATTTCTTTGAATGGAACAGTCTCGCTCCCCAAGATGAATCACGTTTCCATAGCTGTCTGCCAGAATCTGAAATTCAATATGGCGGGGATGCTGTACAAAATGTTCAATGTACATGGTGCCATCTGCAAATGCCATCTCAGCTTCTTTTTGTGCCGTCTGAAAACTTGTCTCAAATTCATCTGCATTGTGGGCGACACGCATTCCTTTTCCCCCTCCGCCAAGTGCGGCTTTTACGATGACAGGATAACCTATTTCCTCTGCAATCTTTGCTCCCGTCTTCGCATCATATATCGGCTCCTTACTTCCGGGAATGACCGGCACCCTGCTTGGATCATCGTGTTTCTCGCCTCAGCCTTGTGCCCCATTTTGCGGATGACATCCGAATTCGGTCCGATAAAAGTAATATGACATTGCTCACAAAGCTCCACAAACTTGCTGTTTTCCGACAAAAACCCAAATCCGGGATGAATCGCATCTGCGCCTGATACAATCGTCGCACTGATGATCTGTTCCATATTCAGATAACTGTCTTTTGACGGTGCCGGACCGATACAGACCGCCTCATCTGCAAGCTGTGCATGCAGCGCTTCCGCATCCGCCTCTGAATAAACGGCAACGGTCTCAATTCCCATCTCGCGGCATGCCCTTATAATGCGCACTGCAATTTCTCCTCTGTTGGCAATTAACACCTTTTTTATCATTTTCTCACCTATCCAATCATAAATGTCAATTCTGCGCTGACTACTATTTTCCCATCTACACTTGCTACCGCTTCACCGACTCCGACCGGTCCTTTTTGCCGAATAATCTTCGTCTCCAGCTTCACCTTATCTCCGGGTACAATCTTTCCTTTAAATTTGCACTTCTGAATTCCTCCGAAATATGCAATTTTTCCACGATTCTCTTCTTTTGCAAGAATTGCAACTGCGCCAACCTGCGCCAACGCCTCCACTGTCAGCACACCCGGCATAACCGGTTCCTGCGGAAAATGTCCGCAAAAAAATCTTCTCTGTATGTGACACATTTATATCCTGAAGCAAACACACCCGGCTCATAATCCTCAATGTAATCCACCAAAAGAAACGGATGTCTGTGCGGAATGATTTCCTGAATCTGCTTTGTACTCAAATACCTCATACGTGATCTCCTCTTCTCAACTCTATCCAATGCGGAACAATGGTTGTCCATATTCCACCATCTGCCATTTTCCACCAAAACTTCCTTGATTTCTCCTGTGTATTCACTCTCAATCTCATTCATCAGTTTCATCGCCTCCACAATTGCAAGTGTCTGACCGCTTTTCACCTGATCACCAACCTGTACAAATGGATCCGCATCTTCTGAAGGGGCGGTATAAAAAGTTCCAACTAACGGAGACTTTACCACATACCCCTCTTGTTTTTCTGCCCTTACAGGTGCTTCCGGTATCGGAAGTTCTTCCTCCTGATAAACAGTTACCGCTTTTGCGAAACTTTCTTTTTGCAAAGATAGCTTTACGCCCTTTTCTTCATATTTAAAACTATTCAATGCGGACTTTGACACCACATCAATCAATTTCACAAGCTGTTCAAATTCCATATTTTCACACCTATCCTTCATATTTCTTGACAAGCAGCGTCGCATTATGTCCGCCAAATCCCAAACGAATTACTCATCGCATAACGAATCTCTTTCTCAATCGGCGCTCCGACTGCATAATTCAAGTCACAATCTGCCTCCGGTTCTTTTGTTCCCATTGTCTGATGAATAAAACCTTCCTGTATCGCTTTTACACAGACGATCAATTCCACCCCGCCTGCTGCTCCAAGCAAATGTCCAATCATTGATTTTGTAGAATTAACGATGACATCTTTTGCCGCCTCACCAAATGCACTTTTAATTGCATACGTCTCGAACAGATCATTGTGATGTGTGCTCGTGCCATGTGCATTGATGTAGGCAACTTCTTTTGGCTGTATCCCCGCTTCTTCCATCGCAAGCAGCATCGCTTTTGCCGCACCGCTTCCATCTTCTGCCGGAGATGTAATATGGTAAGCATCCCCTGTTGCACCATAGCCGACAAGTTCTGCATAAATATTTGCTCCTCTTGCCTTTGCATGCTCCAGCTCTTCCAGTACAACGATTCCAGAACCCTCCCCAATCACAAATCCGCTTCGGTCTTTGTCAAACGGAATTGACGCCCGCAACGGATTTTCCTCTGTCGTAAGCGCAGTCAATCCGGTGAACCCTGCCACTCCAGTCGGGCAGATTGCACTCTCAGTTCCTCCTGCAACCATCACATCTGCATCGCCATATTGAATGGCACGAAACGCATCTCCGATGGAGTTTGTCCCTGATGCACATGCGGTTACAACATTCGTACACTTTCCTCGTGCTCCTAATTGTATGGAAACATTCCCTGCTGCCATGTTAGAAATCATCAGCGGAACCATTAATGGATTGACTCTCGAAGGACCCTTTTCCATAATCTTTGTATACTCTCGCTCCACGACCTGCAGACTTCCGATTCCGGATCCAACCATCACTCCCACACGGAACGGATCTTCTTTTTCCATGTCAATTCCCGCATCCGCAAACGCTTCTTTTGCCGCAGCTACCGCGTATTGAGAAAACGGTTTCCATACGTTTTGCCCGCTTTTAAAATCCATATGATCCTTTGCCTGAAAATCCTTTACTTCCGCAGCGATCTTTACTTTATACTCTGAAGTATCAAATTTTGTGATCGGTCCGATTCCTACTCTTCCCGCTCTGATACTGTCCCAAAATTCCGTCACACTGTTTCCGACTGGGGTGATCGCCCCATTCCTGTTATTACAACTCTCTTTTTCATGCGCTCCTGCTCCTCCTTTTAAATTACCATTCCACCGTCTACATGAAGCACCTGCCCTGTAATATAGCCGGCCTCCTCCGACGCAAGAAATGCTGCCGCATTTGCCACATCTTTTGGACTTCCAAATGTTCCAAGAGGAATTTTCGCCTTTGTCTCTTCCTTCACCGCATCTGAAAGAATCTCGGTCATCTCAGTCTGAATAAATCCCGGAGCAATCGCATTTACCGTAATATTTCTGGATGCAAGCTCTTTTGCAGCAGACTTCGTCAGTCCGATCAGCCCGGCTTTGGACGCTGCATAGTTTGCCTGTCCCACATTCCCTGCAACGCCTACAACCGAAGACATATTGATAATTCTTCCCTGACGCTGTTTCATCATATATCTTGATGCGAACCGGATACAGTGAAACGCTCCCTTCAGATTCGTCGCAATCACATCATCAAACGCCTCCTCTGACATTCTCATCAGCAGACCATCTTTGTGATTCCCGCATTATTCACAAGGACATCAATTCTTCCATATTTATCCACAATCTGTTTGATAAATGTCTCGCATGCCGCAAAATCAGCCACATTACACTGCATAATTTCTGCATTTCCTCCATGCTCCAAGATTTCACGCTTCACTTCTTGTGCATGTTCTTTTGAACCGTTTATAGTTAATGATCACAAACGCACCTTCTGATGCAAATCTTTCCGCAATCGCTTTGCCGATTCCTCTTGATGCCCCTGTGATGACCGCTATTTTCCCCTGTAACATATATTTTCTCCTATCTTTCCACATCTTCCCACTCACTGACATGGAAAACCTTCACTTCTTTATTGATTTTACGTATAAATCCTGCAAGCGTCTTGCCCGGACCAATTTCCACAAACATATCCACACCGTCCGCAATCATTTGTTCCACACTTTGCTGCCATCTCACAGAAGAATATACCTGCTTCTCCAAAAGAGGTTTCGTATCCTCAATATCTGTGACATACTGCGCAGTCACATTTGTAACATATGGTCTTTCCAGCTCTTTGAACGAAATTCCCTCTAAAACTTTTCCTAATTTTTCTCCTGCTTCTTTCAAAAACGGCGAATGAAATGGTCCGCTTACATTCAGTAAAATCGCTCTTTTAGCGCCACTGGACAACAGCGCCTCATTTGCTTTCCGAACCGCTTCCGCCTTTCCGGTAATCACAATCTGTCCCGGACAATTGTAATTTGCAACAAATACATCTGGTATCTCCTCTAAGACAGCCTCTACCGCCTCTCCTGACATTCCAAGAATCGCTGCCATTGCCCCGACTCCCAACGGTACTGCCTCCTGCATCAAAATTCCTCTCTGCCTTACCGCCATAATAGCATCTTGGTCATTAATTCCTCCTGCCATCGCCACGGCACAGTACTCACCAAGACTTAATCCCGCGGTCACATCCGGTCTGATTCCTTTGCTTTCCAACACCCTCGCCATCGCAAGACAGGTAGCTACAAGCGCTGCCTGTGTATATTCTGTCCTGTCAAGCTTCGCATTTTCTTCAAAACAAAGTTTCCTCATATCAAGCTGCAATGCTTCCGTTGCCATATCGTAAATGTATCTTGCCACTTCACTATTTTCATAAAAATCTTTTCCCATGCCAGCTTTCTGTACGCCCTGCCCCGGGAAAATAAATGCTGTCTTACTCATAAAAGCCGGTTCCTTTCATCAATGAATCTGTCTCCCTCACCAGTTTTTCGATCAGTTCCTTGCAGGTCATCTCTTCTTTGACCATTCCTGCAATCTGACCTGCCATCACACTCCCGTGCACAACATCGCCTTCTACCACTGCCTTTCGCAGACCTCCAAGCGTAAGCAGCTCCAATTCTTCAAAAGAGGCTCCTTCTTTTTCCAGACGAAGATACTCTTTTGTCATCTGGTTGCGAAGTGCACGCACCGGATGACCGGTTGTTCTGCCTGTCACTCTCGAATCAATGTCCTTTGCCTTTAAAATACATTTTTTATAATTTTCATGCACCTGAGACTCTTTTGTCACTACAAAAATGTGTTCCCATCTGAACTGCTCTTGCCCCCAGCAGAAACGCTGCGGCAATTCCTCTTCCATCCGCGATTCCTCCGGCTGCGATGACCGGAATCGAAACCGCATCTACAATCTGAGGCACCAGAACCATCGTCGTATTCTCTCCGATATGACCTCCGGCTTCTGTCCCTTCTGCCACAATCGCGTCTGCCCCACAGCGCTCCATCCGCTTTGCCATTGCTACCGATGCGACAACCGGAATCACTTTCACCCCCGCAGATTTCCATATCTGCATATATTTTTCAGGATTTCCGGCCCCCGTCGTCACAACAGGGACTCCTTCCTCGACAATAATCTTTGCCACCTCGTCCGCATTCGGACTCATAAGCATAATATTCACACCAAATGGTTTGTCTGTGAGTTTCTTCACTTCTCTGATCTGCTCGCGCACCCATTCTGGCAGCGCACTTGCTGCTCCATCAGTCCCAGACCTCCGG
>ENA-OQAN01001464-OQAN01001464.1-human-gut-metagenome-genome-assembly--contig:-NODE-1464-length-10192-cov-8.233284_pt1 | contig 10192 bp, 8 predicted proteins | sample MGYA00242735_ERZ504527 | MGnify/ENA primary metagenome ERZ504527 (study PRJEB26092, sample SAMD00036230) | human gut metagenome | host: Homo sapiens | study: EMG produced TPA metagenomics assembly of...
AGAGCAGATAATAGGAAGAATCGTCTGCATAGGCCAGGCGGTTTGCACGGTCATTGATGAGACCGTATCTGGCAGAAAAGCTGTCATAGAGCTGGTTCAGTTCCGCCTGCTTTTCCCGAATGGTGCTGTCAGGAATCGCTGCGTCCATCTGAAGGTCGATCAGCTCCTGCACACAATCCCGCAGTCCCACCAGACCTTTTACACGGCTTCGGCAGTGGCATTGAGGTCAGGGCGCACCATGCGGCTGTTTTCCCGGTAGTACACCTGCCCGTCTACAATGGCATAGGAATAGTTCTTCACATCGGGGTCGGCGGGAATAGAGATGTCAATGCTTCGCCTTCGCCCAGTTCCGGCAGCTCTGCCTCCTGATAGGTGCCATGAATGTACTTCACAGCATCATGCAGCTGGTCGGAAAGCTCCAGCCCCTCAATGGGATTCACGGTGTAATCCATACCATGAGCAGTGCTTACCGGCTCCTGTCTGCCCAGCACCATTTCCGGGTGGTCGATAAAATACCGGTTGATGGCAAACCCGTCCTCCGTCTGTCCGGTCTGCGTCCATTCCGGCACGATGTCCAGCGGTCGGTCCCTCTTTTGGAGGAAGATGATGTCCGATACCACCTCGGCACCGGCGTTCTTTTTGAACGCATCATTGGGCAGACGGATAGCTCCCAGCAGTTCAGCACGCTGGGCAAGATAGCGGCGCACGGTGGAGTCCTTGGCGTCCATAGTATAGCGGGAGGTTACAAAAGCCACCACGCCGCCGGGACGCACCTGGTCCAGTGCCTTGGCGAAAAAGTAGTTGTGAATACTGAAATTCAGCTTGTTGTAGCTTTGTCGTTGACCTGATACTGACCGAAAGGCACATTGCCGATGGCAAGGTCAAAGAAGTCACGGCGGTCAGTGGTCTCAAAGCCGCCTACTGTGATGTCCGCCTTGGGGTAGAGCTGCTTTGCGATACGCCCGGAAACCGGGTCCAGCTCCACACCGTACAGACGGCTGTTTCGCATTTCCTCCGGCAGCATCCCGAAGAAGTTGCCCACACCCATAGACGGCTCCAGAATATTTCCGGTCTCAAACCCCATACGGCCCACCGCTTCATAGATGGCCTGAATGACCGTAGGCTGGTGTAATGGGCGTTGAGGGTGGAGCTTCTGGCGGCGGCATATTCCTCCGGGGTCAGCAGCTCTTTCAGCTGGGCATACTCGGAAGCCCATGCCGGTTTTTCCGGGTCAAAGGCATCGGCAAGGCCACCCCAGCCACATAGCGGGATAGGACTTCCTGCTGTTCCGGCGTTGCCTGTGCGGTGGTTTCCTCCAGGTATTTCAGCAGCTTGATTGCCTCGATATTTGCCTGGAACTTGGCTTTCGGACCGCCTTCACCCAAATGCTCATCGGTAATACGGAAGTTTTGTGCATTGTGGCGCAGGTTAGCTTGTATTCCTCATAGGAGGCTTCTTCGGCAGCTTTGGCATTGGGGAAGGTCTGCCACTGGCCATTGACCTGAATGGAAACCGGGTGTTCGTCCAACACCTCCTCAAAGGTTTTCTCCGGCTCAGTCACAGGCTGGTGGCTCCGGCTCCTCAATATGCAGCCGTTCCACCACCACATCATAAGGCAGATTGTTCTTATCGCCGGATAGACGGCCACAGTCTCGGAATGGAAGGTCGGGGATTCGACAGCCGGTTCGGGGCGTTCCTGTCCAAAGCCATCCAGCTGACGGGCATACATCCCGCGCAGCAAAGGCGCAACCTCATCCCAGCGGAAATACAGCACAGCCAGACGCTTTTCCTCTGCGTCCAGGACTTCCAGCTCCATGCCCTGTGCCGTGGTACGGTAATCGGCAATATCGCCGGTCTCCAGATTCAGCGTCTCGATCTCACCGGAATAGGCTCTGCTCAGCCAGTAGGCGATCTCACTGTTGCTCCTGCCGGATTGCAGCAGCGTGGAAATCTGCTGTTTATCCGCTTCATCCATCAGTCCATGGACCAATACATCCCGCAGGTCTTGATCTGCCTTGTTCGGGTCAATGGGAAGAAACTCGGTATAGTAAGCATTGCGGCGGTCTGCCCGAAGCAGCTGCTCGAACTGTTCTTTGCGCTCTGCCCGATAGATGGGATATACCATGCCGGTGGGCAGAAGCTGTACGGTGTCCTCCCGCAGCTCTGTGATCTGATAGGCGTCATCCTCGATATACACGGTATCGCCCACGGCATAGACCGGGGCGGCTGGGTCGTAGGAGGTTCTTTGCGGAATTGGGCGGCGAACTGCGTCATATTCCTCATCGGAAATGGAAACTTCGGAAGTCTGCTCTGTCTCGGCATCTGCGATCTGCTCTGCATCTGACATCACCTGTTGGATAAACGGATCATTGTCCAGTTTTTCCGGGTCTGCCACCTGGCCGTTGACGATCCCTCTTTCCTCCAGAGCTTCCCGGATGGCGATTGGGTCGATGTCGTCAAAACGGTTCTGTTCTTCTTCGGTATAGAACCGGTCCTCCTGAATGAGCTGGGCAATCCGGCGCTGTACCTTCGGCCAGGGCAGCTGCGTTTCCTCCGGGCTGCCGGCACGGACAACGAACAGGCTGTTGCTGTTACTGCCGCCGTATTCCTGAGCCAGCCATGCGGCGGTATCTTTTTCTCTTGCATGGTCTTTCATATAGCGGACAACAGCGTGTTTACTCTCAATATTGCCGTTCCATGCACAAAGGGCGGTATCAATATCCTCCTGAGAAAGAGGGCGCAGACGCTCATGGAGCTTTGGATAGTTTCGTCGATCACTTCCCGGTGCAGACGCTGACGGAACTCCGGCACATCGGAATAGAGCCGAATCAGCTCCATATCCTTAGAGCCAAGAACCGCACGGCGCACAGCGGCATTGCCCTCGATGACAGCATTTTCACGGTCGGAATGACCGCAGGCATTTCGATATGCCACATCCTCAGATATGGCGGCAGTCACCACAGGCTTATACTGCTCAAACTGCTCCCGAAGGGTAGGCTTTGGCGTTTCTTCCTCTATCTCCGGCTGCTGGGCATGAATGGCATCTTCTTCTGCCAGATCCTTTTCAGCCTGGATCTTGTCATACTGCGCTTGTTCCTGTTCGGTAAGATAGCGGCCTTTCTGGACAAGTGAAGTAATGCGCTTGGCAACCTTTTCCCAGTTCAAGTGAACATCCGGGCAGTCCTGCTTTTTATAGTGCAGTCCTTTCCCATCGTGATCTTCGCCGCTGTGTGTTGCGCCGGACAGGGCATGAGAGCGTCCGCCAATGCCATACTCGTCTTTAAGGAATCTCACTTTTTCCTTATCCGTATGGTTTTCCATGAAGAACGCATAGATACGGCCCTTTCCTCCGGCAAAACTGCTGCCGCCGGTCATGGCGGCGTCGATCTCATCCTCGGTAATGAAATGCTGGACGGTTGGCACTTGGGAAAGATCCGAAGAAAAAGTTCTGCGTGGCAGGTCAAGATCCTTCAGGTTCTCCCAAATTTCCCTTGGCCTATGGTAATGAAAGCGCAACAGGTCACGGTCCTGCTGATAGGCAGTCCAGAAGGCGGCGTATTCTTCCTTGAGGGTCTGGCGGAAAGCCGGGGCACTCAGCTGCTCGGCAAGCCATGCAGTTTCTTCCGGGAACCCGGTTCTCTGAATACCGGACAGACAGGACAGATACCCGGAATCTCTGGCTTTATCGCTGAAATCGTGGTACAGATGCCAAAGTTTTTCTGCAAGGAGGGAGCGTTCATAGCCTGCCGCTTCTGCAAGCTCCACATTGGAGGCAAACTGGCCACTTTCCAAAAGTTCCCCGATGCGCTCTGCGGCACTCTCCCAGGAAATGACCTGGGCAGACCTGTCATAACGGACAGACTTCCCGTGGGAAAGATGGATACCATCCTCGGCATACCATACGCTCACGCTGCCAAGGCCGTTGCCGCCGTGGTACAGCGTTTTCAGTATCTCGCAATCTCAGCGGTGGTTTTCTGCTTTTCAAATGCTGCAACCACACGCTCCCTCTGACGATCTGTATTGCCTCCCAAACGCAGCACATGGTCAATATCATTTTGGGCAAAAGAAAAAGCAGAGGATGTATGCGCTACATTCTCTGCTTCATCTATGGATTGGATCTGCTCCGCTTCGGAGAGGAACAGGTTTAGGGTCAGCTGTTGATAAGCTCCGCCATCAGGATCTCCTCGGCCTGAGCTTTGCAGGTGTTCATCAGCCCCACCCACTTCATGGGATCGCTGGCTTTCAGTTCCTCGGTGGCTCCCGCTTCCTTCGCCAGCTGGGGCATCATCTGCTCCAGTCTGCTCTGGGCGGTCTCGTCGATCTCCAGAAGGTGCGGGTACAGCTTCTCGCTCAGCAACATCTGGTTGTAGAGGATGGGACGATGTTCCTTCAGGTAGGTTTTCCTCATCCTGCCGTACTTGCCAGGGGTTTCTCCGGCTGCTGGCTCAGCTTCAGGTCGGGAATCAGATAGTCTCCGTTCTGGATATAGGTCATGGGATTGTTCATCTTGTTTGCTCCTTTCTTGGTTGGCTTCGCGCTCTGCATTTCGGACGGTAACGCCGATCTGCCGCAGCACCTGCTGGTTGATCTGGCTGACCGCTGTTCCCAGCGCCCCGATGGTGGACGGGGTATTGAAATCAAAGATCGCCATGAAATCTTCGTGGTCGAAGTAGCGTTCCGGCTCCAGTCCACAGCGGGACATCAAAGCGTAAGTGATGCTGACGGTGGCGGCTGCCTTGAACTGCACTCCGATGTTATACTCATCATATTCCTCCAAAAAGGAACCGTCAACGATATAGAAGAAGTCCTGCTGATGCTCCGTCCAGTATTCCTCGGCCAGTTTTCTGGCTACCTCCGTGAGCTGTCCGGCAAGGTCATCACCGGAAACATCATAGGTGCGCTCCAGCATGGCCTGCACGGAATCCAGATGGCGCTCCTCCAACTGCCACAGCCAGGGAGTGCGGGAATGTTCACGGGTTCCGGTGTCGGAAATGTCAAAGACATAACGCAGGCGAGGTCTGTCCCCGGAATCATCCACCAGAGCGATTCCCTTGGAACCGCGCCTTACATAACGGCCCATCTTTTCATTCCACAAATCGTACTCCGCACAGGCGGTGGCGTCCGGTCGCTGGGCATAGATCATCAGCTGCTCATGGAACGGGTACTTGTAAAGGCGGGAAGCAGTAGTGAGAAACCCTGCCCATTCCTGCCAGCTCCCCGTGAGCTGTGTTGCCACCTTGTCCGCCATCTGCGCATATAGTTCAGCTTTGGTTGGCATAGTGTTCTGTCCTCCTTTCAATTTTGGGGTAAAAAGGCGGGGTGGCAGATCGCCACCCCATCCTGCGGTTATGTTGTTTACTGGTCAAAATCCGGGTACAGCTCCAGTTCGGCAAACTTCTCATCGGTCATCGCACAGAGTTTCGTAAGGGCGCTGTCGGTCAACTCTCTCAGCTCCGTTTCCTCTGGCGAAAGCTCGCCGCGCATCTCACGCAGACTGTCAATCAGCCGGTGCGGCTGCCGGTATTGTAAATGCACATCAGGTTCATTTCCTCAAAAGTAAAGTTTCCCATATCAAATCTCCCTTTCCGCACTCTTTTTGGGTGCTGTCTTTTTGTGTTCTGTCTTGGGCTGGCTTTTCAGCTGCTCCATGACGGACTTTTTCTTTTCCCGTTCCTCCCGATGGGCAGCGGCAGCCAGATCCATCAGGGAAATGGGCTGACCGCTGCGAGCCTGCTGTTCCAGTTCTGCCACCGTGGGTTCTTTTGCGCCATTGTTGATGATACCGTCGATCATGCCGTAATCGTCCTCCACGGCCATCTCCGCATTTTTCATCGGATTGTCCGGCAGGAATCCGGGGATCTGGGTAAAACCAACACTGTCACAGTAATGACAGGATACCTTACCGTCCTGTCTGATCGCAACGATGTCGCTGACGCTCATGGAGGGACTGTGAAAGTCCACGGGTTTTTCCAGATTGAATTGCTGATAGAGTTTTTCCAGCTGCTCCGGTACCGTGCCAGACTCACTCAGCGGAGCGGTGTAAATGAGGTCATAATTGCTGCGGTCTACGGAAATATCATGGGACTTTAGCCAGTCCAAATTCATAAAGCGCACATTCTGCGGATCGTCACGACTTACCTGATAGATGGCAAAGCAATCTCTGTTCTGAGAGAGAAATGCCTGTTCGCGTTCCTGCTGATGTTCCTGACGCTCCATGACCTTTTCGTGGAACTGAGGGCTTTTCTCCCATTCCTCATGGTCCACACCGAAAAGACCGCCATGATTCATGATTTCCTGCGGGTCAAACACCATGCTCTCCGTATTGTCCTCATGCAGCACATAGACGGTCAAACCGGCGGCATCCAGTTCCAGCGCCCGTTCTCTGGTAACAGGGAGCATCCCATCATAGGAGTAGCCATATTCCTGCATATCCGGTGTGGATACCTGCTCATCCGGCATGGGGTATTCATCCAGTGCCTGCTCCTGCGCTTCCGGCAGCTGGGAAGAAGCAGTCATCTGACTGGTCTCTGCCTGCATTTGCTGATAGGCCGCTTCCTGCAAGGTCTCAATCATGGACATAGGAGCGTGTCTGAGCGAAGTGCTGTCCAGATCGTTATCATCACAAATCTGGAGAACTGCCTTCATGCAGGAAAGCTCCGGCATATCCAGCTGACCACCATCCAGCTCTTTCATGGACGCAGCATCGTAAAGAGTGTAGTCCCATCCGCTGTCACAGGGTTGGATATGAAGATAGGTAGTATCGTTGATCAGAAACAAAGCCTCCTGCTGGTTGGCATCCGCCCCCAGTACCTCCATTTCCGGCATGGCCGCAGCCAGTTCCGTTACCGCTTTCTGTACCAGCGGATTATCACGGTAATAGTCGATTCCCTGAATAGTGTCCAGGTCAATGGTCTGCCCGGTCAAAATCGGAAAAGGTCCTTCATAGTCGCTTCCATCTTTCAGCTCAAAACCAATGCCCTTGATCCCGTTCATTCGTTCTGCCGGAATCTCCTGATAAATGCGGATTGCTTCCTCCAAAGACAGGTTATCGTGGTATTCTCCGAGGTTTGGAAATTCCATGCACTCTGCTACATAGTAGGTCAGATCGCCGGTCTGCTGTCTATCAGATACCTTAGCGGCATCTTCTGGCTGCTCTATCAGGGCGGTTTCCGGCTCTACCTTTGCATGAGGGTCAATTCCACGCTCTTTGCAGATTTCCTTATAGTGGCGCTCAATGTCGGAGATCAAAGTGCCGGAGGTCTTGTTGATGGTCTCCAAACTGGCTCTCAGCTCTTTCAGCTCTTTGCCCTGGCTCCAGCTTGCAATATAGCCGAAGCTGTTTTCTCCGGTCTCGATGCCAAAATATTTGCAGACTGCGTAGGAGATGCTTTCAGCCTCCACTTCCTCCGTGTGGCGGTCTTTCCTCTGTTCTTGCAAAAACTGGGTGAGGGTAGAAAAGCCGCCAACAAAATTCAGCCCTTCTTCCTCGGTCAGCATCAGGCGTCCATCTTCCGCCAGCTCCAGCGGCTCTGTCAGCAGAACGGAACCTGCATGGTTTACAACCACTTGTTCTTCTACACAGACCGGCTCTCCGGGGTCGTAGTCAGAACCGCGCAGGTCATAGCAATAAACGCCCTCCGGCAGATTATCACGGACAATCCGCCCATTGGAGAACAGACCGGGTTTATCAAACAGCTCGATTTCCTGATATTGCTCGTCATTGGCAATCTGAATCTTTTTCTGATTGTGGAGCTTGCTGTGGGCAATCTCGTGTACTGTGGCCGAAACCGTCTGCACCTCGCTCATGCCCTGGCGAATGGCAATTTTCTGATGATCGGCAGAAAAATAGCCGTCCGTATCGGCGGCCATTGCTTCAAAAGTAATCGGCACCGGTGCGCTGCGGCGCAGGGCCTCCATGAATGCCTCATAATTTGGCACATTGCCGGAAAGGGAGGAAGCAAGCTCAGGCAAAGGTTTCCCGTCGGTCTGGCTCACATCAAAGACCTTGACCGGGCGAAACATGGGGATCTCGATTTCTTTTTCCTCTGTGACGATCTTTCCGTCTTTATCCAGAATCGGAGCCTTGGTATCCGGGTCCAGCTTCTGCTCCTCGATTTTCTTCTTATACGGTGTGGGGGCGATGATGGTAATGCCATGCTCGCCCTTTTTTACATGACGCTCAAACTGGTCTTTCCACTTATTGTATCCGGCTACCAATGTAGCGTCCGGCTTCTGCATATAGATGAGCATGGTGTTGTTTACCGAATAGCGGTGGAAGCGGGACATGACGGACAGATAGCGCATATACTTTTCACTCTCAAACAGTTCCTTGATCCCCTGCTCGATGCCATCTGTGATTTCCCTTAGCCGCTCTCGGTTGGTGGGTTTGTTCTCAGCCATGATTTTCAATCTCCTTTCCAAGTGTGTGATTTCTGCTGTGTGTTCTGCAACCCATGCCCTTTGTTCTTCTTCACTTTCATAAAGAAAAAGGTCCAACAGGTACTCTACATAGGTTTTCTTCTGGATTGCTTCCACAAAGCGGGGGTGCGGTTCTTCCTCCGGTGTCCGGGGAGAATGGTCGATTCCCCATTTTTTCAGCAGATGGTAGTAATCGGACAGTACACGATAGCACCGCTGCCGGTCCTCCCGAAACTTTTGTGCCTCGGTTTTCTGCCGGACATACCTCCTGCGGGGAGGGGCCTGACTGTCATAGACCAGGCCAAAGTCCTGTGCCAGTTTCTCCGCCGCTTCTTTTGGGGAGAGGTCAAAGAGCTTTGCGGTAAAGTCGATCACATCCCCATCTGCACCGCAGCCAAAGCAGTGGAACCGCTGGTCTACCTTCATGCTGGGGTTCTTATCATCGTGAAAGGGACAGCAGGCCATACCATTTCGTTTGACCTCGATCCCATAAAACGCTGCCGCATCTCTGGTGCTGACCGACTGCTTGACTGCTTCAAATACATTCTCTGCCATGTGCCTTTAACTGCTGGACTTTCTCACAGGAGGCTGGTATCCGGCAGCTTTCGCACGCTCACTGGCAGCTTTGCGGCGTTCTGCGCTGTATGGTTCCCTGAGTGATACACACCGCTTGGGGACGGTAAAGTTATGGGCGTCCTTTCGGGTGATCTGGTCGGGGTGCTTTTTTGCCAGCAGTTCCAGCTTCTCCATCAGACGGGGATCGTGGGTGTAGACCTCAGCCATTGGTTCTGCCTGGTTATAGAGGAGAATGGTTTCCCGTTCCACTAAAGAGAGCTTCATCGGCTGCCTCCTTTCCGCTGGTCAAATTCCAGCTTAAAGTTGGCGTACTGTCCATCGTCCTCCAAAACCACAGCGGCATCGTAGGTCTTTCCGGTTTTCTCCGAATATAGCCCGTCACACGGACACGGCCATCGTTAAGCAGTGCAGACACCACAGCCTTGGTCGGCTGTTTTTTCTTGGCAGCCCACCATTTGTTATTTTTCCAGATTGCAAATTTGCAAGAATCATTCTGACAGAAGAAGCCTTTTTGCAGTTCTGCAACTTCACCGCCGCAGCGAGGGCATTTGCCCACCACCTCACGGGGCGGAGTGAACAGGTACTCAGTTCCCTTGATGACCTGATAAGTTCCTACCAGATCTTTCAGCATGGTGCTGATCCCGTCCAAAAACTCCTCCGGGGCAAGCTGCCCGCGCTCGATCTCTCCCAGTCGGTACTCCCACTCGGCAGTCAGAAGCGGCGATTGCAGTTGTTCCGGCAGAACGGTGATCAGGGAAACTGCATCGTGGGAAGGGAGAAGCTGCACCGTTTTCCTGCTCTTTTTTCGTTCCAGAAAACCGGCAGATACCAGCTTTTCCAAAATACCGGCACGGGTGGCCGGTGTCCCCAGACCTTTTCGCTCGGCATCCTCCGGCATATCCTCTTTTCCGGCAGTCTCCATCGCGGACAACAGGGTGTCCTCCGTAAAGTGCTGGGGCGGACTGCTTTTGCCTTCTTTGACGATTGCCGCAGAAACCGAAAGGGTCTGTCCTTCAGTCAGCTCCGGCAGGGCTTTCTCTGCACCCTCTTTTTTCGGCTCTGCATCCTTCGTTTTGGCACGGTAAGCGTCCTCCAGTGCTTTCCATCCGGGGTGCTTCACCGTTTTTCCTTTGGCGGTAAATTCCCCACCGGCACACGCTGCAATCACAACGGTTTCCGAATAGATATGGGGCTGGGC
>ENA-OQAN01001465-OQAN01001465.1-human-gut-metagenome-genome-assembly--contig:-NODE-1465-length-10189-cov-1.885907_pt1 | contig 10189 bp, 11 predicted proteins | sample MGYA00242735_ERZ504527 | MGnify/ENA primary metagenome ERZ504527 (study PRJEB26092, sample SAMD00036230) | human gut metagenome | host: Homo sapiens | study: EMG produced TPA metagenomics assembly of...
CACCAGGTAAATTTCACATCAGACAGGGTGATAAAGTAATTGTGGAGACAGCAAGAGGCATAGAGTTTGGAACTGTTGTGACAGGACCGAAAGAAGTGAAGACGAAGAGGTCATGCAGCCGCTAAAATCGGTAATTCGAATTGCCACAGAGGAAGACAAAAGAGCGGAAGAAAAGAACCGAGAGAAAGAAAAAGAGGCATTTGAAATTTGTCTGGAAAAATAAGAAAACACAATCTGGATATGAAGCTGATCAATGCCGAATATACATTTGACAATAATAAAGTGCTGTTTTATTTTACTGCAGACGGAAGAATTGATTTTCGTGAGCTTGTAAAAAGATTTGGCAGCAGTATTTCGTACAAGAATTGAGCTGCGTCAGATTGGTGTGCGTGATGAGACAAAGATTCGGGGCGGAATCGGAATTTGCGGACGTCCGCTTTGTTGTCACACATATTTATCAGAGTTTGCACCGGTATCAATCAAGATGGCAAAAGAACAGAACCTTTCTTTGAATCCGACGAAAATTTCCGGTGTGTGTGGAAGGCTGATGTGTTGTCTGACCAATGAGGAAGAGACGTATGAAGAATTGAACAGCCGTCTTCCGGCAATCGGGGACACAGTTACAACGAATGAGGGCTTGAAAGGAGAAGTACAGAGTGTCAGTGTGCTTCGCCAGCTTGTAAAAGTAGTTGTGACGTTAGAAAATGATGAGAAAGAGATTCGCGAGTACAAAGTGGATGAGCTGAAATTCAGACCGCGAAAGAGAAAAAATGATGTGAGACTTTCCAAAGAAGAGATGAAGGAACTTGCAGCATTGGAGAAGAATGAAGGAGCGTCAAAATTAGATGATAACTAATCTGAAATCAGACGAACGTCTGGATGACTTACAGATTAACGGGTATGAGATCATACAGCATCCGGGGAAATTCTGTTTTGGAATGGATGCCGTATTACTTGCCAATTTTGCCCGTGTAAAACAGAAAGAATGTGCGCTGGATCTTGGAACAGGAACAGGGATCATTCCCATTTTACTTACGGCAAAGACCGAAGGGATGCATTTTACCGGACTGGAGATACAGGAAGAAAGTGCTGACATGGCAAGAAGAAGCGTAGCCCATAATCATTTGGAAGAGAAAGTTGACATTGTGACGGGAGATATCAAAGAGGCAGCCGAATTATTCGGACCAGCCTCTTTTGACGTCATAACAACAAATCCGCCATATATGATTGGACATCACGGTATTGAGAATCCGTCGGATGCAAAGGCAATTGCAAGGCATGAGGTGCTTTGTGATTTGAATGATATTTTGCGGGAAAGCGCAAGAATTTTAAAGCCGAGAGGTCGATTTTATATGGTGCACAGACCGTTTCGATTGGCGGAAATCCTGTCAAAGATGATACAGGTAGGAATTGAGCCAAAACGTATGAGAATGGTACATCCATTTGTACATAAGGAACCGAATATGGTGCTGATTGAAGGAATGCGTGGGGCGAATTCACGTATGCGCGTGGAGCCGCCATTGATTGTCTATAAAGAGCAGGGCGTATATTCAGAAGAATTGCTTTCGGAGTATGCGATGAAATAAGAAGGAGGCACAAATATGTCAGGAAAGCTGTATTTGTGTGCGACACCGATTGGAAATCTCGAAGATATGACATATCGTGTTGTGCGTACATTGGGTGAGGTGGATTTGATCGCAGCGGAGGATACGAGAAATAGCATAAAGCTTTTGAATCATTTTGGAATTAAGACTCCGATGACAAGTTATCACGAATATAATAAGATAGAAAAAGGTAAAAAGCTCATTGAGAAGCTGAAAGATGGGATGCAGATTGCACTTGTGACGGATGCAGGAACACCGGGGGTATCAGATCCGGGGGAAGAGCTTGTGAAGATGTGCTATGAGGAAGGGATTGAAGTCACATCTCTGCCTGGAGCAGCAGCATGTATTACGGCATTGACGTTGTCGGGACTTTCGACAAGAAGATTTGCGTTTGAGGCATTTCTGCCGACAGATAAAAAAGAAAAGCAGTCTGTATTGAACGAACTTGTAAATGAGACACGGACAATGATTTTGTATGAGGCGCCGCATAGACTTGTTCGTACACTGCGGGAACTGTTGGAGAGACTTGGAAACCGAAGAATTACGGTGTGCCGGGAATTGACCAAAAAGCACGAGACTGCATTTGCAACAACAATTGAGGAAGCACTTGCACATTATGAGGCAAATGAGCCAAAGGGTGAGTGTGTGCTTGTCATTGAAGGAAAAAGCCGCGAGGAACTTCGTCAGGAAGAAGTTGCAAAGTGGGAAGAGATGAGTATAGAGGAGCATATGGACTTCTATTTGGATCAAGGTATGGATAAGAAAGAGGCAATGAAAAAAGTGGCAAAAGATCGGGGAATCGGGAAACGGGATGTGTATCAGATGCTTATTTCGTAAGATTCGTCGACTTGACGAGACAACTGAAAAAAATTTGTTCAACTTTGGCATAGACCTAATTGGCTTTTTTTATATACTTTAGAAAGAGTTAGAAAACGAAAGCTTTTAGGAGGAAGATTGAAATGGCAAGTTTATCATTGAAACATATTAATAAAGTTTATCCAAATGGATTTGAAGCAGTAAAAGATTTCAACCTTGAAATTGAAGATAAAGAATTTATCATCTTTGTAGGACCATCAGGATGTGGTAAATCTACAACACTTCGTATGATTGCAGGATTGGAAGATATTTCTTCTGGAGAATTAAGAATTGGAGATAAGTTAGTAAATGACGTAGAGCCAAAAGACAGAGATATTGCGATGGTATTCCAGAACTATGCGTTATACCCACATATGACAGTATATGACAACATGGCATTTGGTTTGAAATTAAGAAAAGTGCCAAAAGATGAGATTGACAAGATGGTTCGTGAAGCAGCTAAGATTCTTGACTTGGAAGCATTATTAGATCGTAAACCAAAAGCATTATCAGGTGGACAAAGACAGCGTGTTGCTATGGGACGTGCTATCGTTCGTAATCCAAAAGTATTTCTTATGGATGAGCCTTTATCAAACCTGGATGCAAAATTAAGAGGACAGATGCGTATCGAGATTTCTAAATTACACCAGAGATAGGTACAACGATCATCTACGTTACACATGACCAGACAGAGGCTATGACACTTGGAACAAGAATCGTAGTTATGAGTGGCGGTATTGTTCAACAGGTAGATACACCACAGGTATTATACGATACACCATGTAACTTATTCGTAGCAGGATTCATTGGATCACCACAGATGAACTTCGTAGATGCAGTATGTAAGGTAAAAGGAGATAAAGTTTATCTTCAAGCAGGACCTTCTGCAATTGAACTTCCACCAGCAAAAGCGAAAAAACTCATTGAAGGAGGATATGATGGAAAGACAGTTGTACTTGGTATTCGTCCGGAAGATGTACATGATGAGCAGATGTTTATTGAAGCTTCACCAAATACAGTAATCGAAGCTACAATCCGTGTATACGAGATGCTTGGTGCTGAAGTTTACTTATACTTCGATTACGAAGGAACAAGTATGACAGCAAGAGTAAACCCAAGAACAACAGCAAGAACAGGCGATACAGTGAAATTTGCATTAGATGCAGAAAAAAATTCACGTATTCGATAAAGAAACAGAAAAAACAATCACAAACTAGTGAGAATGAAGTTTTAGGGCAAGGTGGAAATCCTTGCCCTTTTTGTGCGATAAGGAGTGACTATGGAAAAGAAAGTAATTCAGAAAAATCTTATCAGGGATTGTCTCCCGACGGTGTTTTCACTGATGCTGTCAGGACTTTATTCCGTAATGGACGGATTATTTGTAGGACGGGCAGCGGGAGATACCGGACTTGCAGCAGTTAACCTTGCATGGCCGCTTGTTGCAGTGATTACTGCAACAGGGATAGGGATTGGAAGTGGCGGCAGTGTTTTGTTTTCGAATTTAGCTGGAAAAGATGAGAAACAAGAAAGTGAAAAAACGTATCATCTGACGGTGTGTCTGCTTGTGGGAGTCGGAATTTTATTAAGTGTAATATTGTTTTTGACGTATCCGATCTTATTACAGCTTCTTGGTGCAAGAGGAGAGGTACTGATGCAGGCTGAGGCCTATGTGCAGATTATTATTTTAGGATGTGTTTTTCAGATCATCGGTTCAGGAATGATACCGTTGCTTCGAAACAGAGGGATGGCAGTCAGCGCTATGGTGAGTATGGTCACAGGGATGTTCGTAAATCTTGCATTGAATTATGTATTCATTTTTAAAGTGGGACTGGGAATTCGGGGAGCTGCTCTTGGCACGATTGCAGCGCAGATATCCGTGATTTTTATTTGCATTTACTTAATTTATATCAAAGGAAAAACAAAGGTACAGTTGGTTTGGAACTGGAAAAGAAGTGTGAAAATTTTTCAGATTGGGGTGTCTGCATTTGGACTGTCTCTGGCACCGTCGATTGTGCTGATTTTTACAAATCTGCAGTGCCTGAAATACGGTGGTGATGCAGCGGTTGCGTGTTATGCAGTGATTTCTTATATTGTATTTCCGGTGCAGTCGATGCTGGTAGGTGTGGGAGATGGTTCTCAGCCGCTTATGAGCTTTTACTGTGGCGCAGGAAAACGAGAGGAACTTGCGTATATTAAAAGAGTAGCGTCAGCAAGTGTCATTGTTTTAGGAGTAGTTATGCTTGCAGTTGTCGTGTCAGTATCGGATTTCTTTCCGGCTATTTTTGGAATGTCAAAGCAGTCAGAGCAGTTTTTTCATGTGGGAATGAGAATTAGTGCGGTGTCGTTTTTGTTTACCGGACTTGCAAAATTTCATATATCTTATTTAAATGCAACATTGAAAGTAAAGCCGGCTATGGCGTTGATCTATGGGGAGACATTGATTGTGGCACCGATATTTCTATTTTTATTGCCGGCTGTGTTCGGGATTATCGGAATTTGGTGGTCGCTTGCGGCGACGCAGGTTATGATGCTTTTGTTGTATCAAATTGTAAAAGAATTAAAAATTACAGTTGACAGAACCAAAAAAAGTTGACTATAGTATTTTATAGATAAAAGGGAGTAACTAGCGTTACTAAAACGTTTACGATGTCGTCAATACGATGAATTTCATCCGTATCGTAATGAAATAGTGAGACTTTTATTGCATAATTAACGTGCAATAAAGGTCTCTTTTTATTCTCTTTTGTAATTTTTTATAAAAAGGGTGAAAATGTAAACAATAGAGACTAGGTAGTGCACGGAAGAATGGAGGATTTTGGAATGAAAAATTATTATCAGCTCTCACAAAATGAAGTGAGGCGGGAAGTCAATGGAAAAGAAGAGGCATTGACTTCAAGTGAAGTGCAGCAGAACCAGGAAAAGTATGGTCTGAATGAACTTGTAGAAGGAAAAAAGAAAAGTACGATTCAGATATTTCTGGAGCAGTTCAAGGATTTCCTTGTCATTATTTTGATTGTTGCAGCAGTCGTATCGGGGATACTTGGAGATGCAGAGAGTGCAATTGTTATTTTGATCGTAATTACGATTAACGCAATTCTTGGAACGGTTCAGACAGTAAAGGCAGAACAGTCGTTGAATAGTCTGAAAGAATTATCGGCGCCACTTGCGAAGGTACTCCGTGATGGCAATGTGATTCAGATTCCGTCAAAAGAGGTAACAATCGGTGACGAAGTTTTTCTGGAAGCAGGAGATTATGTTCCGGCTGATGGACGTATTTTGACAAATGCGAGTTTGAAAATTGACGAAAGTGCACTGACAGGAGAAAGTCTTGCGGTAGAAAAGTCAGAAGATACGATTACTGGCGAAGTGCCATTAGGTGACCAAACCAATATGGTATTCTCAGGAAGTTTTGTGACATATGGACGTGGTTCTTTCCTTGTAACAGCTATTGGAATGGATACAGAGGTAGGTAAGATTGCTACACTTTTGAAGACGACATCTGAAAAGAAAACACCTCTTCAGATGAACTTAGATGAATTTGGAAAGAAATTATCAATTGTAATTTTAATTTTCTGTGGCATTTTGTTTGGTGTAAATGTATTTCAGGGAGTCAACATCGGAGATTCCTTTATGTTTGCAGTAGCACTGGCTGTTGCAGCGATTCCGGAAGCGCTTAGTTCTATCGTGACGATCGTGCTGTCATTTGGAACACAGAAGATGGCAAAAGAGCATGCAATTATCCGTAAATTACAGGCAGTGGAAGGTCTTGGAAGTGTATCGATTATCTGTTCTGACAAAACTGGAACATTGACTCAGAACCGTATGACTGTAGAAGATTATTATGTAAATGGAAAACGAATTCCGGCGGCAGAGATTGACCGTCAGGCGCTTGGACAAAAAGAACTTTTAAGATATAGTATTTTATGTAATGACTCTACAAATGTAGATGGTGTGGAAATTGGGGATCCGACAGAGACAGCCCTGATTAATCTAGGAACAAAGCTTGGAGCAGAAGCAGGGTATGTAAGGGGAAAATTCCCTCGTACAAGTGAGATTCCGTTTGACAGCGACAGAAAATTAATGTCTACAGCACATGTGCTGGAGAATGGACCGGTTATGGTGACAAAAGGTGCGGTGGATGTACTTTTTAAATCGTGTTACAAAGATTCAAAAGGGAACAGAAGTCTGTCAGATTACACAGGAAGATAAAGAAGCGATTGAAAATCAGAATCAGGAATTTTCAAGAAGCGGTTTGCGAGTACTTGCGTTTGCATATAAACCGATTCAAAAAGATCAGGTGCTGCAGTTAGAAGATGAGGATGACTTGATATTTGTGGGATTGATTTCGATGATGGATCCGCCGCGAGAAGAGTCTAAGGCAGCAGTTGCAGATTGTATCCGTGCGGGAATCAAGCCTATTATGATTACGGGAGACCATAAAGTAACAGCGGCAGCTATCGCAAAACGAATTGGTATTTTGAAAGATGAATCAGAAGCGTGTGAAGGCTCTGTGATTGATAATATGTCTGATGAAGAATTGATGGATTTTGTAGATGGAATTTCCGTATATGCGAGAGTTTCTCCAGAACATAAGATTCGTATCGTGCGTGCATGGCAGAATAAAGGAAATATTGTTGCGATGACAGGTGACGGTGTAAATGATGCCCCGGCATTGAAGCAGGCGGATATCGGTGTTGCGATGGGAATTACAGGAAGTGAAGTATCAAAAGACGCAGCGGCAATGGTATTGACAGATGATAATTTTGCAACTATCATCAAAGCAGTTGAAAATGGAAGAAATGTATATAAAAACATCAAGGGTTCTATTCAGTTCCTGCTCTCAGGTAACTTTGGTGGAATTCTTGCAGTATTATATGCTTCGCTGGCAGGACTTCCGGTTCCGTTTGCCCGGTACATCTGTTGTTTATCAACTTGTTGACAGACAGTCTTCCGGCAATCGCGCTTGGACTGGAGCCGCATACAAAGACTGTCATGGATGAGAAACCGCGTCCGATGAATGAATCGATTCTGACAAAGGACTTTTTGATTAAGGTTGGAACAGAAGGTTTCTGTATTGGTCTGATGACAATGTTAGCATTTTTGATTGGTTACCGTGGCGGTGATGCAGTGCTTGCAAGTACGATGGCATTTGGTACATTATGTACAGGAAGACTTGTACATGGATTTAACTGTAAATCAGACAGACCGATGATGTTCAGTAAAAAATTGTGGAATAATATTTACTTGATTGGTGCATTTTTGATTGGCTTTGTATTGATTACAAGTGTATTGACAATTCCAGCATTACAGAATGTATTTAAGGTTGTTCCGTTGAATGTGACACAATTATTTACTGTTTATGGTCTTGCACTTTTGAATCTTCCAGTGATTCAGCTTCTGAAATGGATTCGTAAAAGACGATAGGAAGCGAGTAAATGAATTTGGATAAGGAAACGATTAAGAAAATAAGAGGATTGATTGTTTTTACAGCAATTATACTGATTGGGCTATGGAACTACGAAGTAGTGCTAGATGGTCTTGGTTTTATCGGCAGAGTGATTTTCCCGTTTGTACTTGGTGGTGCGATTGCATTTGTACTCAATGTGCCAATGCATTTCATTGAGGAAAAGTTTTTCGGAAATAAGAAAATGAAGGAGAATAAATGGGCAAAGAAATTTGCCAGACCTGCAAGCTTTCTGATTACGATTTTGTTTGTACTTGGAATCATTGGAATCGTTGTGTTTGTCGTAGCGCCGGCGCTGGGAGATACGGCGATGAATCTTGGAAGAAATATTCAGGCGTTCATTCCGCAAGTACAGGAGTGGGCGGAAAATATTTTTCAGGATAATAAGGAAATCGTGAAGTGGATTGGCAGTATGGAGTTCAAGTGGGATGAGATGATTAAAAGCGGTATTGATTTCTTTAAAAATGGTGCTGGAAGCGTGCTTGGATCTACGTTTGAGGCTGCAAAAAGTATTGTAAGTGGTGTGACGACATTCTTTATTGCTTTTGTATTTTCGTGTTATATTCTGCTTCAGAAAGAAAAGTTAAACGTACAGGTTCGCAAGGTGATGTACGCATTTATGCCAAAGGACTGGACAGAGATTTTGCTTGCGCTTAGCTCACTGACGTATAAGACTTTTTCTAATTTCTTAACCGGACAGTGTGTTGAGGCAATTATTCTTGGAAGTATGTTTTTTGTGGCGATGACAATTTTTGGAATGCCATATGCACTGTTGATTGGAATCCTGATTTCATTTACGGCATTAATTCCGATTTTTGGAGCATTTATCGGATGTGTAATCGGAGCACTTTTGATCTTTATGGTGAATCCGATGCAGGCATTGATCTTCGTGGTAATGTTCCTTGTATTACAGCAGATCGAAGGAAATTTGATTTATCCGCATGTCGTTGGAAATTCTGTGGGGCTGCCGTCTATCTGGGTGCTTGTTGCAGTCAGTATTGGAGCGAGCTTGATGGGCATTGTCGGAATGTTGATTTTTATTCCGATTGCTTCGGTGGTTTATACATTGTTTCGTGGAATTGTACATCGGAGATTGAAAGAAAAAGAGATAGAAGTTTAAATTGGGGACGTAGTAAAATTTAATTTTACTACGTCCCCAATTGAGTATTGTGGTGTCCCAAAACGAAAATAGCCCTGTCCCTTTTTGACAAGTTAAAAAAAATTTATTAAAATAAAATTTGTAGTTTTTTGAAAAATTTTTAGAGGTAAAATAATAAAATGGAAAAAGATTTTCAAAAGTATGAGTATAAAGTAAATGACAACAAAGCCCGAATTACAGGAGCTTTTTGGAATAGTATGGCTATAGAAGTACCAGAAAAAATTGATGGATTTGAGGTGACGGAGATAGGAGATTATGCATTTTCGCAACCAATCGGGGACTAGTAAAATTAAATTTTACTACGTCCCCGATTGAAGAAATCATCCTTCCAAACTCTATTAAAAAAATTGGGCGATATGCATTTTACAATTGCCGCAATTTAAGGAGAATACAATTTTACAATACGTTGAAAGATATCGGTGCGGGAGCATTTACGGGGTGTCACAAGGTGAGGGAGATTGATGTGACTTTTGTGGAGAATGAAAAATCTTGTCTGCGTGAGCTTTTGATGGAATTGCCAGAGGAGCAGACAATTTTTTATCACAGTAAACAGGGGGAAGCGAAACTGATATTCCCAGAGTTTTTTGAGGAGGCGGTCGAAAATAACGCCTGCGAGGATTTTGGAGACACACACGCATGGAAGTGGTATGATGTACCGGAATTGTTTTGTTCGGCAAGAACTTCAGTTTCATCTGTACGATGAGCGGTTTGAATGGGCAAAAGGAAGGGAATATGAAGATACGTTATTTCGGCTCGTGTTCGGAAGGCTTTTATATCCGTATCAGTAAGTGAGAAGGCAAAGAAAAAATATATGAGCTTTTTGAAGGATCACATTGAAACATGCATAAAATGGGCAGCGGAAAAGATGCGGGAGAAAGAATGTAAATTTTTGGCAGAGCATTGTATTTCAGAGCAAAAGACGCTGGAGTATTTAATCGAGCAGGTTAATAAAAAAGCAGAGTGGAACTGACAAGCTATTTGATGGAGTTAAAACATCAAAGATTTCAAGTAAAAAGGAAGACGTTTAGTTTAATGAAATCCAATTCAAAAACAAACATCAAAACGAAAAGACTCGAAGAAAATTCGAGATTTGCATAGATAATTTTG
>ENA-OQAN01001467-OQAN01001467.1-human-gut-metagenome-genome-assembly--contig:-NODE-1467-length-10182-cov-1.733466_pt1 | contig 10182 bp, 14 predicted proteins | sample MGYA00242735_ERZ504527 | MGnify/ENA primary metagenome ERZ504527 (study PRJEB26092, sample SAMD00036230) | human gut metagenome | host: Homo sapiens | study: EMG produced TPA metagenomics assembly of...
TCCTCGTGCTGCATCGGGGGATCTTTCATCTGTAACAGAGCCTCCTGCAACAGTTCGGAAACAGTTCCTTTCTGATTCTGTTTACCCCAGATGATCAGATTCTTGCAGGCACGGGTAAAGGCAACATACAGCAGGTTCAGATTGTCCACCCACAGCTGAAGCCGCTCTTCGAGATAACTTGACCGGTAGATGGAATTGGCCATCGCTGAGGAATAGTTTACCGGAACAATGTCCAGCTCGTTGAACGGAGCGATGTCTGTTTCTTTTCCGGTTCCTGCCACGGAACACCAGATCAGGTGACTGTTTGTTTCGTTTTCCATTTTCCAGTCGCAGAAAGGGATCAGTACCGTATGGTATTCCAGTCCTTTCGACTTATGGATGGACAGGATGCGGATTCTTCGATTTCTCCCGAAGGAATGGTCTTTTCGTGCAGCTTTTCGTCCCAGTAAGTCAGGAAAGCTGTCAGTTCAGAAGAATGTTTCTGCTGGTATTCCGTCACGGCATCATAGAAGGCACACAGGTAGGCATCCTGATGTTCGATCCGCTCCATGCTGAAAAGGATGAAGAGCTTTTCCATCAGTTCATAGAGCGGCATCAGCTTCAGTTCCTCCAATTGCAGCATGAAGCCCGCGGAGATAATCGGAAACCTGATTGATAAGAATAGTGTTCAGGCTGATGTCCTGATGCAGGATCTCGTTCTGGTAGGCTACGGCCAGGCGCGCCTGGGCAATCAAATCATCGGGCATGGCCAGAAAACGCAGCCCGTCGATGATCATGCAGATGGCCAGTGAGGCATCCAGCCGGAACGCTTCGTCAGAAACAATGCGGTAGGGGGTATGCTTGTCGAAGTAATCGGCAATGGCAGGAATCGTTTTGTTCTTGCGGACCAGGATGGCAATGTCCTTGGTCTGTATACCCTTCCGGATCAGGGCATCGGTTTCTTCTGCCAGTTGTTGCAGCATGGTTTCGGCATAAGGCTCTTCCTTGTTGTCGGGCAGGAATGTCAGTTTGATGTAACCTTTTTCGTCTTTCCGGGCTGTCTGCTGGCATACGTCACTGTAAGCATCAAGCAGCTGGGTACACGGATCGCCCTGTTCAGCTTCGTAGCGGTCGTTCAGAACCTGACAGGCTGCCGTGAACAGTCCGTTGTTGAAGCGGATGATGTTGGCCTCACTGCGCCAGTTGGTTCCCAGACTGCATTCCCTGATCCGGAAACTCGGATCATTTCCCAGCCCGGCCAGAATCTTCCAGTCTCCGTTTCGCCACCGGTAAATGCTCTGTTTGATATCACCGACGATCAGACTTCCTTCTTTTTGTGCAAGGCTTTCCTGTAACAGCAAATGGAAGTTTTCCCATTGCATACGCGAGGTGTCCTGAAACTCGTCGATCATAACCGTGTCGATGGTTGTGCCGATTTTTCATAGACAAAGGAGGCATCTCCTTCACGGATGAGGCTGTGAAGAAGGCATTGGTATCGGAAAGCAGGAAGCGGTTGTGGCTCTGGTTCTGGATACGCACTTCTTCGTCAATGTGAGCGAGCAGTCGCAGGTTGTTCAGATAGCGCAGGGAGAGGTCGCATGAATTGACCAGCATGTTGTTGGCCGGGCGTAGTTTCTCTGCTTCTGTGAGCAGGGGAATCAGTTCATTTTCTGCCAGCGAGCGGATCGTGTCCGGTAAGCGGAGGTTTGGTAGTCCATCCGGCCGCATCCTCCAGGCAGTCTTCAACGGTTTTGTTGCGTACCTTGTCGTCCAGTTCTCCCCGTGCGGATCTTGTTGAAATAGCTGGCAATGCCGTTAGAGCCCCGTTTCAGGTCGGCCGGAGTCAGTCCGTTGGCTTCAAGCAGTTCCAGAAAATGTTCGGTGAACCCTTTCATCTGTTCCAGGGCTTCCTGGCGGATCAGTTGCAGCTTCTTCCGGTATTCGGGAATGAACTGCGGCTGGGAAAGCTTGTTTCTCAGTCCGTTGCCTTTCTCTATGTAGCTCTCATTGAGAATGTTTTTTCCGAAATTCTTGATCTCGCCTGATACGTTCCACCGTTTGTCATCGGCAATCCGTTCTTCGATATACTCCAGCAGCCAGTAAAGCACCGGAGAACGGCGGTCCAGTTTCTCAATCATGGAGTCGACAGCATCGCTGAGCACTTCGGTATTGTTCAGCTCAATGTTCAGGTTTGCACCCAGTTCCAGTTCCCGTGACAGGTTGCGCATGACCGACTGAAAGAACGAGTCGATGGTTTCAATGCGGAAACGGCTGTAATCATGGATGATGTTTTTCAAGGCCGTCCGGGCCGCCTGCCGGATTTCGTCTACGGATTTACCGGAGGTTTTCAGGATTTCCTTTAAATAGCCTTCCGATTCAGGGGAAGCGGTTGCAATGCCGTATAACTGATACAGGATACGTTTTTTCATTTCCGTGGTTGCCTTGTTGGTAAAGGTAACCGCCAGAATCTTCCGATAGGCTGAAGTATCTTCAATCAGAAGTTTGATGTATTGTACGGCCAGTGTAAATGTTTTTCCCGAACCTGCCGAAGCTTTGTAAACTAAAAGTTGTGGATGCTGTTCCATAATGGTATGCTTTGTAATACACTTGATGAGGACAAATATACGGATAAAGGTTGGATTATCGGTTTTAATAATTAAAATTAAAAATGCGTTAATCCGTTGAAATCTGTGTTTCAATTCTGCACTTCTTGCTATCTTTAACGGATTTTTATGAATAGGCATAATAACTAAAAATAAGGAATGACTAAATTACTATTGATTCTCGGGCTTTTAGTGGGAATATTCCTTCCGGGGGAAAGTCTTGCCCAAGAGAATAAGTCTAATTTTGTGCATGTATCTTTGGTAGACAGGATGCAGCAGGACTCAAAAACGGAATGTATATCGGACAGTGTGCTGTCTTTTGGTGGTGGAGATATCATTCAGGGAGAAGACGGGCGTTATCATTTGTTTGTCAGCGGCTGGGTAGCCGATTCAGCCCGTCAAGATAAATTGATGCCGGATTCAATGATCTATCAGGCTATTTCAGAAAAGCCTCAGGGTCCTTATAAAATGTTGCGTTCCATTGGTGCCGGTTGTCATCCGGAAGTATTCAAGCTGGCAGATAACAGTTATATGATTTCTGTTCAGGGTGGCTATTACAGTGCCAAGTCACTGGAAGGACTTTGGACATTTCATACCTTTGGCTTTGATAGCCGGAACCGTCCGGCTGTGAAGGCTTCTTCTCATTGGAGCCTTGCCAGACGGAAGGATAATTCATTTTTGATGGTCAGTCAGGAAGGAGGAGTCTGGGTAAGCCAGTCCGGAGTCTCTACTTATAATGGAGTGACAGACGAAGGTGTGTTTCCGCTGGTGGCAACAGATTATGATGACTGGGTCGTATGGCGGGACAATGTCCAGTATCATTTGTTGCTGGGAAACCATGAGAATTCTCAATGTTACTACATGCGTTCGCTTGATGGTTTGCACTGGGTGATTGAATCGAAGCTGGATTATTCGCAGGTAATGAAGATGGGTGCAGACAGTCTGGGCCTGGAAAAAGTTGTATACGGCTGTCCCAGTGTCCTGCAGAATGAAGAAGGAAAAGCGATTCAACTGAATCTGGAAGTAACCCAGGTACGGAAAGATGGAAAGATGCATTCAAGAAATGTCAGTTTCTCTCTGGAGCCGGATCTGGATGTAAGGCTGATAAACAAAAAGCCGATCACGGATGCTGTTCAGAAACTGGAGATCCTGGTAAAGGGAAATGACCGCTTTAATCCGTTGACGGATCTGGATTTGCCTACCTTGCGTGCCGGCTCACCCTTGGAAGTGAACCGTGGAGGCGGAGGTATTGTGGTGGAAAGCAAGCCTCAGGGCAAAGATCTGCTGTTGACCTTTTATGCTGATTTCTACGATTTCCCGCATGGTGAGTTTGCCGTGAAACTGGCAGGAAAGAAGCAGGACGGGACAAAGGTGGCCGGTTATATGCGTTTGCCTCAGTTAAAGGATAATCCGCTGATGTCTGTACGTAAACCGATCTTTGCGAATTTTCTCAATAAGAAGCGTATTAAGATGACCGTTGAGAATCTGGGCGATGTATCTTCCCGCAGAATGAATATATATTTGAAATATAAGGAGGATGGAAAATACAAAGTGTTGTTTAAAGAAAAGCTTCCTCCTCTTCGTCCTTTTGAAGTATATAATTTTACCGTAGATGTCAAATGGGTCTTGAATGACCGGTGTCGTTATGAGTTTGTTGTGGTTGTAGACGACAAGGATTATGAATCGGAATATCATTTTGTGAAATAAGTAAAGAAAAAGCCCTTTCAGATTACGTTGCAGTAGCAAACATCTGAAAGGGCTTTTTTCTTTACCGTTCTGCTATTTATCGGATATCCTGATACAGATATCGTTTGATACTTTTCTTCGCTGTCTTCTCGAACTCTTCCGGATAGAGCTTGATACGGGTAATTTGTGCATAGGCCGGAAGCTGACTGTTCAGTTCTATGCGGTTGTTTTCAATCGCTTCTTCCAGCTGGTGTGCATTCATGTTCTGCTGGAAGGCTTCTTCATTGTCCGGATATACCAATGCAATCAGTTTGTTGTTTTGCAAGATTACCAGTGATTCATTGACAAACGGCATGTTGTTTAACCGCGCTTCAATTTCTTCCGGATAAATGTTCTGTCCTGAAGCTGTCAGCAGCATATTCTTGCAACGTCCCTTGATATAGATATTGCCTTGTTCGTCTTTGATTGCCATATCACCGGTGTGCAACCATCCTTCTTTGTCGATGGTTTCTTCCGTCGCCTTTTCATTCTTATAGTATCCCAGCATGGTGTTCATACCCCGGCATACCAGTTCGCCGGGAATACGTGTCGGATCGTCTGACAAGACACGTGTTTCCATGTTGGCTACGGTTTTTCCACAGGATGTATATTGGATTTCGTCCCATCTGCTGTGGCAGATAAGAGGAGCACATTCTGTCATACCATATGCTATGGTGTAGGGGAAATTGATTTTACGGAGGAATGCCTCTACTTCTGCATTGAATGGAGCTCCGCCTACGACGATTTCAATGAAGTTTCCTCCGAACACTTCCATGGCCTGCTGACGGATGTTTTCTTTGATCTTATCGCTGATGATGGGAAGGTTGAGTAATAACTTTCCTAATTTGTTATCTACCTTCGGCAATATGTTCTTCTTGAAGATTTTTTCTACAATCAGAGGAACGCATGCGATGATGCGGGGACGTATTTCCGTAAACGATTCTGCAATGATTTTAGGAGAAGGCATACGGGTGAGGAACCATAAATGTGCTCCGGCGGTAATGCCGTAAAGGAAGTCGAACACCAGTCCGAATATATGTCCCAGCGGGAGCATGGAAACAATGCGGTCGCCGGCTTTCAGCCCTACCTTATTATCAATGTGAACCACGTTGGAAAGGATGCTGCGATAGGGGAGCATTACTCCCTTGGAATAGCCTGTTGTACCTGAAGTATAATTAATGACCGCCAGCTCTTCCGGTGATTCACGCCGGTAAGATACTTGTTCTGCACGGAATCTGCAGGGATATTTTTTCCCCGAATTCTTCGTTCAGGTGTTCTCGTGCATAGGATAATTGTTTGGACCGGGATACAACCAGATCAAAATTCTTCAGTTCGATGATACCTTCCAGATGAGGCATGGCTGCTTCGTTGAAGTTTTCCCACACCTGGTCACCGACAAAAAGCATTCGTGCTTCAGAATGGTTTACGATGTTATGGACATTGTCTGCCTTGAATTCGTGGAGAATAGGAACGGCAACGGCTCCGTAGGTGATGACACCCAGGAAGGTGGCTCCCCAGTTGGCGCTGTTGCGGCCGCAAAGTGCTATTTTATCCCCTGGTTGGATTCCTGCATGTTGGAACAGGATATGCATTTTTTCAATTTTCCGTGCTACGTCTTTATATTGTAAGGTAGCTCCCTTGTAGTCTGTCAGAGCGCTTCGATCCCAGTTCTTCCGGATACTTTGCTCAATAAGTTGTATAAAACTGTCTTGTATTTCCATTGGTTTTGCACACAATTCGTGTTAATGTGCGCAAAATTAATAAAAAAACAGATACAGAAGCGGAATTGGATAGAAGAATTGAATATTATCAGTTGTCAATTGTTGAATTTTAAGTAGCTTTGCAATGTTATTAAAAAGGTAATATATGTTGATATACAATACAACTTATCATGTTACGACAGCTGATGCACGTAATTTTGTCATCTGGCTGAATGAGTGTTATATACCGGAAATCGAACAGTCCGGAGAGTTGAAGAATCCACGGATCTTACATATTCTGAGCCATAAAGAAGATGACAGTGAGTGCTTTTCTTTACAGTGGGAAGTAGAAGACAGTGCGGCATTGCATCGCTGGCATACTCGTCAGGGCGTCAGACTGAATGAAGAAATGCTGAAGATATTTAAAGATAAAGTGATAGCTTTCCAACATTGATGGAGGTAATCAAGTGATACAGCCGGTAAAGGAGAAGATTATTTTGGGGATTGACCCGGGAACCAATATTATGGGATATGGGGTCCTGAAGGTTACGGGTACGCGTCCGCAAGTTATGACTTTAGGCGTAATTGATCTGCGCAAGTGTAGTGATCCTTATTTGAAACTGAAACATATTTATGAACGTGTACAGGGGGTCATCACATCATTTTTACCGGATGAACTAGCTATTGAGGCCCCGTTTTTCGGGAAAAATGTACAGTCCATGTTAAAATTGGGGCGTGCGCAGGGAGTAGCATCGTAGCAGCTTTGTGTCGGGATATTCCCGTTACCGAATATGCACCGTTGAAGATCAAAATGGCAATCACCGGTAACGGGCAAGCCAGCAAGGAGCAGGTTGCAGATATGCTGAAGCGTATGTTGCACATCCCCGCCTCTGAAATGGGGCCTTTTATGGATGCGACTGATGCTCTTGCCGCTGCTTATTGTCATTATTTGCAGATGGGACGTCCCGAACTGCCGAAAGCTTATTCCAGTTGGAAAGATTATATAGCCAAAAATCCAGATAAGGTTAAGAAATAAAGGAAGACTATGAAAGTAAAGCATTTGATCGTGTTGTCAATGCTTGCTGCAATGGGATGTAATTCCGCGCATGAGAAGACATACACGTCGTTTGATGATTATCCGGTATACGAAGGTGAATGGGAAGAAATGAGTTATTCACCGGAAGCAACCCGGTTTTCTTTATGGGCTCCTACAGCTACTGAAGTAAAAGTTCTGCTGTATGAAGCCGGGAAGGGTGGATCTGCTTATCGTATGGTCTCAATGGAAGCCGGTGAAAAAGGCATGTGGTCGGTAACGGTCGAAGGAGATCTGAAAGGTAAATTCTATGCGTTTAATGTTCGTGTGGGGGAGGACTGGCAGGGCGATACTCCAGGATTAATGGCGAAGCTGTCGGGGTGAACGGAGATCGTGCTGCGGTAGTTGATATGCGTTCAACTGATCCTGAAGGATGGTTGCAGGATAAAAGGCCGTCTCTGAAAAGCTTTGCAGATATGGTGGTTTATGAAATGCACCATCGTGATTTTTCGATTGATACTGTTTCCGGCATACAGAATCGTGGCAAGTTCCTGGCGCTGACAGAAGAAGGTACACATACTTTTCAGGGCGAGAAAACCGGAATAGACCATTTGTCAGGAATTGGGAGTTACGCATGTGCAGTTGATGCTTCCTTTGACTTTTCTTCTGTTGATGAAACCAGATTGGATGTTCCTCAGTATAATTGGGGATATGATCCGAAAACTATAATGTACCTGAAGGGTCTTATTCGACAGATCCTTATACTCCCGAAACGCGAATCCGCGAATTCAAGGAAATGGTGATGGCTCTTCATCAGGCAGGAATTCGGGTTATTATGGATGTGGTTTATAATCATACCTCAACGATTGAAGGGAGTATTTTTGACCGTACGGTACCCGGATATTTTTATCGCTTGAACCAGGAGGGTAAACCTGCTAATGGTTCGGGATGTGGAAACGAGACAGCCAGTGAACGGGCCATGATGCGCCGGTTCATTGTCGAGTCGGTCTGCTACTGGGTGCGGGAGTATCATGTAGATGGTTTTCGTTTTGATTTGATGGGGTTGCATGATATAGAAACGATGAAGGCTGTCCGTTCAGCATTGGATGCCATTGATCCTACTATATATATAGGAGGAGAAGGATGGGCAGCTGAGCCTCCCAGATTTCTTTGGAATTGGCAGCCATGAAGAATAACATGCGTCAACTGCCGGGCATTGCAGCATTCAGTGATGAATTCCGGGACAGTTTGCGTGGACATGGTTATGAGGGAAAAGGAACCTTTGTTTGTGGTCGTTCCGGGTATGAGGATGGTATCCGGTTCGGATTGGCAGGTGGAGTAGAACATCCGCAGTTAGTTCTGATTCGGCCTATCAGGGACCGGCGGTATGGGCTGGCGAACCAACTCAGTTTATCAGTTATGCCAGTTGTCATGATGGGCTTTGCATAACAGACTATTTGAAAGAGACAATGCCAAAAGCTTCTTCTGAGGAATGGAAAGCCATGCTGAAACTGACAGAAACAGCTGTACTGACTTCTCAGGGAATACCTTTTCTGTTTGCCGGCGACGAGATCATGCGCGACAGAAGAGGTAACGGTAATCCTTATAATGCTTCGGATGAGATAAATGCTATTGACTGGCAGAAGAAAACACAGAATCGTGATGTCTTTGATTATGTAAGGGAACTGATAGTTATGCGCAAGGCACATCCGGCTTTCCGTATGGGACGGGCTGCTGGTTCGTCAGTATATGGAGTTTTTGAAGATGCCTGTCAGCAATGTCATTGCTTTTCGGCTGAAAGGAGAACCTGCGGAGATTCATGGTCGAATATAACAGTTATTCTGAATGCACGTCGGAAGCCGTGCGGGTAACGGTTCCGGAAGGAAAATACCGGGTTGTGTGCCGGGACGGGAAAATAGATTTAAATAATGGATTGGGACTGGTTTCGGGAGGTGATATAAGTGTAGCTCCCCGTTCTGCCCTGATTATGCATCAATAAAAAAAAGTTATGCAATATACGATATCTGTTGAGAATGGAGTTGCTCGTCATCCCATGTATCGGATGAAAGAACCGTTGAATCTGCATTTTGCTGCAGGTGAACATATAGCAGTTGTCGGAGCTAACGGAGCAGGGAAAAGTTTATTGATTGATACGCTCACGGGACGTTATCCATTGCTGATGAATGAAGTAAAGTTATGATTTCTCCCATCTTCCTCTCCTTTGGCATCTGATAATATCAAATGTATCACTTTTCGTGATTCTTATGGCGATGCGGACGGGAATTATTATTACCAGCAGCGGTGGAATGCACATGACCTGGATGATACTCCTTTGGTACGTGATCTTTTGCCTGCTGCGAAGAATGAAGTTCTGCGTCAGGCATTGTATGATTTGTTTCATATAGGACCGATGCTGGACAAGCATATCATTCTGCTTTCCAGCGGTGAGCTTCGGAAGTTTCAGTTGACGAAACCTTAATTGAGTGATCCTCGGGTACTGATCATGGACAATCCTTTTATCGGACTGGATGTTCAGACACGGGAACAACTGCACCAGTTGCTGAAAGAACTGACGGAACGTACTTCTCTTCAGGTGATTCTGGTTCTGTCGAAAACCGATGATATACCTTCCTTTATTACACATGTCGTGCCGGTGGCAGATCGTGTCTGTGGAGACAAGATAACTTTGCGGGAGTATCTGAGTCAGATAGAGAAGATTCCTGCCCATGTACTGTCGGAAGAAAAACGGAAGAAGATACTGGAACTTCCTTACGCTGAAGGGCTTTATCATGCAGATCGGGTGGTGGAACTGGATAAGGTAAGTATCCGATATGGAGAACGTACCATTCTGAAAGAGTTGGACTGGACGGTGAAATGCGGTGAGAAGTGGGCTTTAAGCGGTGAAAACGGTGCAGGGAAATCTACATTGCTGAGTCTGGTGTGTGCTGATAATCCACAAAGTTATGCCTGTGCCATATCCTTGTTCGGCCGTAAACGGGGAAGCGGTGAAAGTATTTGGGAAATTAAAAACATATCGGTTATGTCAGTCCTGAAATGCACCGGGCTTATTCGAAGAACCTGCCGGCTATTGATATTGTGGCCAGTGGATATATGATTCAATAGGGCTTTACCGGAAACCTCG
>ENA-OQAN01001468-OQAN01001468.1-human-gut-metagenome-genome-assembly--contig:-NODE-1468-length-10180-cov-3.636029_pt1 | contig 10180 bp, 16 predicted proteins | sample MGYA00242735_ERZ504527 | MGnify/ENA primary metagenome ERZ504527 (study PRJEB26092, sample SAMD00036230) | human gut metagenome | host: Homo sapiens | study: EMG produced TPA metagenomics assembly of...
ACCTGGCTTGTTTCCGTCCCGGGCCAGACCAAAAACACCTACTGGCACGGGTTGCTTTATGCTCATGACACCGGCGACGAGATCGTCGAATCCAAGAATGGCCTGGTCTCCACCATCGGTATCGCTGCGGACGGCAAAGTCAGCTATGCGCTCGAGGGCTCTATTTTTGCCGCCGGCTCAACGATGAACTGGCTTCGCAACAACATGGGCATCATCTCGAGCGTGAGCGAGTCGGCACAACTCGCCGCTTCGATTAGCGACAACGAGGCTGCTACTTCGTTCCCGCCTTTGCGGGTTTGGGTGCTCCCTGGTGGGACCCGCATGCTCGCGGTATCGTGTGCGGTCTGACCGGCGCCTCGAGCCGTGCGACCATCGTACGTGCCGCCTGCGAATCCATGGCATATCAGAGCTACGACGTGCTGCGCGCCATGGAGCAGGACGTGGGGCTTTCGATTGAGCGCCTGTCTGTCGATGGTGGTGCCTCGCGCAACGAGTTCATCATGCAATTCCAGGCCGACCTGCTGGATATCCCCGTGCTGCAATGCGAGACGGTGGAGACCACGGCAATCGGTGCCGCGTACTTGGCGGGTCTTGCCGTCGGCTATTGGGAAGACCTGGAAGAGCTGGAGCAAAATGCCAGATCGTTAGGACCTTCCTTCCCCACATGTCCGCCGAGCGCCGCGAGCAAAACCTTGCGGGCTGGCGTGATGCAGTCAGGCGCTCACTCAGCACCTCACAGTAGGGCTGCGATGGGCTGCTCGATACAACAAACCGCTAAACTAATGCATGGCGTGCGGCGGCAACATTGCTGCGCGCCTTGTCAGCTAGGCCGTTTTGCGGCCGCAACGAAAGGGGCAATCAATCCATGACCGTCACCTACGATGCGTCCCGTGTGACGCTTGTCGATCACCCGCTCGTCCAGCACAAGCTGTCGATCCTGCGCGACAAAAACACCGGCACCAACCAGTTCCGTCAGCTCGTGCGCGAACTCGCGCTTTTTGACGGCTACGAGGCCATGCGCGACCTGCCTATGGAAGACGTCGAGGTCGAGACCCCCATCACTACCGCCACGTTCAAACAGCTTGCCGGCAAGAAACTCGCCATCGTGCCCATCCTGCGTGCGGGCTTGGCATGGTCGACGGCATCCTCGACCTGGTGCCTCCGCTCGCGTGGGCCACATCGGCATGGAGCGCGACGAGGTCACCCACGAGCCGCACGAGTATTACTGCAAGATGCCAAGGATATCGACCAGCGCATCTGCCTGGTCGTCGACCCCATGCTCGCCACGGGCGGTTCGGCCGAGATGGCTATCAGCTATCTGCGCGAGCGCGGTGTCAAGGACATCCGCATGCTGTGCATCGTCGCGGCCCCCGAGGGCCTCAAGTCGCTCACCGAGAAGGACCCCGATGTGCATATCTATACCTGCGCCATCGACGACCATCTCAACGAGGCCGCCTACATCGTCCCCGGCCTGGGCGATGCCGGCGACCGCATCTACGGCACGCTCTAGTCGTCGGGCCTTGTCGGCTACGGTCACAAATACGAAGAAATGGTGCGCGCGGGCGAGCAAAAGACGTCCACGCGCACTCCTGTTAACGGACGTTTAGCCAGAGGGGTTCGAGAAAAACGTATTACCGTACCTGCGGCATAAAGAAGGTCTTAAGAAAACGAACAGGTGCGTATTAACCGATGCTTTTTCGGTTGTACTTTAGCGATTGGCTCGTACAATAGTCACCAATGTTTGGCGGGAACTGTTCTGTGAAGCGTTAAAAAGGAAAGTGAGGACGCCAGTGTTTCAGATAGCCGATCTGCTCGCTATCGTTGCAGGCGCCATCGCGGGCGCAATTGCCTTCCTTCCCTTTGTCTTTACGCTCAAGCCGGTTCTTGACGATAAACAGAATGCGGACATGCTCAAGGGTATGGTGAGTCTGGCGGTCTCGGCAATCGCCCTGCTCGTCTTTACCTTGGTTGTGTTTGTGTTGTTCGGAGAGGCATTTCGCATGTTCCTCCTGGGCGAGGCGATCGGCTTCGTGGCCTTTATGGCCGCCTGCGCGGTTCGCGTCGCCAAGGCGCTGCGAGATCCTCATGAGGTCGAAAGGTAAGTCGTGGAAATTTTTTGAAAAGCTGCCTGATGAGATTAATCATCTGGTCAGCGAGTTCAGCTCCACCCTGTCGTGGGCGATCTGAGCTGCGGCATCACGCAGTACTCGTTTTGGCTGATCGTCTCCACGATCGTGCTCCTGATCGTCCTGGCCGTGTTCAAGAAGAAGCAGACCCTGGTTCCCAAGGGCTTCTTCGTCAACGGTTTCGAGTACATCATCGAGTACGTCGAGAACGATATCGGCAAGGGCGTCGTGGGTGAGAACTGGAAGAAGCACTTCCCGTTCCTGTGCTCGCTTTTCCTGTTCATCCTGATCAATAACATGATCGGCCTGATCCCGGGAATGAAGCCCGGCACCGGCGCAATCGGCTCCACCGCCGCGCTCGCCATCTTCGCCTTCGTGTACTTCATCTATTACGGATGCAAGGCTCACGGCGTGATCGGCTACATCAAGAGCCTCGCCCCGCAGCGTGAGCTTCCCGATGAACGTGCTCGTGTGGGTCGTCGAGCTCTTCTCGACCTTCCTGCGCCTCATCACGCTCGCCGTCCGTCTGTTCTGCAACATGTTCGCAGGACACGTGGTCATGGGCTCGTTCGCCATCATGGCGAGCATGTTCATGCAGCCGCTGCTTCAGCAGGTTTCCGCGGCGCACGCCGTCGGCGCCCTGCCTTCGCTGGCCTGGCTTGCCATCCTCATCCTGATCTATGCGATCGAGCTTGTGGTCGGCGCCATCCAGGCTTACGTCTTCACGGTCCTTACCGCCGTGTATGTCTCCGAGGCAGAGGAGGTCGCAGAGGAGGAGTAGTCTTCCGTTCGCGCCTTAAAGGTAAGGCAATTCGTTAAACCGCCGGTGCCCGTACCCATGGAGCCCGGCAGTTATAAAAAGGTTATCCTGCGTGAAATAAGACACGCACGACAAAGGAGGAATCGTGGGAGTTATCGGTTACGGTCTCGGTGTTATCGGCGCTGGTCTTGCTATCGGCCTGTCTGCTCTGGGTGCTACGGGTGCTATGGCCCGTCAGCCTGAGGTCCAGGGCGCGTGTTCACCGTCTTCATCATGGGCTCCGCCTTCGGCGAGGCTCTGGCTCTGATCGGCTTCGTTGTCGCGCTGATCGTTAAATAGCACGGAGCGTCAAGTATGAATCTTTCATCCCAGAAGAGCGCGATCGCACTCTCCGCGTCCGCGGCCGCGCTGCTCATGCCGGTTTCCGCGTTCGCCGAGGACGGCGCTGCCGGTGCGGACATCCTCATCCCTAAGATGGCGGAGTTCATCCCGGCGCTTATCGCTTCCTGATTATCTGGATCGTGCTGGCCAAGGTCGCCCTGCCGGGCATCATGAAAACCATGGAGGAGCGCGGCAAGAAGATCGAGGAGAGCCTCGACGAGGCCGAGAAGACCAAGCAGGAGGCTATCGCCAAGCGCGCTGAGTCCGACTCGATCGTCACCGACGCCCGTCGTCAGGCTGCCGACATCGTTCTCGAGGCCCGTAAGGACGCCGAGTCCGAGCGCGCCCGTATCATCGAGGCTGCTCACAAGGAGGCCGAGGAGATCATCGCCAAGCCCATACGACCGTCGAGGACGAGCGCAAGTCCATTTACGCCGGTGCCGCGAGCTCCATCGCCGACCTGTCCGTTGCCGTCGCCACCAAGATCGTAGGCGAGGCACTCGAGGACGATGCCGAGCAGAAGAAGCTCATCGAGCGCTACATCCAGGAAGCAGGTAGCCTGAATGCCGACTAGCCGCTATCAGGACAAGGTGCTCGAGACCTACGCGCGCTCCCTTCTGGAAGCCGCTAAGGCCGAGAACCATGTGTTCGAGGACCTCGAGATGATCGAGCGCTTGGCTTCTGCCAGCCCCGAGATCATCGCCGTGCTCGACACCATGTCCAAGCGCGACCAGCTCGACCTTCTTCCCAAGGTGGCAGCTGCCTTTAAGTATGTTGCCGAGGAAGACGAGGATGTAGTGGGCGTGACCGTCACCACGGCGATCCCGCTCGACGACGAGCTGCGTCAAACCATCACTAAGAAATGCGAGCAGGACTTCGGCCGCAAGGTATTCCTTATCGAGCGGTCGACCCGTCTATCGTGGGCGGCCTGGTGCTCGAGGCCCGCGGCGAGCGTCGTGATATTTCCGTCAAGACGCAGCTGCGCATCGCGCAGGAGACCCTCGCAAACTCTGCTAATTCGTACGGAGGTGAAGCCTAATGTCCGAAACCCTCAATGCCCAGGATATCGCCAAGAAACTGCAGGAGCAGCTCACGAGCCTCTCCGCGACGGTCGATACGCATGAGGTTTCAACGGTCGACGAGGTAGGCGACGGCATCGCGCGCGTCACCGGTCTCAAGAGCGCCATGGCAGGCGAGCTTCTGGAGTTCAAGAGCTCCGATACCGGTGAGACCGTCTTCGGCCTTGCCAGAACCTTGACCGTGACGAGGTCGGCGCCGTTCTGTTTGGTGCCGTCGACTCCATCAAGGAAGGCGACGAGTGCCGCACCACTGGCCGCATTATGGATATCCCCGTGAGCCGTGCCATGCTCGGCCGCGTCGTCAATCCGCTCGGCCAGCCTATCGACGGTTTGGGTGACATTGTCGCCACGCACCGTCGCCCCATCGAGTTCAAGGCCCCCGGCGTCATCGACCGTACACCGGTGTGCGAGCCGGTTCAGACTGGCCTGCTCGCCATCGACTCCATGGTGCCTATCGGCCGCGGCCAGCGCGAGCTTATCATCGGCGACCGTAAGACCGGTAAGACCGCCATCGCCATCGACGCTATCCTCAACCAGCGCGGCAAGGGCATGGTCTGCATCTATGTCGCCATCGGCAGAAGGCTCCACGGTTGCCAACATCCGCGAGACCCTCGCTCAGCACGGTGCGCTCGACTACACCATCATCGTTTCGGCCACCGCTGCCGATTCCGCCCCTATGCAGTACATCGCGCCTATGGCCGGTGCCGCTATCGGCGAGTTCTTCATGTACAACGGCGAGGACGGCAAGCCCGCCAGCGAGACCAACCCCGGCGGCCACGTGCTCGTCATCTACGACGACCTGTCCAAGCAGGCTGTGGCCTACCGTCAGATGTCGCTGACGCTGCATCGTCCGCCCGGACGCGAGGCCTATCCTGGCGACATCTTCTACCTGCACTCTCGTCTGCTCGAGCGTGCCGTCAAGATGTCCAAGAAGAACGGTTACGGCTCCATGACGGCACTGCCGATCATCGAGACCCAGGACGGCGACGTCTCGGCCTACATTCCGACCAACGTCATTTCCATTACCGATGGTCAGATCTACCTGCAGTCCGAGCTCTTCTTCCAGGGTCAGCGCCCGGCAGTCGATGTGGGCATCTCCGTGTCCCGCGTCGGTGGCGATGCGCAGACCAAGGCCATGAAGCAGGTCGCCGGCAACCTCCGTCTGGACCTCGCTTCCTATCAGGAGCTCGCTGGCTTTACGCAGTTCGGCTCCGACCTCGACGAGGCTACTCAGAAGCAGCTGACCCATGGTGCTCGCATGACCGAGCTCCTGAAGCAGCCGCGTTACAAGCCGTTTGAGGTTGGCGAGCAGATCGTTACGCTGTTCGCTGGCAACGAGGCTTCCTGGATGACCTGGAGATCGCCGACGTGCTGCCTTTCCGTGCCGAGCTCATCGAGTACATGGACAATGGCTTTGGCTCGCTGCTCGACAAGGTTCGCGCCAAGAAGATCGATGATGACACCAAGGCTGAGCTCTTGCGCGTCATCGGCGACTTCAAGCAGCAGTTCATGGCCAAGCACCATTCGGATGTTTCTGGATCAGAGGAGAACTAAGCCCCATGGCCAACCTTCGCGACATTAAGAAGCGAATCTCCTCGGTTACCACGACCAAGCAGATCACGCGCACGATGGAGATGGTCTCTACGGCCAAGATCCGTCGTGCCCTCGATCGCTCCAAGCAGGCCGAGCCTATAAGGAGGCGCTGACCGACGTCATGTTGACGGTCGCCGGCGACGCCTCCTGTTCGGGCACCGATCCCATGCTGCAGAAGCATGAGAGCGTCAAGCATGGCCTGATTGTCGTTATTGCCTCGGACCGCGGCCTTGCCGGCGGTTTCAATACGACGGTGGAGCGCACGGCCGAAAAGCTCGCCGCTTCTTGGGCGAACGACGGCATCGAGTGCGAGATCATCGCGTGCGGGCGTAAGCCGGCCACGTATTTCCGTGACCGCGAAAACGTCGTCATGCACTTTGAGGGCAACTCCTCTGAGCCCGATTTCAATCAGGCCCGCATGATCTCCTCTCATATCTGCGATGCGTATCGTGCCGGTGAGCTTGACCGTGTCGAGCTTGTCTACCACCACGCCAAGAACCGCGTGGATCAGGAGCTTCGCGTCGAGCATCTGTTGCCGCTCGACCCCGAGATGATCGCTATGGCCCACGGTCCGCGTAAGAACGAGACCGACGCCCCTAAGCGCATCTCGTCCACGTTCGAGTTCGTGCCCTCTCCCGAGCATGTTCTCGGCAAGCTTGTGCCGTCTTATATCCTGACGGTCATCTACCAGGCCCTGATTGATTCGGCGGCTGCCGAGCAGGGTGCACGCCGCAAGGCCATGCACTCCGCGACGGAAAACGCCACCGCGATCATCTCGACCCTTACCCGCACGTATAGTCGCGTGCGCCAGCTTCGATCACGACCGAGATTAACGAGATCGTCGGCGGAGCCTCAGCATTGGAGGAACAGTAATGGCTAATAACACCGTAAAGCTTGCGGTCGAGGAAGCCACCAAGAAGACGACTGCCGGTGATGGTCGCATCGTGCGAATCATCGGCCCTGTCGTCGACGTCAAGTTTGACGGCGCGGTGCCCCCGATCTACAACGCGCTCACGGTCGAGGCCGAGACCCGATCGGTCATCTGAGCACGATCCTCGAGGTCGAGAGCCAGCTTCCGGGCGGCGTCGTCCGCACGGTCGCCATGTCCTCGACCGACGGCCTGCAGCGCGGCCTCATCGCCACCGATACCGGTGAGCCCATGAAGATGCCCGTTGGCCCCAAGACGCTCGGCCGCATCTGGAACGTCATGGGCAAGCCCGTCGACGGCAAGCCTATGCCCGAGGTGGAGGAGTTCTACCCCATCCACCATGCAGCGCCCCGTTTCGACGAGCTCACCACCAAGACCGAGATCTTCGAGACCGGCATCAAGGCCGTCGACCTGCTCGAGCCCTACATCCGTGGCGGCAAGACGGGCCTGTTCGGCGGCGCCGGCGTCGGCAAGACCGTTCTGATTCAGGAGCTCATCAACAACCTCGCCCAGGAGCACGGCGGCACCTCGGTGTTCACCGGCGTCGGCGAGCGTACCCGCGAGGCACCGACCTGTTCCTCGAGATGAGCGAGTCTGGCGTTATCGACAAGACCTGCTTGGTCTATGGTCAGATGAACGAGCCGCCCGGAGCGCGTCTGCGCATCGGTCTGGCCGGCCTTACCACCGCTGAGTACTTCCGCGATCGCGGCCAGGACGTTCTGCTGTTCATCGACAACATCTTCCGCTTCTCCCAGGCGGGTTCCGAGGTTTCCGCACTGCTGGGCCGCATGCCGTCCGCCGTTGGTTACCAGCCCACGCTGCAACCGAGATGGGCGACCTCCAGGAGCGCATTACCTCGACCAAGACGGCTCCATTACCTCCGTCCAGGCTGTCTACGTCCCCGCAGACGACCTGACCGACCCGGCGCCTGCCACGACGTTTACGCACCTCGACGCCACTACGGTTCTTTCGCGTAGCATTTCGTCGCTCGGCCTGTTCCCGGCCATCGACCCGCTCGCGTCTTCCTCCGACGCTCTCGATCCCTCGATCGTCGGCGAGGAGCACTACCGTGTCGCCGTCAAGGTTCAGGAGCTCCTGCAGGAGTACTCCGACCTTCAGGACATCATCGCCATTCTGGGTATGGACGAGCTGTCCGAGGAGCAGCGCCTTACGGTCAACCGTGCCCGTAAGATTCAGCAGTTCCTCTCGCAGTCCTTCCACGTTGCCGAGAAGTTCACTGGCAACCCCGGCGTCTACGTCCGTGTCGAGGATACCGTCCGCTCCTTCGCCGAGATTGTCGACGGCAAGGCCGATGACCTGCCCGAGCAGGCATTCCGCTATGCTTCCACGATTGAGGACGTGCGCGAGCGCGCCCGCAAGATGGGGGAGAAGTAGGTTATGCGTATCCGCATCGTGTGCCCCGTGAGCCTCGCCTATGAGGGTGACGCTGCGTTTGTGTCGATTCCGTCTACGGATGGCGAGTTTGGCGTTCTGCCTGCTCACTCCAGCGAAATCTGCACGATCGACCGCGGTTACGTTCGCGTTTCCGATAAGGCCATGGGCACTGTCGACACACGTTTGCCGTGGCCGGCGGCTATGCCAGTTGCGGACGATGTCGTGACCGTTCTCGCCGAGCGCGCTTGCGATTTGGCGACCGTCGATGCCGACAAGCTTAAAGCTGATATTCAAGGTTTTGAAGAGAAGCTGGGTAATTTGTCGGAGGATGATGCACGCCGCGCCTACCTCTATAATGAAATCGCATGGTGTAAGCTCAAGCTTGCCCAATAGTCAAACGATTTAGCGTTCGACCATTTGCGAACACATCATGCCCGGGATGGCCCAGCCACCCCGGGCATGCTTTTTGAAAGGGTAGACCTTGGATATTATCCGCGTTGAGGGTGGCCACGCCATCGGAGGCTCCGTGCCCGTCTCGGGTGCAAAGAATTCCGCACTCAAACTCATGGCTGCAACGCTTCTGGCGCCGGGCAAGACAACGCTTCAGAACGTGCCCGATATTTCCGATGTCCACGTTATGGGCAAGGTACTCAAGGGCATGGGCGCTACGATCGATGTTCTCGATGAGCACACGCTCGAAATCGATACCTCCCAGGTTGATTCCTGGGAGCTCCCTACGAGCTTGTCGCCAAGATGCGCGCCTCCACGGCTGTGATGGGCCCCCTGCTGGTCGTTTCCATCGCGCAAGATTGCCATGCCGGGCGGCTGCAACCTGGGTGCCCGCAAGATCGATATGCATATCCTTGGTCTCGAGGCTCTGGGCGTTGAGTTCGATACCGCCCACGGTTACATCAACGCTAATGCGCCCCAAGGTCTGCGCGGTACCACCGTCACGCTCGAGTTTGCCAGTGTCGGTGCGACCGAGAACCTCATTATGGCATCCGTGCGCGCGCAGGGCACCACGGTTATCGACAACGCTGCCCGCGAGCCCGAGATCGTCGACCTCGCAAACATGCTCAACGAGATGGGCGCTAAAATTGTCGGCGCCGGTACGCCTGTCGTGACCATCGAGGGCGTGGAAGAGCTGCATCCTGTTACCCATCGCGTAGTGGGCGACCGCATCGAGGCCGGTACCTTTATCGTCGCCGGTGCGCTGATGGCCGACGATCGCGGTGTTGACGTCACGGGTTTTTGCCCCATTCACTTGGGCATGGTTCTCAAGAAGATGGAGCTCATGGGTATCGACTGCGAGCGTATCGAGAACGGTGTCCACGTCAATCGCGCCGAGCGCATCAAGCCGGTCGATATCCAGACGCTTCCGTTCCCGGGTTTCCCGACCGACATGCAGGCGCAGATCATGGTGCTTTCGGCCCTTGCCGACGGAAGCTCCGTAATTACCGAGAACATCTTCGAGAACCGCTTCATGTTCGCCTCCGAGCTCGTGCGTATGGGTGCCGATATTCGTATCGAGAGCCATCACGCCATGATTCACGGCGTCAAGGGCTTCTCGGGCGCACAGGTCACCTCACCCGACCTTCGTGGCGGCGCGGCTCTTGTGGTTGCCGGCCTAATTGCCGACGGCACGACCGAGGTCTCGGCCATCCACCACATCAAACGTGGCTACGAGCAGTTTGTCGAAAAGCTGCAGGCGCTTGGCGCGCATGTCGAACATGCCACCGTTCCCGATCCCGTCATCTACTAATGCAGGTTGCCTATGTTTAACAAGAAGCCCCTAGCGGATAACACCCGAAGACCCTCGACTGGTGCGCAGCCACGATCTACAGTCGCGACAATGTTGCACGCTATTCCGAGCGCGCCCGTCAGCGCCGTCGCGGCCGCACAGTTCGCCCGTGTCGCG
>ENA-OQAN01001469-OQAN01001469.1-human-gut-metagenome-genome-assembly--contig:-NODE-1469-length-10180-cov-1.715408_pt1 | contig 10180 bp, 17 predicted proteins | sample MGYA00242735_ERZ504527 | MGnify/ENA primary metagenome ERZ504527 (study PRJEB26092, sample SAMD00036230) | human gut metagenome | host: Homo sapiens | study: EMG produced TPA metagenomics assembly of...
CAAAGAAGTGGGCTATCAAGGCAAACTGACTTTTTGACGCTACGAAGCCCGACGGCACTATGCGCAAGCTGACGGATGTAAGCAAATTGCATAGTCTGGGATGGCAGCATAAGATTGATATAGAAGAGGGAGTACACCGAATGTATCAATGGTATTTGTCTTAGAAGATGAAGATGCAAGATGATAGATCTTTCGGGTGTAAGATTATAGATCGTTCGTATGCAGATGATAGATCTTTCCGGCATAACACATAAAAAGTTTCGGGCATAACTTCTTGAAGTTATGCCCGAAACCACCAAAACCTATGCAGACAGATTGACAAAATCTTCTGCCGTTTTCTTTATTCCTTCGGGAGCTTTTTATTTTACTGCTTTCAACGCAGCTTCATAATCCGGTTCCTGGGTTATTTCGGGAACAAGTTCGGTATAAACCACTTTTCCTTCCGGGTCAACCACTACTACCGAACGTGCCAATAATCCCGTCAAAGGACCGTCGGTCATCAGAACACCATATTTTTCAGCAAAATCGGAAGTATAGCGATAATCAGACAAAGGAATAACGTTACTGATCCCTTCGGTGGTGCAGAAGCGGCCCTGGGCGAATGGCAGGTCTTTAGAGATAGCCAACACTACCGTATTGGGCTGGTTTGCAGCCAACTGATTGAACTTGCGTACGGAAGTAGCGCATACACCTGTATCCAGACTGGGAAAAATGTTCAGAATCAGGTACTTGCCTTTACCGTCCTTTAATGTATAATTGCTTAAGTCTCCTTTTACCAATGTAAATTCCGGAGCTGAAGTTCCTACTTTTACAAATTCTCCGGCCAATGTCACCGGTGCTCCTTTAAATGCTGTTTTTGCCATAATTTTATTATATTTTAGTTCGATACTGTAATGATAACAAATTTAAATGGAAAAAAAGTTCATTCTTTTTTATTTTCTTCCTTTGTAAATCAAGAAACCTACCACTAAAACACCGATAGCAATGAAGCAATATCCTAACTCGTGACTGTATTCGGTTACGGTACTCAATAACTGCTCTTCGGGAACCACTGATTGCAGATAGTAACCGATAGCCGCCAGAATGGCATTCCAGATACCTGCTCCCAGCGTTGTGTACAGCAGGAAAGTGGATAATTTCATCTTGGCCAGACCGGCAGGAATGGAGATAAGCTGGCGGACGGCAGGAATAAGACGTCCGATAAAGGTGGAGAGTGCCCCGTGCTTGTCAAGTAGTGTTCCGCGTTCTGAACCTTGGCTTCATCAATCAGACACATGTGCCCGAAGCGGCTGTTCGCGAATTTATAAACCAGCGGACGGCCTACGAAATAGGCTATGTAATAATTGATGAGAGCGCCGATATTGGCTCCGATTGTCGCAAATATAACTACCAGAAATACATTCAGGTCACTGTTGCCTCCGGCTGCCTTGTAAGCGGCAGGAGGCACTACCACTTCCGAGGGGAAGGGGATAAAAGAGCTCTCGATGGCCATTAATAACGTAATTGTCCAATAATTCAGGTGGTCCAGACACCATTGAATAAATGCAACTGATTCCATAAAATAATTATAAATAATTGTTTAAGTTTAGCTTGCCTTTGCTGATATCGTCCTTGATTACGCGTATCGCTTCGTTGAATAACTGGTCGGGAAACTGTGCGTTTTCATCAACTCCCAGAGCTGCATACGTATCAGGAAGTTCTTTATTGATTTTAGCCAGATAGTGTATGAACGGACCTGGTTGCTGTAAATAAAGATAGCCATAAATCAGAAAGAAATAAGTGCTATGGGCGTTGTGGGGAATTCTTTGTTTATTTGCTCAAAATACCGGTTGGCATATTCAAAGAGATGTTCATCGAAGTATTTGGATCCGATTTTGAACAAATATCCATCCGTTCCTCTTTCGGGGTGAATTCCAGGGCGAGGTTGAATTGTTCCTCCGCCTTGTCGATATTATTCTTTCTTTCCTCCTCGCTGATGTCCTTGCTGCCTGCCATTATCGTGAAAAACTGTCCGGCATAGATACGTGTTTCCGCATCGTTCCCGTTCTGCTTCAGCACTTGGTCCAGATACATATATCCCTCTTCAGGATGTCCCAGGGCTACATGACAGAGGGCTGCGATACTATATATATCGGTTAGCTCGAATGCAGTTATCTCCTGTTTCTGTTTTAGCAGCTTTTGTGTATACTTCATGGCGGTTTCGTAATCCTTCATCTCGAAGTGGAGACCAGCCAATGCCATATAAACGGGAGGTTTCTTCTCTGTCGCCTTTTCCAGACGGAGATAATAGTTGATAGATTCCTTGATATTTGCTGTCTGGCTGTAAAGGAATGCTTTCAAGGTCAATGTCTCTGTGTTGTTTTCATCAATGGCTAATGCGAAATCGAAAGCTTCGTGCGCCTTTTCGTATTGCTCTTGTTGCAGATAGCATTTACCCAGTTCGTTCCAATGCTGAACGGAATAGGGAAACTCGTTCAGAGTCATGTTCAGGTAAGGGATAGCCAACTTCGGTTTGTTGAAAGTACTGTAATAATCGCACAGCACGTCGCGAAGACGTTGGTTGGTTTCCGGCAGGGTTTGCATGTCGAAATGGGCAAACAGGCAGTCGATCCACTTCTTGGCGTATTCTTTCTGGTTGACGTCAACGTAGTCCAGAATGATGTCTAGCAGCGTATCCAGTTCATACTCCTCGTCCATGGCCAGTTGTTGTAATATCTTATCGGCCTCTTCCATGTGTTCCTCCTCTATCAGCAGGTCGGCTTGCAGGAATCTGAATTCACGGTCGGCAGGGTTGTTGATGAGCTGCATCACCATTTGGGCTTCTTCTTTTTTCCTAGCAGCATCAAGGAACGTGCCTGGAAAATCAGGGCGTCTATGTTATCAGGGTGCAATTGGATTGCAAGATTTATGGCCTTGTCAGCGTCTTTATGTCTTCCTTTTGAGGCGTAATATTCGGCGATATCGGTCAGTTCATCAGCTTCAAAATAAGCGGGGGTATGGTTTTCCACCATACCCTCGTATCTTGCTAATGCTTCTTTAAATTCCGGGTCTTCAAAGTAAGAAGACATGTCATAGTTCATAAGCTTGTTTTTATTTATTAATTTTGCTCCAGGTATCTTTTAAAGATACGGTGCGGTTGAACACCAGATTTTCTGGTGTAGAGTCTTTGTCCACATTGAAATAACCGATGCGCTGGAACTGCAAGTAATCCAGCGGTTTGGCATCGGCCAGATATTTTTCTACATAGCAGTTGGTTAATACATTCAACGAATCGGGGTTGATCATTTCTTTCATGGCTTCCAGTGCGTCGCAGTTCTTTGCTTCGCGGATAGCGGCCATCTCATCACGCGGGTTCTCCACTTTCCACAGGCGGTCATACAGGCGTACTTCGGCAGGCAGACAGTGTGCACAGCTTACCCAGTGGATCGTCACCTTTGATTTTGCGGTTGCTGCCCGGCATTCCTGTTTTGCTGTCGGGATCGTATTCGCAATATACCTCCACCACGTTGCCGTTGTCGTCTTTCTTGCAGCCTGTACATTTCACGATGTATCCGCTTTTCAGACGCACTTCCTGTCCCGGAGTCATACGGAAATATTTCTTCGGGGCATCTTCCATGAAATCGTCGCGTTCTATCCACAACTCGCGGCTGAATTCGATGGTGTGTGTGCCTGCCGACGGATCTTCCGGGTTGTTGACAGCTTCCATTTCCTCCACCTGCCTTCGGGATAGTTGGTAATGATCAGCTTCACCGGATTGATGACTGCCGATACACGGGTGGCACGGCTGTTCAAGTCCTCGCGGACAGCGCTTTCCAGCAGGGCGAAGTCATTCAGGGCATCGTAAGTGGTATAACCTATCTTGTCTACAAATTTGCGGATGGACTCGGGCGAGTAGCCGCGACGGCGGAAACCGCAGAGAGTCGGCATACGGGGGTCGTCCCAACCGTTTACCAGATGTTCTTTTACCAGAATCAGCAGGTTACGCTTGCTCATCAAAGTGTAGTTCAAATTCAGTTTGTTGAACTCATACTGATGAGACGGTTGTCGTCCAGATCTTTACCTTCTTTTACCCAGTCCACGAACAGGTCGTACAACGGACGGTGGGGTACGAACTCCAGGGTACACAGTGAATGAGTTACTCCTTCAAAGTAGATCGCTCTGTCCGTGTGCGAAGTCATACATAGGGTATGCTTTCCAGGTTTCGCCTGTGCGGTGGTGCGGAGTCTTTTACCACACGATAAATAATAGGGTCGCGGAAGTGCATGTTGGGGCTTGCCATGTCTATTTTGGCACGGAGCACCATTTTGCCTTCTTCTATTTCACCGCTGTTCATTTTGTTGAACAGTTCCAGGCTTTCCTCGATGGGACGGTTGCGGTAAGGGCTCTCGGTTCCGGGTTGGGTGGGAGTTCCTTTTGTGCCGCGATTTGTTCGGAGTTCTGTTCGTCTATATAAGCCTTTCCTTCCTTTATCAGATTGACGGCGAAATCCCATAATTGCTGGAAGTAGTCGGATGCATAATATTCGTTTCCCCACTGGAATCCGAGCCATTGGATGTCCTCCTTGATGGCTTCCACGTATTCCATATCTTCTTTGGTCGGGTTGGTGTCGTCAAAACGCAGGTTACATACGCCACCATAGCGTGCAGCTATCCCGAAATCCAGACAGATGGCTTTGGCATGACCGATGTGCAGGTAGCCGTTCGGCTCGGGCGGAAAGCGGGTTTGTACTTTCCCTCCGTTTTTACCTTCTTTCAGGTCGTTCTCAACTGCCTGTTCAATGAAGTTCAGACTTTTCTTCTCTGTAGCTTCTGTAGCGTTCATTTCAGTCATTGTGATATCAATTTTACACTTTGCTGCAAAAGTACGCATTCTTTTTGGGATATCCTTTATTTCACAGGAATATATCCACCGTTTTTTATAATATTTTGCCCCTCGGGTGACAGGATGTAGTCAATGAACGGGGTCACTTTTTCCTTATTGGCTACATTGTAATAGTAATAAAGAGGGCGTACTACGGGGTAAAGTTTCTTCTTTCCGTTTTCAAGGCTGGGCAGTACATAATGCTTGCCGTCATCATAGGAAACGGCAATGGCTTTCACCCGGGGAGACAAGTAGGCCAGTCCCACATAGCCGATAGCGCCTTTGGTCTGGCTTACAGACTGGATCACGGCTCCGGTGGCGGGCATGGACAAGCTGCTGCTCATGTAGTTCTTGTTCTTCAGGGCGCTTTCTTTGAAAAATTCGTAAGTTCCCGAAGAGGTTTCGCGAGAATAGACAATGATTTTCATATCGGGTCCCCCCAGCTGTTTCCAATTGGTTATCTTGCCGCGGAATATGGCTTCCAGTTGCTGGCGTGTCAGTTGGCTGACAGGGTTGGACGGGTTTACAATGACGGCCAGGGCGTCATACGCTATAATTACCTCCTCCACTTCCTGTTTGGCGGCTTTCAGTTTCATCTTTTCGCTGAATTGATGGGACGGGAAGCCATAGCGATATCTGTTGTGTTGTCCATCAGGGCGGAAATCCCCACTCCGGTTCCTCCGCCGGTGACGGTTACCCGTCGGTCGGGATCATCTTTCATGAAAATCTCGGCTGTTTCTTGTGATACGGGCAACACCGTGTCACTACCTTTTATGCGTTGCGCGGTAATATTCAGACTACAAGCCAATAGAATAAAAAGAAATAGAAGCTTTTACTTGATTCATAAGTTCTTATATTAATTCGTGTGCAAAAGAAACGTTTTCTTGTGTCATTTGTTTTACTGGTGTGTTACGATTCTGTTACGGGTAATATTCACCGGCAAGGTGGATTGAATCTGTTCCTGCGGGAAAATGGTAATAAGATCAGGTTTTTCTTTATCTGAAACAAGTTTGTAATATAATTGTAGCAAATACTTCAAGCTTCTTTCACATCACCTTAATATAAAGAGGCTTTTTTTGCATCAGTTATTAAAATAGAAGACTAAAACTGTATGAAACGAGTTTGGGAAAAGATTGTAGAAGGGATATTGACTTGCAGCGGCTTTATAAACGAGCATTACTATTTTTGCTGATTGTCGTATTCTTATTTGCGGAGGCTCTGGGACTTTTTTTAATAAAAAAAGTCATAGAAGAGGGGTATGTACTGGCGGTGAATAAAGCCAATCCGGTGCAGGAACTGAGTGCGGCACAAATAAAAGATGTTTTTGACGAAGAGATTACCAACTGGAAAGAGTTGGGAGGACCGGACGCGGAGGTTAAAGTTTTCCGGTTGGAGGATATCACCTCCTATTTCTCGGAGGAAGAGTTGGGAGCCGAGTACGAGAAGGCTCCCCGGTGCATCGGCGAGATCGTTGCCGGTAATCCAGGCATCATCGCCTTTGTTCCCTCCAAGTTTATAGAAAAGGATTTTCCGGGGCATCTGCTGAAAGACGAGTCTATTTCTTTTGACGAGGTTTTTGCCGGAAAGGAATGGTTCCCTACGGCTACTCCCGCCCCTCAGTTCGGATTCCTTCCTTTGATTACGGGTACGCTTTGGGTGAGTTTCTTTGCCATCCTGTTCGCTTTGCCTTTCGGCTTGTCGGTGGCGGTGTATATGTCCGAGGTGGCCGACCATCGGACCCGTAGTTTTTCTGAAGCCGGTTATTGAATTGCTCAGTGGTATTCCGTCCGTGGTCTATGGGTTTTTCGGATTGATTGTTATCGTACCGCTTATTCAGAAAGTATTTAATCTGCCTGTGGGCGAGACCGGATTGGCCGGAAGTATTGTTTTGGCGATCATGGCACTCCCTACTATCATTACCGTAAGTGAGGATGCGATGCGGAATTGTCCCCGTGCCATGCGCGAGGCCAGTCTGGCATTGGGCGCCACTCGTTGGCAGACTATATATAAGGTGGTGATTCCGTTTTCCATTTCCGGAATCACTTCGGGCGTTGTCCTGGGCATCGGACGTGCCATAGGCGAGACGATGGCGGTGCTGATGGTTACAGGAAATGCGGCTGTGATACCTACCACTATTCTGGAACCGCTTCGTACCATTCCGGCGACTATTGCAGCGGAACTGGGAGAGGCACCCGCCGGTGACGCGCACTATGAAGCTCTGTTCCTGCTGGGAGTGGTGTTGTTTTTCATCACGATGCTTATCAACTTTAGTGTAGAATATATTTCATCAAGAACAAATAAATAATGTACTAATTTGCCGGTGTGCTAATGATCATGCGGCACACAGCGCAGCCAATGGGTATATTGATAGATTGACAAATGATTAATTAAGTATTTAAAATATGAAGCAAGATGTTTTCCCTGCCCGGCAAGGGGCGCGTAAAAGACGTTCGCAATGGCTGGCATTCGGTATTTTCAAACTGCTGAGTTATAGCATTGTCTCATTCTGTTCGCCATTCTCGGTTTTATTATATATAAAGGTATAGGAGTAATCAGCTGGGAGTTTCTGACCACGGCTCCCAGTGACGGTATGACGGGTGGCGGTATATGGCCGGCATTGTAGGTACTTTTTATCTGATGGTGGGCAGTGCGCTGTTCGCATTTCCGGTGGGAGTGATGAGTGGCATTTATATGAACGAGTATGCGCCGAAAGGTAAGCTGGTCCGCTTTATCCGGATGATGACCAATAACTTGAGCGGTATTCCGTCCATTGTGTTCGGTTTGTTTGGTATGGCACTGTTTGTGAAATACATGGGGTTCGGCGACAGTATCCTGGCCGGTTCTTTGACGTTGGGATTGCTTTGTGTACCTTTGGTGATACGTACCACCGAAGAAGCCTTGAAGGCGATTCCCGACAGCTTCCGTGAGGGGAGTCTGGCTTTGGGCGCGACCAAGTTGCAAACCATCTGGCATGTAATTCTGCCCATGGGGATGCCCAACATCATTACCGGACTGATTCTGGCTTTGGGACGTGTGTCGGGTGAAACGGCGCCTATCCTTTTCACTTGTGCCGCTTACTTCCTGCCACAACTGCCACACAGCATTCTGGACCAATGCATGGCACTGCCTTATCACCTTTATGTGATTTCTACCAGCGGAACGGATATGGAGTCACAGCTTCCTTTGGCATACGGTACGGCGTTGGTTACTGAATCCTTATTATTTTTAATTATAAACCTGTTGGCAAATGCACTCCGCCGGTATTTTTCCAACAAAGTAAAAACGAATTAATAATTTGTCAATGTGCCGATTGGCTGCGCTGTGTACCGCACGGGTATTGGTACATTAGCACATTGACAAATCAGCAAATTATTAAAACATTAAGAATATGAATAAGATAGATGCAAAACATGTAAATTTTTTCTATGGTGATTTTCAGGCACTGAAAGATATAAGCATGACGATTGAAGAGAAAGAGGTGGTGGCTTTCATAGGTCCGTCCGGTTGTGGCAAGTCCACCTTCCTCCGCCTGTTCAACCGCATGAACGATCTCATTCCCGGCTCTCGTCTGGAAGGGGAGATTTTGATTGACGGGAGAAATATATACGACAAGTCTGTGCAAGTGGATGAGTTGCGCAAGAATGTGGGAATGGTATTCCAGCGTCCCAATCCGTTTCCGAAGAGCATTTTCGAGAATGTGCCTATGGGCTTCGGGTAAATGGGGTGAAAGATAATGAGTTTATCCGCCACAGGGTGGAGGAAACCTTGAAAGGAGCCGCGTTGTGGGATGAGGTGAAGAATAAGTTGAAAGAGTCTGCGTTTGCTCTGTCCGGCGGTCAGCAGCAACGGTTGTGTATAGCCCGTGCCATGGCCGTATCTCCTTCGGTGCTGCTTATGGACGAACCGGCTTCGGCACTGGACCCTATCTCTACAGCCAAGGTAGAAGAGTTGATTCATGAGTTGAAAAAAGAATATACCATCGTTATTGTCACTCACAACATGCAGCAGGCCGCGCGTGTCAGTGACAAAACAGCCTTCTTTTATATGGGCAATATGGTGGAATATGATGATACGAAGAAGATATTTACGAATCCGGGCAAAGAAGCGACCCAGAATTATATTACGGGACGTTTCGGATAAAGCATTCATCACAGCGTTGCACAATAGGAGATAAGATAAAAATGGAATTTATGTACCACAGCTCGATGCAGGCTTGTTTGCTTTTCAGATGTAATGGGTACGGATTTGCCTTTTTATTCTTCTGTCCGGAAAATTAAAATCAGTGTGAATCTGCGCAATCTGCGGTGAAAGAAATAATAATAAACAAAACAAGAATTAAGAATATGGTGAAATTTATAGAATCAGAACTTGTATCACTGAAGAAGGAAGTGAACGAGATGTGGACATTGGTTTACAATCAGCTGGACAGGGCAGGAGAGGCTGTGCTGACCTTTAACCGTGACCAGGCACAGCAAGTCATTGTCCGTGAGAAAAGGGTGAATGCGTTCGAGTTGAAAATTGACAGTGATGTAGAGGACACTATCGCTCTATACAATCCGGTAGCCATTGACCTGCGTTTTGTGCTGGCCATGTTCAAAATAAACAGTGATTTGGAGCGTTTGGGAGATTTTGCCGAAGGCATAGCCCGTTTTGTGGTAAGAAGCGAGGAAACAGTGCTGGATAGTGAACTGCTCCACAGTCTGCGTATAGAAGAGATGTTGAGACAAGTGCTCAGTATGCTCGAAATGACCAAGAACGCATTGAATGAAGAAAATTTGGAATTAGCCCTCAATGTATTCAGTAAGGACAACTTTCTGGATGAGATAAATGCGGCTGCCCCTGCCGTGCTTACAAAATATCTGGAAACACATCCCGATAATTTCCTGACTTGCCTGGAACTCGGCACCGTTATCCGTAAACTGGAACGTGCCGGAGATCATATAACTAACATAGCTGAAGAGATTGTTTTCTTTATAGATGCAAAGGTACTGAAACACCGCGATAAAGTGGACGAACATTTCTTGGGAAAAGAAAAAACTCATTAAAATGCTGTTTCAAATTAAACTTTTGCTATCTTTGTATATGTAATGAGGCCGATAAAGAGCATTTTGAATAATAATCTGCCAAAAAAGACAGAAATTTCTAAAAACAATGTTGTATGGCATAGTTTTTTATTTGGCTGGTTTAAAAAAAGGCTCCATATTTTGCATCGTTATCCTGAAAACAATCTTTTTTACCTTAAAAAAAAAACTAATAACCTATTTGAAAACTTAAAAAAGGGGGCTTTGTGAAAAGAACCCCTTTTTTTATTTTTTCTTAT
>ENA-OQAN01001472-OQAN01001472.1-human-gut-metagenome-genome-assembly--contig:-NODE-1472-length-10167-cov-1.685956_pt1 | contig 10167 bp, 11 predicted proteins | sample MGYA00242735_ERZ504527 | MGnify/ENA primary metagenome ERZ504527 (study PRJEB26092, sample SAMD00036230) | human gut metagenome | host: Homo sapiens | study: EMG produced TPA metagenomics assembly of...
CCCAGACCACTGTGTGGCATCCATCGCACACCGTGACGCAATCCCACCGGCTGTCCGGCCATTCGGACTGTTCGTAGATTCCACCAGCCATCACGCAACCTCCTCACGATCGGCATCAGACGAAATGCCAAGAACAAAATCAGACGACAAGCCGAACTTGTCATGGAAGAACAGCAAATCCCGCTGCTGCCAGGGAGTTTCACCATTCAACTTTTACAAACAGTCGCAGCCGATGACCCCATGGAGGAGGCAAGTTTGCGATAGGAAATCCCCTGTGCTTTTAGCCATTCCTTCATGTCGGATGTTCCTTTCGCATCCTGTTGTTTCTTCATAACTAACAATATAGCGTTTCTTTTGACGAAACGCAAATCGATGGATACACTTGTTGTTATCTATTAAGAAACACGCATAACAGAGGACTAACAATGACCACATCAGCCCCAGCAACAGCCAAGAAAAACGTCGACACTGAAGTGCAATATGCAGAGTCTGTAATTGCCTGGAACGTCAAAATGCTTTTGACTGCACAAAACAAATCACAGAGTGCTCTTGCCGCTTTTCTAGGCATACAGCGGCCGACCATGACTAACAAAATGAAGGGGCGAATTGCATGGTCAGTGGCGGATTTGGTCAAATCTGCGATTTTCTCGGAACCACCGCCGAGGCACTCATGATGATTCATTGATGTCGCAATTAAAACTGGATATACCGAATCGACCAAGCCTAAGTATGGAGTGTTTGCCGAGAAACCAGGTGCTCTGGTAGGTGCCGGCTCCCCCAGGTTCCTTGTCAGTCCCTTCAACCCCGACGCCCCGGTCGAGTGGAATCTCAGGTGCAGCTAAAGGTGCCTTGGCCGGTTTCGTGGCCGTTCGGGTCCCGTCCGGCTCGGGTTCCCCGTCCAGCCCCTCGAAGCATGACGCGATTGGGTTTCCGGCCGGTCTCAAGCCCATGAGACACTTGACCATGACTACCATCATCATGCGCACCACTGAAGGCGACATCAAGATCAACCTGTTCGATGACAAGACCCCGGAAACCGTGGCCAACTTCCTCGGCCTCGCCACTGGCGAGAAGGAATGGGCCGACCCATTCACCGGCCAGCCGAGCCACAAGCCGTTCTACGATGGTCTGACCTTCCACCGCATCATCAAGGATTTCATGATCCAGGGCGGCTGTCCGCTGGGCACCGGCACTGGCGGCCCGGGCTACAACTTCGATGATGAAATCGTTCCAGGACTGACCTTCGATCGCCCATACCTGCTGGCCATGGCAAACGCCGGCCTGCGCCGCGGCATGGACGGCAAGATCCACGGCACCAACGGCTCCCAGTTCTTCATCACCACCGTGCCAACCGAATGGCTCAACGGCCATCACACCATTTTCGGCGAAGTCGCGGATGACGAGTCCAAGGCCGTCGTCGACAAGCTCGACTCCGTGGCAACTGACCGTTCCGATGCTCCGCTCGAGCCGGTCGGCATCACTTCCATCGAAGTGCTGAAGTAAGTTTCGCATCAACAAGACTTACGGCAAAACAATGAAAAGCCCCTCGTGTGAGGGGCTTTTCATTATCTCCGAGAGAATCTACAGCAGTTCAGATGAGTCTCACGACCGCACTGATCGTGTCAGATTTTGCGTAAGCGAGGTTCGGCGGAGTCCTTGGCACCGGTGATACGATACACATCGAACACGCCTTCAATCTTGCGCACTGCGGCAAGCAAAGTATTCAAATGCTGGGGGTCGGCCATTTCGAAGCTGAATTGGCTAGTGGCCACACGATCGGTTCCCGTGGAAATGGAGCCGGAAATAATGTTCACTCCATGGTCGGAAAGCACGCGCGTCACGTCGCTCAGCAGATGCGGGCGATCGAGCGCCTCCACCTGAATCTTGACCATGAACACGCCCTTGGTACTCGTCCACTGCACGTCAACCACACGTTCCGGCTGACGCTTCTGCAAGTCCAGCATGTTCTGGCAGTCCACACGATGCACGGACACGCCCTGATTGCGGGTGATGAAGCCGATGATGTTGTCTCCCGGCACCGGCATGCAACATCGGGCGAGCTTGACCCAAATGTCTCCCACGCCCTTTGACGGAAATGCCCAGCGAGCTGGTGGTCTTCTTGGTGCGTTCCACCTGCTTGAGCGGCAGAGCCTCCTGCTCCACCTCCTCATTCACCTCTCGCTGCCCGCATCACGGACCAGATGCGAGATGACATTCTGCGTGGAAATCTGCCCTTCGCCAATCGCCACGAACACGGCTTCGGCATTGGCGAGATTCAGCTCATCAGCAACACCGACCAACGCTCGGGAGTCAGCAGAGTCGCAATCGGAAGATTGCGCTTGCGCATGGCTCGTGTCAGCTCGTCACGACCTTCTTCGATGGCCTCGGTACGACGCTCCTTGCTGAACCATTGGCGAATTTTGTTGCGTGCCTTCGGGCTCTTGGTAAAGCTCAACCAGTCACGAGACGGACCAGCCGATTCGGACTTCGACGTAAGCACCTCGACGGTGTCGCCGTTTTCAAGCTTGGTGTCGAGCGGTACCAGACGTCCGTTCACGCGGGCGCCCATGGTACGGTGGCCGACTTCGGTATGCACCGCGTAAGCGAAATCGATCGGTGTCGCCTCGGCAGGCAACGATACGATCTTACCTTTTGGAGTGAACACGTAGACTTCGGCAGCACCCAGATCTTCCTTCAGGGAGCCAAGGAATTCATTGGAATCCGGGGTCTCACTCGTCCAGTCGGCGAGCTGCTGAATCCACTTGAAATTGTCAGCCTCGCTCAGCTCCTGGTTCTCGCCACGTTTACGATCGGACTTATCGGGCGAGCTCAGCGCACGGCCAGCTTGACCGTTCTCCTTGTACTTCCAATGCGCGGCGATACCGAATTCCGCACGGCGATGCATGTCCCACGTACGAATTTGAATCTCGACAGGCTTGCCGCCAGGACCCACCACCGTGGTATGCAGGCTCTGGTACATGTTGAGCTTTGGCATGGCGATGTAATCCTTGAAACGGCCCGGAACGGGGTTCCAACGCGCATGCACCGCACCCAACGCGGCATAGCAATCCTGAATCGTGTCGACGATGATGCGCACACCCACCAAATCGTAGATATTCGCAAAATCATGACCACGTACGATCATCTTCTGATAAATCGAGAAATAGTCCTTCGGACGTCCCGTTACGTACGCCGTAATGTTCTGTTCGTCAAGATCTTCGTTGATCTCCGCGAGAATCTGCTTCAAATACACGTCTCGCTGGCCTGCGCGACGGGCCACCAGCACCACGATCTCGTTGTAGATTTTCGGATAGAGCACTTTGAAGCTGAGCTCTTCCAATTCGGTTTTGATCGCGTTCATGCCGAGACGATTGGCAAGTGGCGCGTACACGTCAAGCGTTTCATGCGCTTTCTTCTGCGCGCTCGGAGTTTTGACGTAACGCCAAGTACGCGCGTTGTGCACACGGTCGGCGAGTTTGACGACCAGCACACGCACGTCGCGGCTCATCGCGACCACCATCTTGCGAATGGTTTCGGCTTGCGCGGAATCGCCGTATTCCATCTTGGAAAGCTTGGTGACGCCATCGACCAAACCGGTCACGGTATCGCCGAACTCGGCGCGGCACTCATCGAGCGTATAGTCGGTGTCCTCAACCGTGTCGTGCAACAGGCCGGCGGCCACAACCAACGGTCCCATGCCGAGATCGGCAAGAATCTGCGCCACGGCCAACGGGTGGATGATGTACGGCTCACCCGATTTGCGCCGTTGCGAAGAATGCTGCTTGACCGCACGCTCATAAGCGCGCTCAAGAATGCTTATGTCCTCATCGGGATGATGGTATTCGCACATCTTCAGGATCGGCTCAAGCGGATCAAGCGGATTCGTGCTGATCTCGCAGCCCAACATTCGGGCAGAATGAACCTCACGCTCAACGTCACCCATCGTCCACCTCCTCGCTCGCAATGCTCCCTATACTACCCGCGCCTCACCGTGCATCCGAGGCATCCGACCGCGTGTTGCACGGCCAAATACCCCCGAAACCATTGAGATGTCAGCGTTTGCCGATTCCTCTGCGACTAAGCCAGTGCGTTCAGCTCAGGAAGCCACGCCTGTGGAACCAAACCCACGCTCAGCGCGATCCGACCCAGGCAGCGTTTCCGCCTCGATGAACGTCGCTTCGACGTAACGCTGAATAACCAGCTGCGCGATACGGTCTCCCGGATGGAACGTCACGGTGTGTTCCGGATCAAGATTGATCAGCGGCACCTTGATCTCACCACGGTACCCCGCGTCGATGGTTCCCGGCGCATTGAGCACAGTCACACCCTGCTTGACGGCAAGACCGGACCGTGGATGCACCAGAGCCACGTAACCCGCTGGAAGGGCGATCGCCACTCCTGTAGGCACCAGTGCCCGCTGGAACGGCTTCAGCGTGACTTCCTCCGTAGTGCGCAGATCAGCGCCAGCGTCACCGGCATGGGCATAATACAATTCCGCCGGATGGTCAGGATCCAGCGACTTTACCAGAACCTCGACGTTTTCCGGTTCGTTATATGCTTCGTCGAACGCCATCAGGCAGCGCACTCCTGACACACCGGCTGACCGTCGTCAGTGGTGTAGGCAAGCTGGCTACGGTGCTTCACCAGGAAGCATTCGGAGCAGATGAACTCGTCACCCTGCATAGGAATGACGGTCACCGAGGCGTCCTCATTGCTGAGGTCCGCACCGGGCAGCTCGTAATCTTCGGCGATGGCGTTCTCGTCATCGTCCATATCGTTGGAAGTGTTCTGGGAGCTCTTGCCCAAAGCCTGGAGCGACTCCTCGTCCTCGTCTTGTTGCGCGGGGAATCATAATCCTGTGCCATCGAGATTCCTTTCGTCATCTATGGTGCTTATGCGCCATAGGATACATGACTTTTACCCCGCATAGGATACACGAATCGAAATACTCGTAAAATCCGACACGTGGGGCACAATGGAATAAACAGAAATTCTTGAAGGAAAGTGGTGTGTTGTGCCTGGGAATTCACTCGAGGAAGCACGGTTCGATCATGTCAGCGACACCGGTGAACTCGTCTTTGTTTCAGGTGCCGGAAAGTTCGCTGTAAAGATCGACGAAGCGCTTGAAAGAGCCATTTTGGAGGCCAAGCAGATTCGTTCCGAAGTACAGGAGGAACAGAAGACACGCATCCCACCCACCCTGCCGATTTCGCAAATTCAATCGTTGATTCGCGCTGGCGCCGATCCCGCGCGTGTCGCGGAAAGATATTCGTTAAGCGAAGCGCTTGTTCGGCGTTTCTCGGCTTCGGTCGAAACGGAAAAGCAATATGCGATCGAGCAGTTTCTCGCCGTTCCAGCGCCGAAGGAAAGCCGCGTACGCACGCTTTCCGAACTGATCGAACGCACTTTTGCGGCAGCGCGGGTGCGCTTGGAAGATGTGACTTGGAAGGCCACCAGACTTGGCTTGGAGCTTGGAAAATCAGCGCTCAGTTCGTCTCCTCCGGTCACAATGTCTGCGCGGAATGGTCGTGGAACATGCACGACAATGCCGTAAGCTGCCTGAATTCCGCAGCACGAAAACTCATTGGAGAACAGGACACGTCGAAAGAAGGACACGCCGAGAAACACGCCGATGAAAATTTTCTCGTGTCACTGAATCTTCCCGGAAATTCCGCACGGTCGGCGCGTATCGAGCAAACGGTGTCCGCATGGAACACGCCCGAGCCGTCCATGCCTGCGGCCCGTCCCGCGGCAGCGCCTTCCGTTCCGATCGCACCAATCGGCGGCGTGTCTAATGAATCCGACACGCCTGACACGCCGAACGCGCCAGCCATCGCATCCGACTTGCCTCTGCCCGAGCCGACCGGAGAACCTGCTGCAGGAGCCAATACAGCCAGCGCAACAAACACCGACACACGCAATACCGTTCCATCCACGCCGGAGCCTGCTTCGAACATGGCGAACGAGAACCAGACACTTGACCCGCATAGCCAGAACACCACCAAATCGAAGCGGCGTGCCGGACGTTCCGCCGTGCCAAGCTGGGACGAAATCCCTGTTTGGCGACTGAAGTTAGGCCACGTCGATCAAGCAGGGAATGTCGGATTCGAGCATGGTGAGCGACCCGTGCACGCTTGGCAGGTGCATCGCCTTTTCTGCTTGCGTACGTGAGTCCACAATAGTGACGGCTTTGGCGGCCGATACGATCACATCGCCGATCATCGGTTCGACGCGAGCTTCCACCGGCCCATACACGCCTTCATCCATTGCCTGCGAGCGCGTGCGCACCTGCGCACGGTCCTCCAGCACGCTGCGCCATCGTGTGGCGATGTCTTCTGGATTCTCGCCTTGTTCCGCGTAGAGCATGACGCAACGCGGTTCACCGCCGACATGGGCGACGCCCTGCATGAGCCGCTGATCCTGTGCAATGTCAATCACGGATTCGGGATCAGTGGTGATCATACCGTGGTCCGCCACAATCACAATCAATGTGCCTTTGGGCACGCTACGGCGAAGAAGGCCGAGTTGCCCGTCGACACGCTCGTACGTGCCGATCCATTTGTCGGAATCCCAACCGTAATTGTGCCCGATCTTATCGGTGTCCCTCAGATACAAATATGTCAGACCGGGGCGTTTTTGCCGCTTGCGCCGCGGCTGCAATCCGTTTTCGCGGATCATCGTTGGAAATGTAGTCGCTGCCCCGTAGCGCCGCCTGCGTCAACGCGGAAAAGGCGAATTTCGGCAGTCCAGAACTGGTCACTCGAACATCCTGCGCGCTCAGCCGTTCGAAAATGGTCGGTTGTTGCTGCAATTCAAGCGGAGGAATTGCGTTTTTGAAGGAAATCAGCTGGCATATTTCATCGGTTTTCGGATTGAGCTGCGTGTAGCCGGTCATACCGGTCATACCGGGGCATGTTCCCGTACCGAAGGTAGACATGGCTGCGACGGTGGTGCTTGGCATGCATGTTGCGATGGGACGTTGATTGGCGGTGTCGTTCATCAGCGCACGCAAGTAGGGGGCATGTCCCAGCCTCATGTTGAGATTCCAGTAGCCGAGACCGTCCACGAGCGCCACAACCACGGAAGTCGCATCGGGAATGCCGAGCGCTCCCTGCAAACGCTTCGGATCAGGATGGACTGCCGTTGGCATGGGGTATCCGATGGCGTTGGAAACAGCAGGAAGTACCGATGACAGGTGCAACGCTCCCCACGGGTTCCTTCAGATGACACGTCATCGCCGTAGCATGCCGGTTCGGTCATGGTGAGCAGCTCTTCGACGCTTGGCACTTCAACACTCATAATTCCCATTCAAGCACCGCGGCGGTACCGGCTGGTAGCATTGCTAGGTTGATTACCATTACTTTTCCGTGAGGAGATTCACCGCATGGTGTCGCACCGCAAACCGGCAAAACCAGCCTTTGACCCGCGTACGGTCAAAGAGAACATCGTCGAAACACCGTTGAATGAGGAGATGAGCAAGTCGTTCCTCGAATACGCGTATTCGGTGATCTATGCCCGCGCCGTTGCCCGATGCCAGACGATGGTCTGAAGCCGGTGCAACGCCGCATCATCTATCAGATGGGCCAGATGAATCTCAATCCTGATCGTCCGTATATGAAATCGGCCGTGTGGTCGGCGAGGTTATGGGCAAGTTGCACCCGCATGGCGACTCCGCCATCTATGAGGCGATGGTTCGTCTTGCGCAGCCGTTTGCGATGCGATTGCCGTTGGTGGATGGCCATGGTAACTTCGGTTCCCTTGACGACGGTCCTGCGGCCTCCCGTTACACTGAGGCGCGTATGGCCCAGGCAGCGCTTGGCATGAATGCAATATCGGTGAGAATACCGTTGATTTCACGCCGAATTACGATAACAAGCTGCAGGAGCCGACTGTTTTGCCCGCTGCGATTCCGAATCTGCTGGTCAATGGCGGTTCCGGTATTGCCGTCGGCATGGCCACGAATATGGCGACGCATAATCTGGGCGAGGTGGTTGCCGCGGCCAAGCATCTGATGCATCATCCTGATGCCACGTTGGAAGAGCTTATGCGCTATGTTCCAGGTCCGGACTGGCCAAGTGGCGGCGTGATCGTTGGGCGTAACGGCATTCGTGAGGCGTATGAGACCGGACGTGGCGCGTTGACCACGCGTTCAGTGACGCATATCGAAAATGTGACGGCCCGTAAGAAAGCCATCGTCGTGACGGAACTGCCGTTCATGGTGGGGCCCGAACGAGTGCTGGAACGTATTTCCGAGGGTGTGAAGAATCGCAAGCTGGAAGGTATTTCCGGGGCGATCGACTTGACGGATCGTCATAACGGCACTCGTCTTGTCATTGAAATCAAAACCGGTTTCGATCCGAACGCCGTGCTTGCGCAACTGCTCAAGCACACGCCGTTGCAAGACAATTTCACTATCAACAATGTGGCGTTGGTCAACGGCCGCCCGCACACCATGGGTTTGAAGGAAATGCTTCAGGTGTGGGTGGACCATCGTCGTGTGGTGATTCGCCGTCGTAGCGAATTCCGTAAGAAGAAGGCGTTGGAGCGTCTGCATTTGGTCGAAGGCCTTCTGCTTGCGATGGTCGACATTGACGAAGTGATTCAGGTGATTCGTTCGTCTGACGATGCTGATGCCGCGAAGACGAAGCTGATTGCCGTATTCGATTTGGATGAGATTCAGGCACAGTACATTCTTGACTTGCGTCTGCGTCGTCTGACGAAAATGAGCCGCATCGAGCTTGAGTCGGAACGTGACGATTTGAAGCAACGTATCGAAGAGTTGGATCGTATTCTCGCTTCCGCCGAAGCGCTCGACAATGTGGTGATCTCCGAAATGGATGAGGCCGTCGCCACGTATGGCACGCCTCGTCGAACCGTATTGCTGGATGAGGATGCCGATGGTAAGCTTGTGCCTGTTGTGGCGCATGGTGATGATGGCGTGTCCGCTTCGGCTATGGCCGCAGCCCGTGCCGCCGCAACGGTCTCTTCCGCAGCAGCTGATGTTGCCGCAGCCGCTAAGGCAGCGACGAAGGCCGGTGAAGACAATGCGGCCGCTGTGGCATTGCAGATTGACGACGAACCATGTGCGGTGATGCTGTCGGCCACGGGTTTGATCGCGCGAACCTCCGAAGATGCGTTGGAACGTTGGGAGAATCGTTCTTCTGCCGACAAACGTGTGAAGGACGATCAGATTATTTCGATTTTCCCTACCACCACACGTTCCTCATATGGTTTGATCACATCTGCCGGCCGTCTGATTGTGGCGCATGTCGTGGAGTTGCCGGTTGTGTCTGCGGATGGTCCGCTCCATGTGACTGGCGGCGTCCATGCCGAAGAGTTGATCGGTATGACGGAAAATACCGATCCGATTCGCGGCGAACGCGTGATTGCTGCGATTGCCATGCCAACTGCCGATGATTCCGGTGATCATGCCGCAGAACCTGCTCCTCTTGCATTGGGCACGCGTAATGGCGTGATCAAGCGTTGGAATCGTGAGTCGCCCACCACGATGGATTCATGGAGCATCATCGATTTGAAGGATGACGATGAAGTGCTGGCTGCCGCTGAAGCGCGCGATGAGGATCGACTGGTGTTTGTTTCTACCGACTCGTCTTTGCTGACGTTTGATGCGAAGAACGTACGCCCTCAGGGCCGTACCGCGGGCGGCATGGCAGGTATCCGCTTGGCTGAAGGCTGCTCGGCTGCCGCGTTTGCGGTGATTCCCGCCAACAAGGTGGCTTGGAATTACGAGGAGGGAGACAATGGCCTGTTCTCCGCGTCTGGAGCCGTGGTGTTGACGGTTGCCGGCGATTCCGAAGCACTGCCGGGCACGGAGAATGGTTCAGCGAAGGTAACCCCGTTGGAGATGTACCCGACAAAGGGTCGCGGTACCGGTGGCGTGCGTTCGCAGCGTTTCCTTAAGGGGCAGGATACGTTGATCCTCGCCTTCGTGGGCACATATCCGGTACATGCTTCCACGGAGGGCGGTGCCGGTGTGGAATTGCCGAAGCCGGATATGCGTCGTGACGGTTCTGGTACGGAACTTCCGCGCCAATCGCCATCGTCGGCTGACCCATTGCAATGTGACGTGCCCGCGTTTTGCGAAGTTTGGAATCGTTTAGGATTCCGTTCGTAGGACGCGGGCATTGTTGTTCCTGCGTTTTCGTC
>ENA-OQAN01001473-OQAN01001473.1-human-gut-metagenome-genome-assembly--contig:-NODE-1473-length-10162-cov-1.752466_pt1 | contig 10162 bp, 13 predicted proteins | sample MGYA00242735_ERZ504527 | MGnify/ENA primary metagenome ERZ504527 (study PRJEB26092, sample SAMD00036230) | human gut metagenome | host: Homo sapiens | study: EMG produced TPA metagenomics assembly of...
AAAACGAGTCTTGCGGAAACCTGTCCTGGTAACAACTTCATCCACTGAACGGCCATTCACCAACAGGGTAGTCTTCACATCATATAAATAGCCATAGCCCCAACTCCAAAAATGAAGATCTTTTAACGGTGCAGAAGCTTCAATACAACTGTTTCTCCGGACTGCACTGTCGTCGGTTGTCCCCGGAATGTACTGACCCTTTTTCCATCATAATCATAAATGCTCACCTCATAATCCACATGAACGGACTTGCCATACTCATTCCGCACCTGTGACTCTGCATGAACAACCGCCTCACGGGTCTTTACCTTAATATCGGATGCATAGATGTAAGTCCCTGTAGTCTGTAAATTACTGTATAGAGGCAAGGTCTGGTATAATTTATCAGTAATGTGCAACCATACATTTTTAGGTACTCCTCCATAATTGGCATTGAAATTTCTATCATTCCACTGGAACAAACTTCCAGTCGAACGCTCCTTATACCTCCAGTCATTGTCTGTTCGGAGAGCAATCACATTCTCTCCACCAAAATTCAGAAACGGAGTCAGATCAAAGCCTACCGCCATCACCCCATTTTCATGCAATCCTATATGCTTGCCGTTCAAATAGAAATCCGCCGCCTGCCGTACTCCCTCAAACTCAATAAAGACCTTCTTCCCTTTTGCAGTCTTAGGGAGCCTGAAATGTTTTCTATACCAGGCTATAGTATCCGTCATTCCCCATATATGTACTTTAAATGCCTCATCTTCATTAAAAGCCCGGGGCAAAGTAATTTTTTTCCAGTTTTCATCGGAAAATCCGTTCTTTCCGCCCCCGGTCGTACGTCTCCGATTATAAAGCAACCATCCAGGGTTGAAATTATATTTCTCACGGTTATTGCTCTGTCCGGATACGGGAAAAAGCAAAAGCATACATAATAAAATAAGTAAATTCTGTCTGTTCATGGTATTATTCATTGATTTATCAACAGCAAATGTAGAAAATCCACCTTGATACAAACCGCTCCCACGTTTCAAGATGTGGAACAAATGTTGCAAGATACGACTACAGAGTAGCTATCGGGAAATCCTGAACCAGTCGATATCAATAAATCCTTTGCGACCGGTCTTATTTGGATCAACGGCAAAAAATCCTATTTTTGAACTATCCAACGTCCTTTGCCCATAGCATACTCGCCACCAGCCTTCTTCCATTTCTTTCCATCAAGCTGTAGGCATAGTTCACCTTGCTGTCTTTTATACTCATACGTAGGTACACATCCTTTATATGCATCTCCGCAGGACGTCCCTTACGTGGAGTTCCTTTTTGTGTGGGTTTCAAGGTATCCACAGTTAACACCTCATCAGTCAAGTGAGTACGCATGGCATTCGGATTATGGCGTATCTGTAACTCGTAACCGTCCTCGGTACGTTGCAGACCCACAGACGAATATTCGGCCGACATACAGACAAGACCAACATACTGGTCTGAATTACGCGAACAAAAACTCAGCTTTGTGGTAGCTGTAAATTCATCAGCCGGTGTTTTCTGTAATAGCATATTCGGTACATACCACAGATTACTGACATCTCCAAGCTCAGGTAATGCATACGTAAACAGGCGGAAAAACCCCATACTTGTAGCTTGCCCGTAACTTTCTTTATAATCATTTTGCCATTGCCACTGCATACCAAGTTTTGATGAATCAAACTCATCAGTCTCCACAGGATTAACTATAGTCTTACTATCTGATTTCGGCTTACGGAATTTCCAGTAAGGCTCACCAGCATTCCCAATAACAGGCCATCCACTACTCCAATCGACAGGTTGTAAATGACACACGCGGCCATAAGGACTTTATCCTGAAAATGTATAAACCAGTCTTCACCATATTTTGTATGTATCCATCCACCTTGATGAGGTCCATTCATCGTGGTTTTTCCGCGTTCCAATACACGTTTCCATTCATATGGACCATAAGGCGATTTACTGCGCATAGCCAACTGCCAGCCTCCAGCTACACCACCGGCAGGACAAAGAATCCAATACCAGCCGTCACGCTTATAAAACTTAGGCCCTTCGGTAGTAACATTGCCTGTAGCATCACCATCGAATACAATACATGGCTCACCTATGGCGCGTGTGCCATCAGCAGACAATTCACGTACAGTAAGCACACCATTAAAACCTATACGACTGTTAGCCCATCCATTGACAAGATAACAACGACCATCCTCATCCCACAACGGAGTCGTATCAATATACCCGAGACCTTCAACCACCATCACCGGTTTTTCCCATTCACCTGCAGGATCTTTGGTTTTCACCATAAAAATACCCCGATCGGGATCTCCCCAATAGATATAGAATTCGCCTGAATGATATCTTATACTCGGAGCATATACACCCATACCATGTTGTGTGCGCACAGAATCAGGAAACTGGCTACGCAAGGCGTGACCTATTATCTCCCAATTAACAAGGTCTTTACTGTGTAAAATAGGTAGCCGGGCATACAGTTAAAAGAACTGGCTGTAAGATAATAATCATCGCCTACAGCTACCACATCGGGATCACTATAATCAGCATTTATCACAGGATTGGTATAGGTACCGTCCCCATTGTCGGGAGACCATACTTCTGAACAATACTGTGCGCTCACACTCAACGAGCAGACTAACGATAAAAACAACAAAATACATTTCATATCCAACAAATCGTTTTTAATTAATTATTGGTTCATATTCTTTATAGGTTGTAAAAGTAGAAAACACTCTTCGATACAAACCATTCACACGTTGCAAGATATGGAACAAATGTTGCAAAATAAAACGACAGAGCCCGTTATAAGCTTATTTATATTGTGTAGGCAATACCCCAAACAGTTTCTTGAATGATTTTGTGAAATAACTAGGTGTATTAAAACCAACCTTATCAGCTATCTCAGCAATGGAAAGACCTCCCTCTTTCAATAATTCCGCAGCTTTACGAAGACGTACATTCTTCACAAAATCAGAAAGGCGAACTTCCGGTGATAGATGTAATCTTCCGGTAAAGAGTGGCACGACTCATGCACATATCCCTACTTAAATCTTCTATGGAATATTCAGGATTACTAAGGTTCTTCTCAACCATGTCCAATGCCTTCTTTATTAATTGTTCATCAGATGCTGAAATAGAATTCGCTTCTACTTTTCCTTCTTTCGGCAATGGATCTATCTCATGCCTTTGCTCCGGATTTTGTTCCAGTGGCAGAACAGTCTGTGCAACAATGGGCTTCCGTAATTTCATATACATCCGGCCCAATCCCCAAACAACCGATAAAACAACAAGTACATAAAACAAATACGCCCAACCTGTTTCATACCAAGCAGGCAGACACTGGATCATAACCGTCAATGTACTCTTACTCCACAGTCCGTTTTCATCTGTAGCACGAACTTCCAGTTCAAATTCCCCCTTTGACAAATCAGACAAGCCGATACTATTTTTCCCTGCCGGCAAGGTCACCCACTTATCGTTTCTTTGTTTATAACGATAAGCATATCTTACCTTATTTGTATTCAAATGATCAAAAGTTGAAAAAAACAATTCCACATTCCTCTCGTGAGGGGACAGTCTTATTTTCTCTTGATTATCCACTCCTATTTCAGAGAGGTTATTCATTTTGATGGATGTCAAACGCACCACGGCTCAGGTATCCTCCTCTTTTTTTCGTTATAGTGAGGAAAAGTCACAATTCCACCTCGTCCACCCACGCTCATTTCTCCCCGAGGCCTTTATACAATGATTGGAAATCTTCCAAATTTATCCAAGAATCAGTACAAGACATCATATTAAAGATATGTGTTCCGGATGATAGACCATCACCCGCTGTGATGTAAGAATCCAAAGATTCCCATTGTCATCCGACTTTATATCCAAAACAGCATCCCCTGTCAATCCACAATCTTTTGTCCGGGAAATAAAATCATTCGTATCCAAAGAATAACTATACACGTTACCCTGTTTAGTACCCACCCAAAGATTGTTGTCCGGAGCGACAGTCAATACCGAATAATTTTCTCCAGTATCCTTTATTTGCAACCGGCTTTCTCCGGAAATTCTCCACAACCCTCTACTTTCAGTTGCAAAATAAACAACTCCTTCATTAGACGAAACGATAGCATTTATAAAACTAACATCATCACAAACTGTAGTCAATCGGTCTTCCTCCAAGCTATACCGAAATAAATGGTAAGTAGTCCCTATCCAAAGATTTCCATGGTGGTCATCATGCAAAGCACGGATACGCTCACCTTGTTTAATGGGTATGGCACATACGATGGATTCAAAAAGCCGGTTCTCCTTATACCGAATTAAAATTACCGAATGATCCCTTACCATATAGAGTCCCTCTCTGTCCGATGGCCTCTCAAAGAAAAAAGAGAGCTCCCTGTCATTCTCAACAACAGATATACGATCTCTCTGGGGATCATAAGCATATAGTCCCATTTCTTTTGCCTGATCCAATAATAATTTTTCTCTTGAGAAAACTGCATAGGAGACGCGATTACCCCCAAATTTTGCTTTACCCCTTCCATAGACAAAGGAAGCACTTCATTAGGAAGAAAAGAAATAATGAAAGAAGAAGGATAATAACCTGTCACCCATAAGTTCCGGATTGATCGGAAAGAATCTTTGTGAGGATTTTCCTGTCAGCTGATAATAAACGAGAGAGATCTACCTTATCCAAAGATGCATCGGCCGTTATTTTATAGGCATATAAGTTATCTGCCGCAGTCACCCACAAATATCCCTTAACAGAATCTTGTATGATATGATGAAGCTTTCGGGTATCGGAGTTAGAAGACGCATTATCCACTGTTTGCAATCCAAACATTTTGTCTGTATCCTGTGCCTTGGGATCAAAACGTACAATACCTTTTCCCCAAGTAGTAACCCAATAATACGGGGTGTTATGATCTTCCGTCATGCTTGTGGGATACTCTTCATAGGGCCAAGGATATGAAATAAAAGAGTCCTTTACCTTATCATAGCAAAAAAGCCCACCTTTTGCTTGAGTTACCCAAACTTTCTTTTTCTTATCCTCATAAATAGAATTGACGGTATTCTCCTGTCCTTTCCATGTAAGAATGTATTTTCCAGCTCTTTCCCCTGACGCATTGTATCGAAACAGGTGCCTGTTAGTCGAAATCCAGATCATACCATCAGACGTCGCTGTCATTGTAGTTATAGTCCAACTCTTTATCGTTTCATCAGCAAGCGCCCTTATCTCATAATCTGTTTTTGACAAAATATAAACGCCACGCTTCGTTCCAAACCATATTTTCCCTTCACTGTCTTCAGTAATACACGTCACACTGTTGTTTTCCAAGACTCCCGGATTCTTGAAATCAGAACGGAATACTTTCACTGTATACCCATCATCACGGCACAAGCTCCCCCCTCAGTACCATACCACATATATCCTTCCGAATCCTGGAAGATACAAAGCAATTCTTTGGTCGGCAACTGTTCCGAATTAGGAAGATTTCTTATTATCATATCAAATGCTTTGACCGGAACGGCATTTATCCGCACAGTCAATAACAAAATAATGATTGGCAATACTATCCTTCCTATGTTTTTCATATTCTTCACGCAAGTACTCCTGTTAAAAACAAACGAATACAAAGCTAGGAAGAAATTCAAGAATTTGCAACTTGTCGGTTTAATTAAGTAGATTAAGAATGACTTAAAAAGAAGAATATGGTTATTGAACAGACACTTTTTCCTATTCAACACTCAGTCCTTCAATCGGAAGCTGTACCCGTCCTATTTTCTCAGCACCTGTGACTTCTTTCCAGTCTTTTTTATAATTCTGACTGTGCATCCGACCGGAATGTCAATAGTGCTTTCTCTCTTGGTATTCAGTTTCAAGACAATATATCCTTCCTTTACCGAAATTCTGGAATGAATCCACTTCAAATGGAGTAACTCTGGTTTAATAGTATATTCATTCGGCTTTACCGAAGACTGGCTGAAACCGACCAGACCGTTCAATGCACCCATCACTACCGGAACACCATTCGCGCCGTGACAAAGGCTCAGTCCATACGGATGGTTATAGAACACCAGCTGCTGGGCTCTGGAGGCATTCAACATGAAATTCTCGGGGAAACGGGTATGTCCCTGCTCCATCCAGTCGCCGATTTCTGCGGATCAAGCGGCATCAGTGCTATGGAAATTCCGTTTTTTGACACCTGCTGGTCACCGAAAAGATAATCCTCCGCCAGGGTGCTGACCAACGCATCCATGGACCAGGGAAGAAAATCACACTTCACCCCGTCCAGATAAAAGCGGTGCATACTGGTTGCAATGTCGCACTGCTCATTTTGAGCAGGTTGTTCACATAATCATCATCCGTTTCAAACTGCATCTGGTGCTCTACCGACACAATGCCACATCAAAACGAAGGGAAGTAATCTCAGCTCCTTTGTCACACTCCAGTAAAACATAATCTGAAAGCACGGTCCGGCAAAGTGATGACACTGCCCTCTTCTGGCAAAACCACAGGCAGCAGTGGGTATTTGTTCCAGCTTCTTGTCATCCCGTTCCAGCGCCTCCTCGGAAGTCTCGCCGACACACACGGTTATAGTCCCCTTTCCCTTAGCCCGGAAAATCAGTGCTTCCATCTCAATATGGAAAAGTCGATGAGAACATAATCATTCTTTCTGATACTGACTCCGTCTTTACCTTGTATCTCAGCATTGCGTATGGGGAGTATTTGTGAAGGTTTAATCCGGGACACCATATCTTGCGGAGCATCCGACAGCACGCCTGGTTTATTATACATGACGGCACTCTCGGATATTGTCCAATGCTCTTTATCCATGATGACCTGCCATTCATACGGATTTTCCAGTCCCGCCCCTTTCAAAATGATACAAGGCAACGAGTCATCCGTTGTCACCTCAAATAATAAAGAGGATCTGCCCGCGGCAAAATGGCCCGTTTACCGGAAACAAACTGTTTTACACCATTTATATAACATAGGAACATGCAAAACTATTCCGCGCTTCCTTACTATGATTTTCCCATAAGACTGCGTTTTAGAACTTTAGTTATTCTTAAACCAGAATTCAAAACTCTCCAGTATCAGTTTGGACAAACGTTGACGTAATTCTGTACATTTTCCATACAGAAGTCCCTACTCATCCGCCATGTATTCTACATTATATACATCTTAGATAAGTTTGAGCCCCTGCATGGCATATTTTGGATTTTCTTCTTTTTTCGAATTCCAAATCATAGGATTTTGTTTTTTGCAGCAAAAGCAAGGAGTGAAAATGAGGATTAGAAGATGTACTTATTCAGTCGCTTACAGAAATGCAAAGGATGCCCGTTAAAACACCGGTATCACAGAAGTAGATCAGAGAGGATTGTACAGGTTAATCACCAATTAAGAAAAATCAAGGAGAAGGAACGTAAGAAACTTCTCTCGCCACAAGAACTTAAATACAGAAGACAGCGACCACAAAATGTGGAGGCTGTCTTTAGCAACCTCAAGAAAAACAAACACCTTCTATTTAAAGAAGGAAGCCAAAAACTTAAATCTTAAAATAAAACAATAGAGGCCATCTCTATTGTTTTTAAATTTTGAGACAGCCTCTTCAAAATTGGAATAAATAAATATCTCACTCACCACTTTCTATTCTTTTATTACAATAATCTATTTTAAATAGTTAAACATCTTTTTGCTCGGAAATGCCTCTATTAAACGTAACAGTTCCCCCTCCGTAATCCCTATCACCGTTCCATGCCGAGGAGTAAAAAGACCATTTGTTTTAGTTTGGGCCATAAGTTCAAAATGTTCCAAGTCAGAAGAACGACAAAACTGATAATAACCATCCATATAACAATCATACATCAATATCCAATCTGTTGAATTATTTATCTGAAAAACTCCAGGTCCTTCTGCTTTTTTATCTGTTTGCTGATATTTCTTGTTTTTGTCAAGTGGTGACCACGGTCCTTTAAGATCAGGTGCAGTCACTTTCCATATCCCAGCAAGAAACATATGATAAAGATTATCATGTTTCACTATGTCCGCATCAATAATAGATGAACCATAATCTACCATTTTTTTAGGTTCTGAGAGAACTGTAAAATCACTATTGGCGTAAGAATAATAGATTGTGAGATAATCATCTTTATTTTGTAATGAATAATATACCATATATTTTTTCTCTTTTTCATCATAAATCGTTTGGGGAGCCCACACACGTTTCAAATCGTCACGTGTATAAAGATGGGGAAATTCTGTTGGGAAATCAACCGCTGTAATTCTCCAATTTATTAAATCTATAGATTTACATAATACTATTCCATCATTAGATGACCACCCTACAGAGGATTTCATATCTGTAGCAACCATATAAAAAGTTTTCCTATCATGTCCACGAAGTATATGTGGATCTCGAATACATTTCCAACGTGCTATATCATCTAAATTAACTATACGTTTACCATCATTTAATGGTATATAATTATATCCATCTCTACTTACTGCAAAATACAATTGTTCACCTTCAGGAGAATTATTCATAAAATAAACAAAAAGATAAGCAGCCATTGATTCATTTCTCACCATAGGCCAGCATTCCAAACACATACATATACCACATATAATCAGTAACAAGAATCTTGAAATCTTACTACACTTATTTTTTCTATTCATTATCATATTTTCAGTATACTAAATTATCAATCGGCTCACCATTCAAGATACAGCCCTTCATAAAAAATACTTTATCGTATAGCGTGATCTGCACCAACATTAGCACCGCACCATGCTTTCCGAGCAGTCCATTCCACTGGTGGATTAGTCCAAAAGGCATCATCCGGAGATAGTCCCAACGGTAAAAATACAGCCATACAAAGATAGAGACTACCCGTATTTATATATTCTTCAGACATTTGTATTTGTCTACCTGTATATCCTATACGTAGCCAACCAGCCGAATCAAATGTATCAGCCTGACTAAGTTGGCGTTGAATTATAGAAGTCAACCCACAGCGTACTTGTGCAGGATTGAGGCTTTTAGGTAATAGATGTAAAAAAGCAGCATCAGCAAGTGCATGAAAAGAGCCAAATCTATAAGTTATGGAACGCCCTATCACTGGATAACTACCTTCGGGTGAAATCATACGTTCCATCTCTTCCGCAAAACGAGAATGACGTTTCTCTTGTATTGGAAGGAATTCTGCTCCCGATAATCCATGCTTTTTCATAATACGTAAAACTCCTGTTAACATAGGATGAATAACAAGACTATTATAATAATCAAAATGAAAATCTTTTCCATCACCATACCAAGCATCACCTTTATACCATTCATCACGGAAACGACAAACACCATCATTCAAACGTTTTCACATCATATTCACCTGTAAACTCTAATAATGCAGCTTCAATAATAGAAGCAAAAAGCAACCAATTACTTTCAAAAGGTTTTATACTTCGAGATACCTTCCATTCTTTTATTAACCATTCCTGCGTCTGTCTGTCAAGTCGTTTCCAAATCTGCGTAGGAGCACGTAAAACACCTTCGGCAAGAAATGCTGCATCAACAAGTGGTTGTGAGTGATGATTATCAAATACTAAATAATCAGAAGACTCTGGATCAAGACCATTACGTAACCCTTTTACTACCAAATCGATATAATATGCACGTAGCTTCCCCTCCTCAGTATCATCAGGACCTAATTCCAACCAAGGAGCAATGCCACAAATAGTCCGTCCAACAGCCTCCAAATAAGAAACTTTACGACGTAAAGAATCATTAGATAAAGATTCAAAAGGCATATTTTTTTTTAATGTGCCTGCTGCAAGGTTCTCCAAAACAGGAGATGCAATACGCGTCATTTGCTTTATCCAAACCTGACGTTCATTTAGACCTGTAGGTTAGATATTAACTTTTTAAGACGTAACAGAGCTTCAATATAATAATAATCCCCATAACTTAAAGGAACATCTACTTCATTCTTGCTCCGTAAATCTCCAACCCCATGCTTGATAATGAATCCTCCCATAGTACCCGCTTCTGCCAAAATATTCAGGTGAGCTAAGTGTACGAAGTTGTTTTTCAGCTGTAGCGAGCCATATTGAAGCCATATTACTCGGATCAAGTTGACT
>ENA-OQAN01001474-OQAN01001474.1-human-gut-metagenome-genome-assembly--contig:-NODE-1474-length-10150-cov-1.892846_pt1 | contig 10150 bp, 13 predicted proteins | sample MGYA00242735_ERZ504527 | MGnify/ENA primary metagenome ERZ504527 (study PRJEB26092, sample SAMD00036230) | human gut metagenome | host: Homo sapiens | study: EMG produced TPA metagenomics assembly of...
TAATGAGGGTACGGACTTGACCAGCTTTCTTGTAGTAAGCATCGTAGTAACCAGATGACAAACTAAAGGTACCAAGCATGATACGGCGTTTGACTCATCGCCAAAGCCTTGACTACGAGTGTTCACGTAGATATCATCCAAGTTTTTAGCATCTTCTGCACGGAAACCATAGCGAATACCGTCGAAACGTTGCAAGTTTGAAGAAGCTTCAGATGAAGCGATGATGTAGTAAACAGCAACCCCGTATTTAGAATGAGGCAGGCTAACTTCTTCGACAGTTGCTCCCAATTTTTCAAAGTGTTTCGCCGCATTAAGGATGGTTTCTTTGACTTCTGGGTCAATCCCTTCACCAAGGTATTCCTTAGGAAGGGCAATCTTCATGCCCTTGATGTCTTGACCAATCTTAGAAGTAAAGTCTGCTACACGAACAGGTGCAGAAGTCGAATCCTTGGCATCTTCGCTGGCAATGACATTGAGCAATTGGGCATTTTCCTTAACGGTTGGTGAGAAAGTACCGATTTGGTCGAGTGAGCTACCAAAGGCAATAAGACCGAAACGTGAAACAGTTCCATAAGTTGGTTTTAGACCAACAATCCCGTTAAAAGCAGCCGGTTGACGGATAGAACCACCTGTATCTGAACCAAGTGACAAACGGACTTGCCCTGAAGCTACAGAAGCTGCTGAACCACTAGAAGATCCACCAGGCACCTTGCTGTGGTCCCAAGCATTCTTGGTTGGTCCATAGTAAGAAGTTTCTCCAGATCCACCCATGGCAAATTCATCCATGTTGGTCTTCCCGATGACAATCATATCTTTGGCTTTGGCATTGGCAACAGCTGTCGCATCAAAGATTGGCTCGTAGTTGTAGAGCATTTTTGAAGCCGCAGTCGTCAAGATGCCATCTGTTGAGATATTGTCTTTGACAGCGAGTGGAATCCCTGACAGGAGGTTGTCAGCATCGATTCCCTTTTCATCAATGGCCTTAGCTTGTGCAAGGGCAGCTTCTTCGGCCACCGTTACAAAGGCATTGACTGCTTCTTCACGCGCCTTGATATCGTCAAGCGTCGCTTGGGTCAATTCCGTTGCCGAAATTTCCTTAGAGACAAGGAGGTCGTGCAACTCTTCAATGGTTTTATTGTTGAATGACATTAGGCATCTCCTCCATCTTCTAGGATAGCTGGTACCTTGATGTAATAGTTATCTTTTTCAGGTACATTTTTAAACAAGCGGTCACGGTCAGTCCCTTTTTCAGCAACATCCGGACGCAATACGGTCTTGCGGTCAGCCATGGTCGTTGTTGGGGCAACACCTGTTGTGTCCACTTCTTCCAACAATTCCACCATGTCGACAATTTTAGACAAGGTTGTCGCAAACTCAGCTGTCTCTTCTGGAGAGAATTTCAATTTTGAAAGATTGGCAACGTGGGTTACCTCTTCTTGCGTAATTTTCATCTTGCTTCCTTTCGTGAATGATGATTTTTCAATACCCTCTATTTTACCATAATTTAGCCTATTTTGCTTGGAGGATAAAAAAACTGTAAGTAACTTTTTTGTCACTACAGTTTACAGAGATAGAGCTTTTTCAAAACACTTATCGTATGGCTATCAAGAGCTTTCTCCAAGCCTCTAGAATTTCAGGTTTCAAATACTGTTTTGCCAGGTCATATGAGGCTCGGTGCATAGACTCAAGATCACTCTCTAAGGCAAATACAATTTTATCCGCCATCTGAGAAACAAGCAGGTCCTCATCCATAGTCTCGCTATAAGGAACCAGATAGCCATTCTCACCATCTTTGATGAAGGTTGGATTGCCATAACGGGCATCAAAACCAACCAGAGCTAAACCTGCTCCCACCGCTTCCATCAGAGTCAAACCAAAGGTCTCCCACTGAGAGGTGGTGACGTAAAGTTCATACTGTGGGTAGACGTCTCGTAAATCCGCATTTCCTCGAAGATGGATGTAATCATTCGCCCCTAGAGTATCAATCAGATCTTGTAGATTCTCTTGCTCCCCACCTTTACCGTAGATGTCATTAGTCGAGAACTCATAGACTATTCTACAGAGGCACCGTTACTTGCGATAACTTCTTTATACCAGTTAAATGATTTCTTCTTAGAGCGTTTAAGGCTACCATTACCATCGTTGTCACGGTCTACATAGATGAAGCCATAACGTTTCTTCATTTCACCAGTTCCAGCAGAAACAAGGTCGATACAGCCCCATGTTGTGTAGCCCCAAAGCTCTACACCATCTTCATTGATAGCATCACGCATGGCCTTGATGTGGGCTGCCAAGTAGTCGATACGATAATCATCTTCGACATAACCATTTTCATCTGGGGTATCCACAGCACCAAGACCATTTTCAACAATAAACATCGGTTTTTGGTAACGATCCCAAATGGCGTTAAGGGTAATACGAAGACCTAGTGGGTCAATTTGCCAGCCCCACTCTGAAGCTTCCAAATATGGATTTTTAATAGAGGCAAAGATATTTCCAGCGGTCTTTTCATTAACTTCTGGATCACCTGAAGCCACACGACTTGCATAGTAAGAGAAGGAGATAAAATCTACAGTATGCTCTTTAAGAAGGGCCAAATCTTCTTCAGTCATCTCAATCTCAATGCCATCACGTTCCCACTGCTTCTTAGCATAATTTGGATACTCTCCACGAGCCTGAACATCAATAAAGAAATAGCTACTACGATCTTCTTGCATGGCTGCCCAGTAATCACGTGGGTGGGCTGTATTTGGATAATATTGACCTGCTGCCAACATACAACCAACCTTATTTTCAGGATCAATCTCATGGGCCAACTTCGTCGCCATAGCTGAAGCTACCAACTCATGGTGAGCTGCTTGGTATTTAACCTGTTCCTCATTCTCACCCTCTTCAAAGCAGAGTCCTGCTCCCATAAATGGTGCATGGAGAATCATATTGATTTCATTGAATGTAAGCCAGTACTTCACCAAACCTTTATAACGTGTGAAAAGGGTACGGCAAAGATTTTCATAGAAGCCAAGCATCTTACGGTTACGCCAACCACCATACTCGGTAATCAAGTGCATTGGACAATCAAAGTGTGTGATTGTCACCAAAGGTTCAATGCCATGCTTGTGACATTCTTTGAAGAGGTCCTCGTAAAAGGCAAGCCCAGCTTCATTTGGCTCAGCCTCATCCCCCTTAGGAAAAATACGTGACCAAGCAATAGAAAGACGATAGGTCTTAAAGCCCATTTCACCAAAGAGAGCAATATCTTCCTTGTAACGATGTACATGTCGATACTTTCCTTAGCTGGATAGAAATAGCCGTCCTCAAAATCAAACATCTTACGACGTCCAGTGATAATTGAAAGACGGTCCTCGCCAATTGGCACCACGTCAACATTGGCTAAACCACGTCCATCAGCATCAAAGGCACCCTCACATTGATTGGCTGCTGTCGCTCCACCCCACAAAAATCCGTCAGGAAAAGTCATTTTTTTAGTCATTGTTCTACCTCTTTATGATTCAAGAATATTTCAGTAATAGTATATACTAATCTGGAATCGTTTTCTTATAGTAAACTACGAAAAACTGATACTATCCTATGATTTAGACAAGAAGCGAGAGTAGGCCAGATTCCCACTCTCAATCATAAATCTTCTTACTCCACAATTGTTGCTCCAAGAACATTCTTAAAATGCCCGATAGCAAAGTCATGAGCTTCAGGCGTCAAGGAAGCTGTTGCACTCGCTACAACCTCAATATCATAGCCCAAATTATAGGCATCAATGGCTGTATGTAGGACACAAATATCCGTTAAAACTCCTGTCAAAACAACTGTCGTCACACGACGCTCACGCAAACGAATATCTAAATCCGTTCCCGAAAAGGCTGAATAGTGTCGCTTATCCATCCAAAAGACACGATTATCATCCTTAATAGCATCATATACACCAGCTAACTTACCATAAAGTTCTCGCCCAGATGTCCCTGCAATATTGTGCGGTGGAAAGAGCTTGGTTTCAGGATGGAAGGTATCTCCTTCATCATGTCGGTCCATAGCAACGAAGATATAATCCCCATTATCATAGGCCTCTTGAGTTACCTGGGCAATGCGGTCTTCAATGGCTTGGGCAGGCTTTCCAGCCGTCAACTTCCCATCATCTGCCACAAAATCATAAGAGTAATCAATTGATATCAATGCCTTTGTCATATTACTTTCTCCTTTTAAAAAAAGTGGGGCAGGTTCCTCCTACCTCACTTTCCTTCAGTATTCTTCTTATTCGTATTCTTTCAATTTATCGTAGATACCTTCGTTAAGGACTTTAAGATAAGTCCCTTTCATACCGAGTGAACGGCTCTCAATAATACCAGCTGATTCCAACTTACGAAGGGCATTAACGATAACTGAACGTGTGATTCCAATACGGTCAGCGATAACAGACGCTGTCAAGCGGCCTTCCAAACCGTCCAACTCATTCAAGATAGCTGAAACTGCTTGATTTCTGAGTAAGACAAGGTATTAATAGCCATGTTAATAGCTGTTTGTTTACGAATTGTTTCTTCCAAATTCTCTGTTTGAAGGTTCAACAACTGCAACCCAACTACTGTAGAGGCAATCTCAACCAAGATAAGATCTTCATCTACAAAGTCATGATCGTTACGCCAAATGATGAAAGAACCAAGACGCATACCACCACCATAGATAGGTGCAATTGTAGTCAAACCATCTGGGAAGTCATCTTTTGACTCCACAGGGAAAATGGTCAAGTCACTGTCAATACCAATGTTTTCTTGAGTGTCATAAACACGGCTGATACCACGTGTATATTCTTCTGGAAGTTGTTTGGCTTCAAAAAACTCCTCCACACGATCATTGTTGGTTTTGTACTTCATGGCAAAACCAAGGAGAGCACCACCACCATTAACGATAGCAGCGTTACAATCAATGATATCCGCCAATTGAGCAGCCATGTTGTTGTATGGAAGATCTCCTTCCAAGCTATCTACTGAGCGTTGCAAGATAGATGTAATTTTACGTGTTTTAGCCAGCAAATTTGCCATATTTATTGTCTTCACTTTCTATTGTAATCATAATAATATCAAGCCTTGTACTAATCTTCTGCGTCAAGACCTACTAGCCCTACTATTATAGCACACTTAACCCAGAAATTGCAAACAATTGTCTGAAAATTATTTATTATTCTACTATTCATTATATTAAGTATATTATGGCATTTTTAGGAAAAATGTTCGGATTTTGCTCAAATATGTCCCCTTTTTAGAGACAATAAAAACTGGACAAGCCTTTTTGTCCAGTTTTTCAAGAAATTAACGCTTGTAATATGACAAGACTCGTTCGATTTTGTTACCGAGATCAGCCAACTCTTCCACACGAGGAAGGTAGACAATACGGAAGTGATCTGGTTCATTCCAGTTAAAGCCTTTACCTGGAACTAGGAGAACCTTCTCCTTCTTCAAGAGACGAAGACAGAATTCTTCATCATCCTCAATATCATACATGTTACGGTCAATCTTAGGGAAGATATAAAGACCTGCATCTGGCTTAACAGCTGAAAGCCTGGAATAGCGTTTACGGTATTCGTGATAAACTCACGTTGTTCATAGATACGCCCACCAGGGATCAAGAGTTCATCCACGGATTGGTAACCACCAAGTGAAGTCTGAATAACGTGCTGAGAGAGCACATTAGCACAAAGACGCATGTTGCCAACATATTAAGCCTTCAATATAGCCTTTGACATTCTTTTTAGGTCCAGAGAGAACCATCCAACCTACACGGAAACCACAAATGCGGTGAGACTTAGAAAGACCATTCATAGACACACAGAAGACATCTGGTGCAAGACTAGCAATCGCAGTATGCTGTTTACCATCCATAACCAAGCGGTCATAAATCTCATCCGCAAAGATAATCAAATCATTTTGTCGAGCAATATCCACAATCTGTTCAAGGACATCCTTAGGATAGAGTGAACCTGTAGGATTATTGGGATTGATGACTACAATTGCCTTAGTATTTGACGTAATCTTTGATTTGATATCATCAATATCTGGATACCAGTTAGATTTTTCATCACAGACATAGTGTACGGCATTACCGCCTGCTAGGCTGACACAGGCTGTCCAAAGAGGATAGTCTGGCATTGGGACCAAGACCTCATCTCCATCATCAAGCAAGGCCTGCATAGACATGGAAATCATCTCTGAAACACCATTACCAATATAAATATCATCAATATCTACATTTGGGAATCCCTTTAGCTGGCAATACTGCATAATCGCCTTACGAGCTGAGAAAATCCCCTTACTATCTGAATACCCTTCACTGTTACGAACATTCATAATTAAATCACGAATGACTTCATCCGGTGCTGTAAAGCCAAATTCCGCAGGATTTCCCGTATTAAGACGAAGAATCTTTTCACCTTTAGCAATCATACGGTTGGCTTCATCCAAAACTGGTCCACGAATATCATAGGCAACGTGTTCCAACTTTGATGATTTATCAAATGTTTTCATAAGTTAATCCTTTCAAAAGATACTAAAAGTAGATACATCTAGCAGAAAATAAGAAAATTCAACACCTGATGAGGATTTCCACTTTTATTGACACCAACTTTAGGCTCAGCCATTTGGTATCATTTCTGAAGACTTGTCTTCCTCTTTTTTAATTATCATGTTTCTTACGAAGCTAATAACAGATTGTATTATACCTCTTTTTCAAGCAATCTTCAATTTTTAGATAATACTGAAATCTTCACATTACTAAGAGCATCCTAAAGTAAGCAGTCAAAAAAAGATTTCAGAAAATCTATAACAACGCTTTCATTTTTTAGACTAAAGGAGTATAATAAAGCTAAAGATAGGAGGTAGAGCTTATGTCTCAACAATATGAACGTATTATGGTAGCTATCGACGGTTCTTACGAATCAGAACTGGCCTTTATTAAAGGTGTGCACGTTGCAAAACGTAATAATGCTCAGTTACTATTGGTACACGTTATCGATACACGCGCCCTTCAAAGCGTTGCGACTTTCGACTCTTATATCTATGAAAAACTAGAAGACGAAGCTAAAGCTGTTTTGGCTGACTTTGAACGCCAAGCCAGAGAAGCTGGTTTAACCAAGATTCGCAAAGTTATTGAGTTCGGTAATCCTAAGAGCCTCTTGGCTGTTGATATCCCTGATAAGGAAAATGTTGACCTTATTATGGTTGGTGCCACTGGTCTCAATACTTTTGAACGCTTGCTTATTGGTTCGTCTTCTGAATACATTCTCCGTCACGCAAAAGTTGACTTGCTCATTGTTCGTGACTCTGAAAAAACACTTTAGTCACCTCTCACAAAAGCACCTCTGGTGCTTTTCTCATATGAAAAAGAACCGAGATCCTAACTCTCAGTTCTTTTTTCTGTTCTATTTTTCAGACTTTGCTGATTCAGACATCACTTCTGACTCTGAAGTTGACTGGCTTTCTTCTACCAAATCTTCACTAGCAGATTGACTTGAAGCACTTGCTTGCTCCAAAGCAAGGCTAGTTGAAAGGCTCTCACGTTCTGCTTCCTGACTAAGGCTAGCTTCAACAATCATGAGTTCCTTTTGACGTTCTGTTTCACGAAGATATTCACGTTCTTCAAGTTCTTCCTGACGACGTCTTTCCTGCTCACGTCTTTGAGCTTTTTGACGCTCACGCTTAGCATGACGTTTTTTGTGTCTCATCAATCAAGACCTTAGTGTTGTCTTTAATATGCATCCACTTAACAAGACGAACTAGAAGTCTCCATAGGAAGACAATAATTGACTCTGCAAAGAGAAGAATCTCAACCAGAATAACTCCCAACAAGCTCCAAGCCATGAAGAGTGTAATCAATAATTGCGTGAAGATCTTCTTCAAGTCACCCAAATGATTATTGTGAATATTAAGGGTTTCAAGGAAAAGATCTAAAATCCCTTGCAAGAGGTGTGATTTAACAGATTTGTCTCCCTCTAGCTCAAGTCCGTCTGGACTTCTGCCGGAGTAACAACTGTCAAGTCCCCATCTTGGTAGACATCAATACGATCTCCTAATTTTATATCAAAATCAAAAAGCGTGCGATCTATTTTCTTAAGTCGCCCGTCAGGATGACTGAGATAAACAAAGTCATCATCAAATTTTAAAATACGAAACATAATTTACCTGCTCTTTATTGCTCCCTAAATAATAGCAAAGTTAAAAAGCCCTTGTCAAGAGCTTCTTTTTCAATCCAAGGTTTTCACACCGATACGATTTTTATACTCTTGATACGTTTCAGTGTGCATGAGAGCTTTAGCATTTTTGACCCGATCTGCAGTTGGTGGTTTAACCCCTTCCAAAGGATATGGGATACCGAGCTCACGCCATTTGAACTCACCCATTGTATGATAGGGAAGAATTTCAAATTTATCGACATTTTTCAAGGTCTTTACAAACTCACCAAGCTTAACCAAGTGTTCGTCAAAGTCTGTCAAACCAGGTACCAAAACATGGCGAATCCAGACTGGAACTTGTTTATCAGACAGATATTGAGCAAATTCCAAAATATTCTTATTAGGTTGACGGGTCACAAACTTGTGTTGTTCAGGATCAATCTCTTTGATGTCAAGTAGGACCAAGTCAGTAACAGCCAAAAGTTTGTCAACAACTTCATGATACTCAGGAGTATTGCGGTAAGCAAACCCACAAGTATCAAGCGTACAATGAATCCCTAGCTTCTTAGCCTCTGTAAAGAGGGCAGTGACAAAATCAATCTGAAGCATGGCCTCACCACCTGATACAGTGATACCACCATGCTCACCCCAGAAATGACGGAAACGAAGAGCCTCATCTAAGACATCTTCAACTGTACGTTCAACAGCCTTATTTGACTCCATAGCCCAAGTATCTGGGTTATGACAATATTGGCAACGCATCTTACAGCCTTGCATGAAAACAATAAAACGGATACCAGGACCATCTACGGATCCAAAACTTTCGGTTGAATGAACAAGTCCAGTCACCTGACTGTAATCAATTTCTGCCATGGCAGCCTCCTTGAAAACGCTTTTTACATGTTTTTATTATACCTCTTTTATCAGAAACATGCTCCATATCTGCCTGAATTCAGGCAAAGGTTATACTATAATACATCTGAAATTAAGGAATATCTATACTATACCAGAAGAAAAACAAAAAAACTGGAAAAATCCAGTCTTTTATCATCTATATTATTAGGCACGTTTCTTAAGCCCCAAAAAGGCTGCAGCAGCAAGGAAGAATGTTCCTGCCATTGTCAAGATTACTGTTGATGCTTCACCAGTCTTAGGAAGTGTAACTTCCTTACCTTTAGCATCTTTACCAGTCAATGTACCGTCAGCGTTCACTTTGAATCCTACTGTTTCAGGAGCGACAACACTTGTTGTACCATCAGTGTTAGCGATAACAATTTGGCTATTTTGTGTAGACACAATTGTTTGGCCAGCTGCAGTGATAACTGGAGCTGTTGGTGTTACAGTAACAACAGGTTGTCCATTAACATTCACCGCTGGAGTTTCAGAGTTTTGAGGTGCTTCGCTTGTCCCTTTATCAGTTGCTGAAGCTGGGTCTTCTGGCTTATCGGCTGGTTTTGTTGATGAATCAGCTGTTGGAGCCGGTGTCGCAGGTGCTTCCGGAGTTGCTGGTGTTGTTGGCTCAGCTGGTACTTCAGGAACTGTAGGTGTTGGTGTTGTTGGCGTTGCCGCACCTGTGTTTGAATCATTGCTACGAGCCAAGTCACCATCACTTGGGGCTGTTGAAGGACCAGTTACTGCACGATCTGTCGTTGGTTGTGTAAGAACAGCATCATTTGTCGCAATACCATCGTCCGCAAAAGAAGTTACTGGTACAAAAGCTCCTAGGGTAAGGGTGAGTAAAAGCAAGCTACTATATATAGATATAGATTTTTTAGAAGCCATTAAGATTCTCCTTTTTTCATTTATCAGTTAACCTACATTCTACCATAAAAAAGTAATAAAAGACCGCTTTAATTAAAATCTTATTTATTTTTATTCTAAATCTTTCAACACGCTGAAATATGTTAGATTATCTTCAAAATTATGGTTGTTTTCCTGACAAAGTTCCGGCAGTTTTTGATAGGTAAAAAAGGCTTTATG
>ENA-OQAN01001475-OQAN01001475.1-human-gut-metagenome-genome-assembly--contig:-NODE-1475-length-10150-cov-1.535169_pt1 | contig 10150 bp, 15 predicted proteins | sample MGYA00242735_ERZ504527 | MGnify/ENA primary metagenome ERZ504527 (study PRJEB26092, sample SAMD00036230) | human gut metagenome | host: Homo sapiens | study: EMG produced TPA metagenomics assembly of...
TAACTGGCCGCACTACAGAACCCGAATTATTCGGTCGTTCCAGACGGCGAAGGAGTAATCGCACGTTCTAACCTTCCATTATATACCCGCTTCCTGGATATGAAGAAACACGGTAATTACCAGATTTATAACCGGCAGATATACGGGATTCTGTATCATGACACACTCGGAAGATTAAATATGAATATCAGGATTATGTAAGGGAAAGGGTAAAAGAAATGTTTGCCAATTCGCTAAAATAGGTAATAAAATTAATACCTAAATATTTGTAGGTAATGATTTTATTACCTATCTTTGTTTCAGTAACCAATAAAACAAAGTTTATGCCTGAAATTTGTAGATTCTTCGGTATTATTATATTCCTCTATTGGAAAGATCATAATCCGCCACATATTCATTTTACTTATGGTGATTATGAATGTTCTATTAGCGTATTGGATCGGATTGTAGACGGTCAGGCTCCAGCTAAAGTTATTGCAAAAGTAAATGAGTGGATTAACTTGCACGAAGCAGAAATACTTTCTCTTTGGGAAAAGGCCCAAAAAGGGGAAAAAATAGATAAAAATTGAACCATTAAAATAAACGCTTATGTTACGAGTTATAGATGTGGATTATATTAGGAATTACGAGCTTCTTGTTACTTTCAGCGACGGGAGTAAAAAGATCGTAAATTTGGAACCTTATCTTACAGGTGAGGTTTTCGGGGAGTTATTGGATAAGGAAAAATTTGTTCAATATGGTTTAACCCGTGCTACTATTGAATGGGCCAACGGTGCCGACCTTGCCACCGGAGTTTTATATGAAATTGGTATAGCTGCATAATTTTAGACCCTATGAATGATTGTTTAGCTATTCAAGATAAGAAAGAAGAAACTTTCTTATATCGGATTTTTATTTCTCACCCGGAACTAAATGCTTCTGCGGTGGCTCGACGTATGGGAATAAGTCAAAGCCTTATGTCTCAATATATAAGTGGAATAAAAAAAGCCCTCACAAGAACGGGAGGCCCTAATAGTAAATACTATTAAAGATATCGGTAAAGAACTAACGATGATTGTATGACATACGAAGATATTTTATTTCTCATCGGCTTTTCCTGGTAATAGCTTTTTCGTAGGATGTAAGCATAAACCGGCTACTTTATCCGGGTGGCTTGCTTTTGCCTTTCTTTCCTTTATTGTGACGCCTCTTATATCGGTTCCTCTAACCTGGTACGTTTGTCGGATGCTTGATCGGGCAACAATTAAGGATAAAGGATATTTTGATCCTTCGGATTTTACATTTAAGAGATAAAATACGTTCTTCTTATATAATAAGCCTGTAGAATGGTTCTACGGGCTTTTTTATGTCCTTTTCCGCCATTTTGCACCAGGATAATTTTGCCTTATAAAATTTACTCTTATGGCAAAATTAAAACCTGACTATATCGAATGGGTGTTAACCCTGAACGCCTCCGATGCGCAGAAGGAAATACATAATCTTTCAGAAAAGAACAAAGAGCTCCGGGATAGCAATAAGGAAATAAAAAAGGCTATGACCGATTTAATCGCCACAGGGAAAGCTGGTGGTAAACAGTGGAAAAGGCTGAATGAACAACTGAAAGAAAATAATAAGACGCTCGGCGAGAATAACAAGAAGATTGCCGAATGTGAGAAACGGCTGGATAAAACCACTATGAGTGCCAACCAGCTGGCAAGAAAGGCAAACGCCTTGCGGAAAGAGCTTCGTGATACGGTGAAATCCTTGCAGCCGGAAAAATATGCCGCCCTGGAAAAGGAGCTGAAAGAAGTTGAGAAAGCATACGGGCAGGCCACGAAAAAGGCGGAAGGTTTCGGCGGTTCCCTTCTTTCCTTGAATAAGATAAAAACGGTTCTGGCCGGTGTATTTGTCACTATCGGCGCAATGATAACCGGGCAGATTGTCGGCGGGCTAAGGGATGCGATCAGTACTATTATAGAGTTCGAGAAGAAAAACAGTACTTTGGCCGCTATCCTGGGAACCACGAAAAAGAGTATCAAGGATTTAACGGATGAAGCGCGCCGGCTGGGTGCTACCACTTCTTATACGGCCGCACAGGTAACGGCACTTCAGATAGAGCTTGCCAAGCTGGGATTTTTCAAAGAGGATATTAAAGCTATGACGCCTTCCGTGCTGAAATTCGCTAAGGCGGTGGACACGGATCTTGCCTCGGCCGCTACGCTTGCCGGTGCAACATTGCGTATTTTCAACCTTGATGCGGAAGATACGGAACGTGCACTTCTACCATGCAATAGGTACAACGTCTTCGGCCCTGAATTTTGAATACCTGAATAGTGCAATGTCTACCGTCGGTCCGGTAGCAAATTCTTTCGGATTCACGATCGAGGAAACGACCGCCCTTTTGGGAGCTTTGGCAAACAGCGGTTTCGACGCTTCATCGGCAGCAACGGCAACACGTAATATTTTGCTTAACCTGGCTGACAGTAGCGGTAAACTCGCGCTTGCTCTTGGCGGTTCGGTTAACAACTGGATGATCTGATAAAGGGACTTAAAAAACTAAACAGTGAAGGAATAGACTTGAACAAGGCCCTTGAACTGACCGATAAACGTTCCGTTGCAGCGTTTAACACTTTCCTTAACGGTACCGATACCGTGCTGGCACTTTGCGACGCGGTGACAGGTGCAGAAGATACCTTTAATGCTATGTCCGAAGAAATGGGTGATAACGTTCAAGGTGCACTAAACCGGCTAAGTTCAACTATCGAAGGGGTAAGTTTTACGTTTCTATGAATCAAAGGGTATTCTGCCGGGTATTAATAGACCTTGTTACGCTTATGGTGGAAGGTGTGGGAGGTATGATTGACATGTTTAATAAATGGGGTGTTGTCACTTATACCGTTACCGCTTATTTGGTTTCTTACTATGGAGGACTGAAAATCGCTACCATGTGGCACGCCCGTTTTAAAACGGCGACCCTTGCTTCGGTCGTTGCAGAGAAAGCGCACGCCGTACAGCTTTATATCAGCCGGGCGGCTACTCTGACTTATGCGGCAGCCCAGGCACTATTACACAAGAATACTACCAGATGTACCGCTGCACTTCGGTTAATGAGGATCGAACTTTTGAAAAATCCATATACGGCCCTGCTCGCGTTTACTCGTGGCAGCCGGTGTTGCTATCTACCAGCTTGCAAAGAAGACGGAACAGGCTTCGGCGGCGATGAAGGCCCACCAGGAAGTCGTAAAGAAAGTGAATGAAGAATATGCCAGCCAGGAAGCAAAAATAAAAACTCTTGTAGCTGCTATCAATGATGAGAACCTTTCCAACTACACCCGTAAACAAAGGCTCGCAGAATTAAAAGAACTGATACCGGAATATAATGCGGAATTGAATGAAGAAGGCAGGCTCATAAACAACAACAAGGAGGCCATAGATCAATATTTAGTTTCCTTGGAAAAACAAATCAAGTTGAAAGCTTACCAGGAGGAACTGGAAGAATTGTACAAGAAAAAAAGGAATCTTGAAAGCCAGGAATCAGAGCAAAGCGACGCTTACTGGGACACCCGCCAGCAAAATACATTGTCAGGATATAACCGGAACAGTCTTACCGCTAAAATAAGCCGTTTAATTTGGTACAGAAAAAGAGGCTAACCAGTTGAAAGCCCTACAGACAACACAGAAGGATTTGGCCGGTATAGAATCAGCAATCGCCCAGATCAATAATGATATCTTAAAAACAGAGGCGACAGCCACTTCATTAACCGGAACCAATAAAGAAAATATAAATACTGAAACATCACTCATAAAGAAACTGGAGGCCGAAAAGAAAAAGGTTCAGGAACAGTGGGCGGAAGACAGCAAAGCGAATATCGCCAAGAAAAACAAGGAAATAGAACGTATCGACGCCGAAATAAAAACATTTAAACGAACTGGGTAAAGTCAAAAAAAAGGCGGAAGCCGGGGAGTATAAAAATACAGAAACGGACGCTACATTAAAACCTCTGGAGATCGAGCATGAAAAACGTATGCTTCTAATCAAACAAAACCGGGAGAAAGAAAATAAGACGGAAGCCCAGTATATTCTTGAAGAGACGGCGGAGAACCTTCGCTATTACCGGGAACGTATCGACGCACTCCAGAAGCTGGAAGCAAAGACTCCGGCACAAAAAGAAGAAGTTACTCGATGAAATCCACAAGCTCGAAACAGAAGCACAGACGGCCATTTTTACGGAAACCGGCAAGCAGGAGGACGCCCGTATAAAACGGGTACAGGAGAAACGGGACGAAACGGTTAAAGATTGAAACCGCCTATTACAATGTCCAGAAGGACACCATGGAAAAAGCGGTATTAAACCAGAGTATCACGCAGGAAGCCGCCGACGCCTATATGCTGGAAGTTGAAGCGGAGCACGCCGCAGAACTTCTGGAGATAAACCGTACTTACCAGAATGATATTGCCGCTTTGGAAATTACCGGCAAACAGAAACGTATAGAAACAGCGACGGAAGCGGCCGACACCGTGCGTGAGTCTGAAATGAAGTTATTGCGTGATCGGGCGGCCATTGCTCAAAAAGTACGTGAAATAACTTCCGTTCCGGTTGGAATAAATGGTATGCAGGAGATGCACCGGAAGCAGGTTCAGGATGTAGAAACGACTTATAATGCCATAATTGAGATAGCGAGACAGGCGGGGATTTCTACTGTTGGTTTGGAGAAGCAGAAACAACAGGAAATTAGCCAGCTTGAATTTGAATACCAGAATAGTTTATACCAGATTCAATCCCAGATCGGCGTATCATGGCGCAGGAATACCAGAATGAACTGGCCCTGTTAAAGAATCTGCACGATCAGGAATTAATAGACGAAAAGACATACCAGCGTAAAAAACTGCAAATGCAGATGAATAACGCTAAAAAATACTTTAACTATTATTCCGGCCTTTCCTCTTCCATGGTGGAAGCTATTCAGCAGGCCGAAATCGACCAGGTGGAAGCAAAATACGATGTTCTCATACAAGAAGCCGAAAACAACGGGGAAGATACTGCCGCCCTGGAAGAAGAGAAGGAAAATAAGAAACTGGAGATTCAAAAGAAGTATGCGGATGTAAATTTTGCTATCAAGTGTTCCCAGATCATAGCAGATACAGCCGTTTCGATTATGAAGGCGTACGCGGACTTAGGACCGATCGCCGGAACCGTTGCTGCAGCAATGCTTGCGGCTACCGGTGTGGCCCAGCTTGCATCGGCCAAAGCAGAACGGGACAGAATTAAAAACATGTCCCTGAAAAACACTACCGGCAGCAAGACCGCCACGGCTGAACGTGTTGTTTCCGGTTCTTCCGGTGGTGGATATTCGGAAGGTGGTTACACCGGTCCCGGTGGGCGTTATGAAGTGGCCGGCGTTGTTCATAAGGGAGAATATGTGGTACCACAGCCGGAAATGAATAATCCTAAAGTAATCGACGCTGTTAGCACTATCGAAGCGATCAGGCGGCAGCGTACCAATGCGAACCCGTTGCCACAGAATCCGGGTGAATATGCGGAAGGCGGTTACGTTACCTCTTATGCAGGGGATTCTTCCTACCGGGAGTTCCTGGAAGCGGCAAAGGAGCTTCGCGCCTCCTGTGAGGCTATCAAATTGATAAAGGCCTATATCGTTTATCAGGATTTGGAGAAGGCCAAAGAAACTATAGATAACGCCCGCGACACCTTTACACGCGGAAAATAAGTAATCATTATGCTAAAGATTAAGACGAACAAAGGTTATCTGGACTTAGGGGTGACTTTACCGTACAGATCGACGAGAAATCCCCCGTCATGAACGACCGGGGATCACAAACCGTACCGGTCACGGTTCCCGTCACTGCCAACAATGCAGGGATAACCGGTTTTGCCCACCGGCTCGACATGGGTGTAAAACCGATGAATGAAGATCAGACATGTACGGTATTGGACGGGGTGTATAAACGTACCGGAAAGATAAATATCGTTTCCGCCGGCAGGACGGAAGGAATTACTTTAAATATCGGTTTTGACAATTCGGAAGCCTACAGCGCCTGGAAAGCAAAGAAACTGAACTGATCACATTACCCAGCATAAGCGGCGGTACCGTTAGCGGTCTTATGTCCTCTATAAACTGGTTCTTCACGGATTCCCATGAAGATTTTGCCATATTTCAAATAGTAGTCAAAAATGATTCCAAGGACGGCACGTATTACCCGCAATACATAAACCGTATCACTTTGGATTCAAACGGTGAATATGCCTTATGCTATCAGGCAAGGACGGAAACACTACTGATAAATGATACCCCGACCGAAACGAGTTTACCGGAAGGTACGGCGTGGCCCCCTTCTTATACGTGCACCGTGTCCTGGACTTTATATTTTCAGAATTTGGTTATACTATAACCGAAAATCCTTTTAAGACGGACAAGGAACTTTCCAGCCTGGTAATCCTGAACAATGCCGCCGACTGTTGCGTGACGGGTATCCTCAATTATGCCGATTTAATGCCGGATTGTACGATTGAGGACTTTTTAAACGCGCTGTATGTACGTTTCGGACTGGTTTATAATGTCTCTTCCGATACGAAAACGGCCACTTTAAGACTGATCCGGGATATAATGGAAGATGAACCTGCCGTTGATCTGTCCCGGAATCTGACGGCGGAACCCCTTATCAATTATGAAACGGCCCGTCAGATAAAGTTATCGGCCAAAACGTCTTTTACCGGTGCCGCGCCTTCGGTGGAACGGTACGAGGACTATATCAAGGGGAACGAAAAAATGGTTATCCGTGTAAGCCGTTTCGATCCTTCCCAGGCCTCCGTGTGCTGAACTACGAGAAGACCACCGGCAACTGGTACAAATGGGATTCGGGCAACAAGAAGCATACGTTATCATCATCCAGTTTCTTTAACTGGGACCGGAAGACGGAAAACGTAGAGGACGAGGAGCTGGCGAGCGATGATGAATGCGTGTTTATGGATTTTGCCCCGAACGGCCTTCTTTCCCCGTATTACCTGGCCGGGTATGTGCACCGTTATACCTACCTGAAAACCTCTTCCGATGATGAAGAGGATTCGGAAAAGGAGGAGACGCCGCTTTCCTTCGCTTTCGCTTTTACAAAGGCCGTTACGGAAAGTACGGATTATTCCTTCGGTTCTATTTTACCATACGCTCCGGACGGCGGAGAAATTACGTTAAAAGACGGCAGCAAACATACGATATCGCTTTTATTCCAGTTTGAAGACGGTCTGTTTGCCAAGTTCTGGCAGAAGTATGACGCCGTATTAAGGCACTCTTTTAACCAGGTGGACACAAACACCCTTTTACCGGTTCACCAGCTTATGAAAATGGATGTCTTGACCCCGGTAGCCCTGCGGGGGCAGTACATGCTTCTGGACGGCCTTTCCTATTCGCTTCCTGCGGGTAAACTGGTACCGGTAAACATTACGTTGCGTTCCCTGCGTCTGATCGGTCCCTATAATCTGGATAATGAACAGGGCATTCCCGTGTGGGGCGGTGCTTCCTACGTGTGGGTCGTATATTCTTCCAATTTGCAGAGTGTACAGGCCGGAAGGTGGAATATTGGGAAGATTATTACCGTTATCACTGGATGTATGCTGTGTACGGTTGCCGTGTATCGAATACGATATATGACGGGTATGTTACGCCGTCAACGGATGAGGATATATTAAAAAATCCGCCCACCGCACAGGATAACATCATAGAAAAAACTTACAAATGTAAGATAGAGGTTGAAATCGAGGTAAACGAGCGTTCCGGCGCGGCCAACTATTTTTGTTACGAAACGGAAGAAGTCGAATACCAGGTAAGGTTTGTCGCATCGAGGGTGCTTAGCTGATCCCGTCCTTTATTCTTCCTTTGATAAACCCAACTTTTGCAGCATGGAAAAGCAGAATAATATCATCCTTGCCCCGTCATCTTCACAGGTGACGGAGCTTTATAAGCTTTGGAGGGAAAACCATGCGGGGCGGCTCTCGGACTTTTACAAGTTCCTGACGTCTCCCACGGATCAGCGTGATCGTTTCCTTTCCGGACTTGAAAATAAGAGTGAGTTTAACGGAATATTCATCGTTAACACCTTTGAATTATGAGTTTGACAGCAAACATTGATCCGACGGAAAACGCCTTTACCGGAAACCCTGTTTATCTTTCGGTAGAAACTACTTCTATGGCGACTTACAATATAATGTATTTCGTGAACTTTGAATTTATGCGTTCCATATTTACCGGTAACGGTAATGGAAGTTTCAAGGTGAATATCGCGGAGGTCCTGGAAACGCTTTTTGTTGATATTCCCCCGTTAACGGACAGTTCCGAGATGTTGATAAGCCTTTCCGATAAACGGTATAACAAGGCGGTCGTCACGATCACCCTTCAAAATGAGGAGGAAGAAACGGCCACTTTGGTTGTTACTGCCTGGCGTGGCGGTATATCCAAACGGGCTTTTAAGAAATTGCATGAAGAAGGTAATAACATCTTTTCTTTGAAGTTCTTGAATGAATCCTGCAATTTCTTCTTTACCACCCGGAGCAATGACTGGCGTATAACGATGCGCGAGACGGAACTTTACCCGCTCTGTTTCATCTATCCGGAGCACGAGCTGAAAATAACGGAACTTCTTACCGGACAAAGCCTTGCAGTACCAGGCACGGCAGGGAATTTCTACGCCTTGAACCTGGAGGCCGTAAGACTTAAATTCTTTACCGATTACGGGGTACTGGCCAACCTTTTTGACGTGTATAGCGGTGAAACGTTCGCTCTCCGGATCGGGATCGAGCAAAGCCCGACGGTCCGCGAGCGTTACCGGCTCCGGTTCCTGAACAGTTACGGGGTTTACGAGGTGTTTTCCCTGGAAGGCGAGGCGAGCGTAACTCCCGGCATGGATGAAGACGAAGACGCTGTTTTCCGGCGTTACGATGAAATTACCGATGATTATTATTCGGATCGCATACGGACGGAGATACAGGAAGTCGTAACGATTAAGACGGGATTCAAACGCCCGCAGGAAATACGCTTTCTTCTTGACCTGCTTTCCTCCGATGATGTCTACCTGGCAGGTTACGGCCGGGAAGAGATCAAAGTAATTCCTTCGGCGGAAGAGTTTTCTTACCGTGTCCGTCCGGACGCGCCGCAGAACGTGACGTTAAAGCTCACGTTTGCCGACAAGGAGTCCAACTGGACGGGAGAAATCACGGAAAGCGGCTACCGGAAACCGCGGGTTCATTCCAAAGAGTTCAGCAAACAATTTAATTAATGTATCTATATGGCAACACAGGAGTATATCGATGATCTTATTATAGTCATTGAAACCGCGGAGGACGCGGAAAGCGTTACTAACCAAAATGGTGGCGGCGGTTCTTGGCTTCTTTGAACGAACACCTGAAACTGGTTTCCCAGGGTAAGGAAGTCGAGGCGGAGGAAGCCGCCCGCATTGCCGCCGATGCAGCATTACAGAAGGCTATAGACGCCGTTTCTTTACGTATCGACCGACTTGTCGGTAACAACGCTTCGCAGGCAATCGACAACTTTAACGAGATTCTTAATTTTCTGAACGGGCTTAAAGACAGTGATTCGCTTGCCGCATTGCTGGCTGATATTAACGCCCGTATCGGCAGTGAAGACGGTTCGGAGAGTGAAGACGGTTCCCTTTGGGGAAACTGAAAAGTTTGTCCAGGATATAACCAGTTGTTCCGATGACATAAGCACATTGCAGATAGACCGTGACAAAATGAAACAGGGGTTACAGGAAACGGACGGGCGTCTGTCTTCCACCTTTACCAATGTAAACAACCTTTTGAACGCCGGTACCGTTTATAGTGATCTGTCGGGGGTATTTGCAGCATTGAAAACGGCGGGAAAGATTAACAATGTACGGAAAAACGGTGTAATCCTTTCTTTTCTTACTGCCGACGGCTGGGTGACGAAACAATTTAGAGGTAATCCGGACACGGATTTTGAAAATGTCGAAAAGTGGGAGGATTTCGGCAGCGGCGGTTCGGCCGGCGGGAATACTTATAACGTAACCGGTAACATACCACTTGCAGAAGGTTTCTATACTCTTGCTTCCGCCATTGCCGCGGTACCGGAAAACAACGCGCCGGGGGCGTGTTATCACCTTTGAAACATCGCTCGGTAAATGGGA
>ENA-OQAN01001476-OQAN01001476.1-human-gut-metagenome-genome-assembly--contig:-NODE-1476-length-10149-cov-1.574436_pt1 | contig 10149 bp, 15 predicted proteins | sample MGYA00242735_ERZ504527 | MGnify/ENA primary metagenome ERZ504527 (study PRJEB26092, sample SAMD00036230) | human gut metagenome | host: Homo sapiens | study: EMG produced TPA metagenomics assembly of...
TCCTTTACAACCTTACTCCCTACATTCTTTTAACGAAAAACACTGCTAGCCAGATCCTTCTTAACCCTCTATTCAATGCAACCGAATCGTGCGGTCGTTAGGCTGAATTATGCGGTCGTTGAGGCCCAATCGTGCGGTCGTTGGGGCTCAATCGTGCGGTCGTTGGGGCTCAATCGTGCGGTCGTTGTGAAGGCACTCTTAGTATGATTATAAATCATTGGTAATCAGAGAGAGAATCATCCACAAAATAAGCGGATCACCGTCACGCTCCAAAAAGGCGAAGGGTGAGAATTTCACAACCCCCACCCCTCTGTTGAAAAACGAGAAAAATATATTCAATTAACAGAAATATTCAGATCATAGTGATCAGAAGATCACACCCACACGGAAACCCGCATTGCTTTGTCCTTCGATATCGCAGGTCAGGGTTTTCGTGGTGCTGGGTACCATAGCTGTAATAGCCGGCCACATGGAACCCGAAGCGTTTGCCGGGAACCGGATAGATCCGCAGGCCGATTTCGGGTGACACGTAGAATCCCCACGCTTCGTCATACACGCCTGTGGAAGAAAAGTAAGTGGTGTTACGGGCAAACACAGCTCCGGCTTTCGCACCGATATACGGACGGACATAATTGCCCTGACACAGGGTGTAGGCCGTTGACACACCGAAAGGAAGCTGGAAAGCGGAACGTTGCTGATCGGTGGTCAGCGATTCTGTCGGTGACAATTGCAGGGTCTGACGGCCGATATAACGGTGGTTGGTGTGGTACATCACAAAGGCACCTACTGACCAGCGCGGAGTCACGTCGTACAGACCTTCAAAGTTCATACCCCATCCGCTGATCTTGTCGGCATAACCGGTCGAGAACGGAGCGTTCATCTGCCAGTCTACTATCAGATGGGCTTTGCTGGAATCCCATTGTGCGAAGGTTGGAGCAGCAGCTCCGGCAAGCATACAGCCTGCCAGCACTACTCTCTTTAAATATGTATAGATCGTTTTCATGTTGTTTTCCTCCTTTATTTGTTCGATTGTATATAGGGTGACTGCTCAAAGGCCTGGTTCACACCGTCCAGCAACAACTGCTGGTTGACGCGTCCGTTGCCATACATGAATCCGGACATGCTGACATACCATACCACGGGAATGTCCTGCTTCTTCACTTCCGAAGTGTCCTTTTTCGTCAGATCAACCATTTCAATCAGCATGGTCTGAGTGTCGTAAGAATAGCTCACGGGATACGGATAATACCAGCCTCCCCACCAGGGACCCCAGAAACCATAGTCCCACCATCCGCCATAACTGGGATAGGAAATCACATGATTCGTCTGTGCCACGTATGAGAGCTGCACGCCCACATCGGCCTGATCTTTCTTCTCCGGATCTGTCAGACGGGTATAGCCGCGGCCATCCATCTGCTGGGCCACCGCATCGACGAGGGCTTTCGCGTTCTCATCCTTCCAGTAGGATGCTTTGTATCCTCCCGCCTCCAGAATACTGTCCGGAAGGAAATAGGTCTTATAGCCGTCGAAAGCGGCATTATTGTCATGATCCGTATAGACCACCAGATCTGCATCCAGCTGGTTCATGTCCGGATCTTTCTCGCAGGCAGCCAGAGTAAGCGCCATGCAAGCCAGGAATAACATTTTTTTCATACTTCTTTCTCCTTATCATTAACAGGTTCGTACCCGGTACGGAAATTGTCACTCTGGTGACTCCGTCAGATGGAACGTCCTTTAAATACTTTACTTTTCTCTATCGGTACAATCTGTCCGCTCAGCGTCGATTCGGTTTGAGTTGAAGTGGGTGTTATGGTCACCGATGCATCGTTGCTTCCCTTGTAAAGCGTAATATCCACACGGGCCGAAATACCGGTACCCATCACGTTCATCGTCAGAAGCAGGTTGCCGCGCTTGTCTTTCTCCACTTCATAGCTGGATACAGAACCGTCGACGGTGACTCCGCCCAGTCCGTTAGGACCGCTTACCGGCACATTGAAAGCTACCTGCACCACCGCATCGTCGCCTTTCACGGAAACAAAGTTCGTGGTCGACGTAACGTAGGCCGTTTCGCCATACTTAAACATCACCTTGTCGGCTTCCAGCGTAAAGGCGCGGGCATTGACCGCCTCTTCTGCCTCCACATAGAGCAAGCTGTCCAGACGTGCCTGCATTTCTTTCTTTTCCTGCCGGGTCAGTTCCCGGGTTTCCTGTGCCTGCCCTGCCACTACGGACAAAGCCATCAGCATTATTACAATTATACCTCTCATAAGTCCAATTTTTTATTGTTTCATATATAAAACAAAAAGAATGTCGTTTTACTGCTCCTGCGACATTTAAAAAAGTCTAATAACTAATGAGAGATGTTACATCTATCGTTTATTTTCCTAACTTTATAAGCAGAACCAAAATCAAATCTGCCATGAACAACATTACCGACGTTACCATTCTGATTGCCGTCATAGCTCTGGCCCTGTGGCCCATAGTCCTGTTTCTCATGCGATTCATGCACGAACGCCGCAAACGGCTGGATCACATCGAACGGATGACACGCGACGAGCTGGACAATATTTCCACCCAAAAACTGGTGATCAGTGTCCTGAAAAAAATAGGATGCCAGCCCGAAATCAATGAGGAAGGACACGTGACCTTCAAATACCAGGGAGATGATTTCTACATCGCCGCCGAGGAAGAAAACCGCTTCATCATGATCTGGAACCCGTGGTGGGGCTCCATCAATGTGGACAATGAGGCGCTCCCCGTCCTGAAGGAAGTGATCAATGCGGTGAATGTCAACTCACTCGTTACAACCGTCTACATGGTGGACGAAGACGAAAAGACCATCGGTCTGCACTCGCGTTGCCATACTTTCTTCTCGCCCAACGAAGGAGAACTGGAGGAGCACATGAAGATGTTGCTCGACTATTTCTTCGATACGCACAATGCCATCAAGATAACCTGAACCAGCTGGGCTCGGCCACCGGAAGCGAAGAAGAGAAAAAAGAGCGGGTCAAAGTAAAAGGATTCGCCGCCTACAAGGAGAATACGGTTCCTATCGACCTGAGAAGCCCGCATGCTGAACTCACATCCGCAATATTGCTGGTTGTAGAAGCCGTATTCGCGGATAATGGCCAGGCGACGTTCGCTCAGTCCGCCCTTCCGCCAGTTCTGATCCCACCAGATGACATCGGGATAGACGGACACGGCATATCGTCCGGCTTCATTGATCTGGTCAAGGCTTTTCCAGCGCGAAGAAGCCAGTGTGGTAGTTATGAGCGAGAAGCCGTGTTCATGGGCATAACGGGCCGTATCGAGCAGACGCAGGCGGAAACATTTCAGACACCGGCTCCGCGTTCGGGTTCCTGCTCCAGCCCCCGCATGGCTTCCAGCCAGGCTTCATGGTTGTAATCGGCATCCACAATCTCCAGCCCCAGGGAAAGGGCATAACGGGTACACTCGTCCTTGCGGATGAGGTATTCTTCCCGCGGATAAATGTTGGGATTGCAATAATAGATGGTAGGGCGAACTCCGTGTTGCATCAGACATTCGATGATGGCCGACGAACAGGGTGCGCAACAGGTATGAAGCAATACCCGGTCTGCTCCGCCGGGCACTTCCAACTGGAATTTATGTTTAGCATATCCTTTGTCTCCTTTCTCAAACCTGATGTTCCCGAAACAGAGGAGCAAGCATCTCCGGAATTTCCACTCCCTGCTCACGAATACCGGCCAGACAGGTCTTTGCCTTGCCGGTAAGAACAAAATACATCTGGCGCTTGTCCTTTGTCCCCGGTGTACGTTCAAGCATGCCCTTTTCTTCGGCCATGCGGATCACCTTCGAAGCATGCGAAGGAGTCATTCCGGTGCGGCTCACAATGGTGCTTGCCGTCACGGTTTCCGTGCCGACACTACACAGGACCACCGCCTCGTTCAACGAAATGCCGTGGCTTTCCAACAAACGGGATTCCAGTAAAGAGAGAGCCTGGAAAAGCTCTCTCATCACACATATACAAGTAATTTTCTCCATACAATCAAATAAACAAGTTGACATTGGCCTGTTCGGCGCGCTCCATGTAGGTAGCTACCCCACCGACACTCACGGAATCAAGCAATTCTTCACGTTTGATTCCCATTACGTCCATCGACATCTGGCAGGCAATGAATTCCACTCCGTTGTCAATGGCCTGTTGACGGAGCGTTTCCAGCGAGTCAATCCCCTTTTCTTTCATCAGAAAACGCATCATCCGGCACCGATTCCTCCCATATTCATTTTTGAAAGTCCGAGTTTCCGTGAATCGGCCGGAAGCATCCACTCCGAACATCCGTCCCCAGAAGTCTTTCCGTACGTGAGGCTTACGTTCTTTCTTAATGGCATTCAGTCCCCAGAAAGTGAAGAAGATCGTCACTTTCCGTCCGGTAGCCGCCGCGCCGTTAGCCAGCACAAAGGTAGCTAAAGTTTTATCAAGGTCATCGCTAAAAAGAATAAAAGTTTTTCCTTTATCACCTTCCGACGGAACGGACGGAGCTGATCCGCATGCTGCTTTTTCCACTACGACCTGATATACTCCCTTGCCGGACGTCTTCGAAAGGAAGCGGTTGCCCGTCGACCGGCACCAGGCTTCGGCGTCGCGCGGGAATCCGGCATCCGTAGCCGAAACTTCCAGACGCTCACCGGGCTTCAGGTTATCCATGTGTTGCTTGAGTTTCAGAACCGGTCCCGGACACTGGAGTCCGCAAGCATCCAGTTTCAGCACCCTGGCCGGCCGGCATTCTGTATTTTCCTTCGGAGCAGAACAGCCTCCTCCGCAGGTGGGAGCATAATCTTCGGGGGAAGGCAAGGGAGCGATGGCCGCCTTGTAGGTTTTCAGACCACCGATCAGATTGCGTACTTCCTTGTAACCGTTTTCCTTGAGAATGTTCGAAGCAAGGTACCCGCGCAGACCTACTCCGCAATACAGCCATACGGCTTGTCGGCCGGGATTTCCGAAAGACGGGCACGAAGGTCGTCAAGGGGCACATTCACGGCTCCCGGGATACGGCCAAGTGCATATTCATCGGCGTACGCACGTCCACCAGTGTCACTCCGCTCAGGTCGGCATCACGAAGTTCCCGCCAGTAAGGGGAGTCATCTTTCCGCTCAGGATATTGCCGGCTACGTAGCCCGATACGGCTACCGGATCTTTGGCCGAAGAGAATGGAGGTGCATATGCATGCTCCAGCTCCGTCAGGTCATAGACCGTACCTCCGCGTTTTACGATAAGGCGTATTCATCAATCCGTTTGTCTACTCCGTCATACCCCACGATCTGCGCTCCGTAGAGACGTCCGTCCTCCGGCGAGAAAGTGATCTTGATATCCATCTGAAGCGAACCGGGATAATAACCGGCATGAGAACCGGAATGGATGGTAGCCGAAAGATAAGGCAACTGGAATTGTTTCAGGCGTTTGGCGGGAAGTCCCGTAGAAGCGACGGTCATATCGAATACCTTGGCAATGGCAGTACCCACGGATCCCTCGTACTTGATGCGGTTTCCAAACACCATGTTGTCGGCTACGATGCGTGCCTGACGGTTGGCCGGACCTGCCAGAAAATTCAGCCAGGCTTGCCGGTAATCGGATGCGGATATTCAATGGCATCGCCAACGGCATAGACATCAGACTGGGAAGTCATCAGATATTCGTCTACGTAGATACCTTTCATTTCCCCCAGTTTCAGACCGGCTTGCTCGGCCAGCCGGGTTTCGGCACGTACGCCGATGGAAAGGATCACAAGATCGGCTTCCAGACGGATGCCCGACTTGAAATGCACGGCCAGCCCTTGTGAAGTTTCCTCGAATGACTCGACGGCCTGTTTCAGATAGAGTTTCACTCCTTTCTGAAGCAGGTGCTCGTGAACCAGAGCAGCCATGGAATAGTCGATGGGCCCATCACCTGATCTGCCATTTCCACAACGGATACTTCAGCTCCGGCATGATGAAGATTCTCAGCCATCTCCAGTCCGATAAAACCTCCTCCCACAATGACGCACGCTTCACCTCATGCTCGTTCATGTATTGCTTGATGCGGTCGGTATCGTTCACATTGCGCAAGGTAAAAATTCCCCGGCTTTCAATTCCGGGCAGAGGAGGACGCACCGGAGACGCACCCGGTGAAAGAAGCAGCTTGTCATAGCTTTCCGTGTACACCCGGCCTTCGGACGTACGGACGGTTACCTGCTTTCCGGCGGTATCAATTCCCGTCACTTCCGAACGGGTACGTACATCGATGTTGAAACGCTTGCCGAAGGCTTCGGGAGTCTGGACAAACAAACGCTCCCGCTCTTCAATAACACCTCCTATATAATAAGGTAATCCGCAATTGGCATACGAAATGTATTCACCCCGTTCAAACAGAATGATTTCTGCCTTTTCCGTATTGCGACGGATGCGTGCCGCCGCCGTGGCTCCACCGGCCACCCCTCCAATAATGACGTATTTCATAATCTATCTTGATAAATATTTAATTTCTAATGGAAACTTTTTGCAAAGGAAATAAATTATTGCAATTAGAAAAAATTTCCGACGGAAAAATATTTATCAATTAAGACTTATTTAGAAAAATGATCCTATCCGCGCTGATAAGCAATGCGCGGAGTACCGTTGGCCACATAGATAATTCCGCATCTTACGAAGCCCTGCTTCTCCAGAATATGCTGCATGACGCGGTTATCGGCATGAGTATCTGCCCGAAGATGGACTCCCTGACCGGCACACCAGCGGACGCAAGCCTCAGCCACTCCCGGACAAGTGCCCCGGGAAGCCAGCCGGTGAATCACTCCATAAGGTTCCTGATCGGGCCAGGAGCCGTCCTCAATGTAAGCATAGGTGGGATCTTCACCCAAAATAAAGCAAAAAAGTACCGATGATTTCCTGCCGGTCATTGATGCACACAAAGCAATGTCCGGCTTCCACTTCACGCTCCATCAGTTCGCGTCCGGGATAACCGTTAATCCACTGGTTCGGATTGCCGGTGGCCTGCATGAAACGGCGTGCCACCTCAAAGATATCCATCAATACGTCCAGATCAGCCGGAAGGGCTTTTCGAATCTGTATATCCATAACTCTTAGTTTTGTTAAATATTGTTTCACAAGAAAAGAAAAAAGCAGGAATCATTGCCGGGAATCGATTCATGTCTTATCTTCGCAAAGAAATTCAGACAAGGGGCATTAGCTCATCTGGCTAGAGCGCGACACTGGCAGTGTCGAGGTGACCGGTTCGAGTCCGGTATGCTCCACTACCCCCTTCTATTTTATTCAAATAACACAGGACGGAACATTATGCTCCGCCCCTGTCTTATTTTACAGCAAATGATGCTCTGCAAAGTATTTCCATAAAGGAGCAGCCATCAGCGCCTGGCGGATCTCATTGCTCGTAAGCAGGCGGCGTACCTCGTCCACCGAAAGGAGATGAACCGAAATATCCTCCGTTTCTTCCAGATGCTGGCCGGATACACGCTCCACTCCCGTTGCCACAAAGCAATGACAAAGATTCGTCATGGTACTCGTGTTTGCGGAAATCGTCATGTGCTTCACCCATTCCCCTCCGGCATAGCCTGTTTCTTCATAAAGCTCGCGGCGGGCAGATTCCAGCGGATCTTCACCAGCCTCGCACACTCCGGCACAAAGTTCATAACCCGTCCATTGCAGACCGTGCCGGTACTGGCGTTCCATCAGGAAATCTCCTTCTTTCGTAATGGCAATCACATTGACCCAGTCGGGGTATTCAAGGACATAATACTCGTCGTTGATCGCCCCATTAGGCAGGCGCACCCGGTCACGTCGTGCCGTAAGCCAGGGGCGCTTGATGAGATACTCGCTCTGGAGAATCTCCCATTTCCTATCATCATTCTCCATAGTGAAGCGAATCAGAGTTTGACTTTCTTCTTTACGGCTTTCGACTCATTATGCAGGCGGTCGAGTGCTGTCACCACATACTGATACTTCACGTCGCCGCTCTCGTAAGGAAGTTTGTAGAAATTGTCGCGCGTAATGGCAACAATATGAGACGGATCATGCAAATCTACCTTTTCCTTGTTGTTAAAACGGTATATGACATACTGAACAGCCTTATCCATTTCCGTCTTGGCTTTCGGTTCGGTCCAGAACAGGATGTAGCGTCTTCCGTCCAGACAGGCTTCAGCTTCTTCACTTTACCCGGTGCCTTGTCGTCCATGAAGGGTGAAACCGGAATCAGCGCCGGATACTTGTGGTATTCGCTCACCAGCAGATCACGGTAATGTCCGCGGTTCTCCACCACGGCGGCCGCATACCACTGGCAACTTCCCTGAACCGTAGGCAACGAACGTTGCAAACGATACTTGGCCGGAATCTGGCTTTGCTGGGGATTCTGAAGGTCGGCTTTCGTCACGGTGCGTACCACATCCTGTCCGATAAAGAGAGGACGGGCTGCCGAATGTTTCGCCCACCAGCGGATAAGCGTATCATAATCGGCCGCCGGATGTCCGATTTCCCAATAGATCTGCGGAATGTTATAGTCCACCCATCCGTTGTTTACCCACAACAGGACATCGGCATACAAATCATCATAGTTCTGGAGTCCGCGGGTTGCACTTCCGTTCGGATCATTCTTCTGGTTGCGGTAAATACCGAAAGGCGATACACCAAACTTCACCCACGGCTTACAGGCGCGTACCGTTTCGTGGATTTCCTTGATCAGTACGTTCACATTGTCACGGCGCCAGTCGGCACGGTTTGTAAATCCTCTTCCGTAAGCCGCGAAACTTACATCATCCGGAAATTCCTCGCCCGGATTCGGATAAGGATAGAAATAATCATCCATATGAATGGCATCAATGTCATAACGCGTCACGATGTCACGTACAATCTTGCAAATGTATTTCCGCGATTCAGGATATCCCGGATCAAAGTAAAGCTGGCCGGCATAGCGGACAAAGAGTTCCGGATAGCGGTTATAAGGATGCATGGGCGAAAGAGCGTCGTTCCCTTGGTCTGTGCCCGGTAAGGATTGATCCAGGCATGCAGCTCCATGCCGCGCTTGTGACATTCTTCCACCATAAACTGGAGAGGATCCCACATGGGTTGCGGGGCTTTTCCCTGAACACCCGTCAGAAAACGGCTCCAGGCTCGTAGCTGGAACGGTACAAGGCATCGGCCTCGGCACGCACCTGAAAGATTATGGCATTGATTCCGGCACCCTTCAGATTATCGAGCTGACTGATCAGTGTCTGCTTCATTTTCTGGGTCGGCATACCCTGGAACTGGCCGTTCACACATTGTATCCACGCTCCGCGGAATTCACGCTTGGGATATCGGGACTGGGCCGACAGGCAGAAGGCCCCCATCCATGTCATCAAGACTACAAGTAAGATTCTTAATTTCATATTTAGCATTTGTTGTCGATTTCGATTGCTTCGAGCCGCAAAGATAGCCAAAAATCGCTATCTTTGTACACTCATCTAAACGAAAAACGAACATGGCTGAAAGTAACTATATATCCATCAAAGGAGCTAAAGTCAACAACCTGAAAAACATTGACGTAGATATCCCGCGCAACAAGCTGGTGGTTATCACCGGATTGTCGGGCTCGGGGAAATCCTCGCTGGCGTTCGACACGCTCTATGCCGAAGGACAACGGCGCTATGTGGAAAGTCTTTCCTCGTATGCCCGCCAGTTCCTCGGAAGAATGAGCAAACCCGAATGTGACTTTATCAAAGGCATTCCGCCCGCCATTGCCATCGAACAGAAGGTAGTGAGCCGGAACCGCGTTCCACCGTCGGAACCTCCACCGAAATCTACGAGTATCTGCGCCTGCTGTTTGCCCGTATCGGAAAAACCTATTCGCCCGTAAGCGGACAACTGGTGAAGAAAGACAGCCCGGAGGATATCGTCCATTGCATGCTCTCCTATCCGAAAGGAACCCGCTACACCGTACTCACTCCGATTCTTCCGCGCGAAGGACGTACCGTAGCCGAACAGATTGACATGGACATGAAGCAGGGGTTCACCCGTCTGGAGGTAAACGGAGAAATGATCCGCATCGAAGAATATACCTATCAGCCCGATGACCAGATCTACCTGCTGGTGGACCGCATGAGTTGTGACGACACGAAGGATGCCGTCAGCCGTCTGACCGAC
>ENA-OQAN01001477-OQAN01001477.1-human-gut-metagenome-genome-assembly--contig:-NODE-1477-length-10142-cov-1.603395_pt1 | contig 10142 bp, 16 predicted proteins | sample MGYA00242735_ERZ504527 | MGnify/ENA primary metagenome ERZ504527 (study PRJEB26092, sample SAMD00036230) | human gut metagenome | host: Homo sapiens | study: EMG produced TPA metagenomics assembly of...
CGAAAGGAGTGATAAAAGCTCATTACTGATTCAGGCAATTGGTGATTCTGTAAATCAACAAGCCAGACGTCAAGCTTTGTTAGTAAAAGAGAGCAGTATTCGTGTAGCCAAAACAGCTAATCGTACTGTATATGATGTTGAGACAATTGATTACATATCAAACCAGATCAATGAGCCGGTCGAGAAATTAAAAAAATCCACGACCGAGCCAAGACGCAACATACCCAGCTTGAAGCTCGCGCAGCGCAATGGAAGGAGAAGCGTTTTATGGTAGCAAAAGAACTGTCTTCCAAATAATAGTTAAATTTAGAGGATGTGCTATGGCTAGAATCAGACAAAGTAATCCATATGATGATGTTGAGAATGCTATTAGACGGAAGCGTGATAGAGCTATTATATTTTACCTTAGCTATATCTCTAATCTTCGCTATTATATTTCTAATATTATGGTTTTGTATTCCATCAGACATGCCAGTAGATGAGCAAGTCAAACAGGTTTCTGACGATATATTCAACATTCTACGCTCCAATGAGTTAGTTCCTGAAAATGCTTTTGATACGATAGGATCATTTATTTCCATATATGGAAGAGTTGGTGTGGGTGTATGTATATTGATTGTAATACTAGGGGCAATTATTAATGGGAATGGTTTACAACTTGAGATAATGACAAGTTGCATAGTATTGTTTGTAGGGTTTAATTTATTTATTGCTGCATTTGGTGATGAGCCTCATAATTATAAATACAATACCGACAAAATAAGTACTGCTATGAAAACTGGAGACTTGGACTCTTTGTATGAAATCTATGGAGACAGAGGGAGTTTACTAAGAAAGTCAGTTGAAAAAGCACTAAGACCTGTAGCATTGCTTGATGATGAAAATAATATTTTGAGTATTTTTCGAAGTATAAAAATTGCTGGTGAGATTACAAACATTCCTCAACAAAATATAGGAGAAGTATGTAGAGGGAATAGAGACTCAGCTGGCGGGTTTAAATGGGAATATGTGGACAAAGATTTATTTAATACAGTCACTCAAGAGATAGTCTAGTCCGAACAAATACTACGAAAGTAGCGGTACACCGATTCATTTTCTAAAAACCACACTTTCCCTTATTCCTGTATTGGTTTGCAAGAGTTGAATTTAGGATATCACTATCCAATTATCTATTGGAATACAGCATGTTTAATTATCAATGCCGGAGCCAACGAAGAGCTTGATGATAATAAGTCCACTCAATATGGGAAAATTGCGAAAGCAATAGCCAATTTTAAGCAGCGTTCAATCATAGTAGACAGACCTCTTATCAATGAAGCAAAGTTTTCCTTTGTCCCAGATGAAAAGAACAATCGTATTATTTTCTCTTTTAAAGGACTTTGTGGAATAGGTGATGATATAGCTCGTGCCATTGTAGAGCATCAGCCTTATAGTTCATTTGAAGATTTCTGTAAACGTATGGTAGACACTAAGATTATTGGTACTGCTAAAATGATTATTCTAATTAAAGCTGGTTGCTTCAATGAACTTGATTCCCCAGATCGCATGGAAACAATGAAAAAGTTTCTTTCTCGTAATGTATTCACGCCTACAGATAAGCTGACTATGCAACAGTTTAACTCAGCGTTGGAATATGACATCTTTCCAAAAGAGATGGAAACAATGATTAGAATCAAGAATTTCAAAGCGTATGCTCTACATGAGAGTTTCTTCTTGAAAAAACATAATAGACGAAGAAAAAAAGATACCTAAAAAAGGATACCATGATAGATATTTTGCTCTTGATGAAAGAGGTACAGAGTTTTTAATGAAGCATTTTAATACATGCATTGTAGGTACAAAAGAAGATGGAGTAATTATTTCAGAGAAGCTCTTTAATAAAGAATGGGATGCTCTTATCCAACCATTGAAAGATTATATGGCTTTACCTGAGACACTTCAATTATATAATCAGAAAAAACTTGACTCAACAATGGAATCTTATGCATCTGGATCATTAGAACAATGGGATATGGAATCATTAAGCTATTACCCGGATCGGCATGAGTTGTGGAATTTGAATGAGCCAAAGTATGGAGTGGTTGATTATAATTCGCTCCCAGAGATTCCTGAAGTATATGAGCATACCACAAGAAGAGTTAGAGGAGAAATTAAACATTTTCCTAAATATAAAATATTTCGATTAGCTGGAACTGTTTTAGACTCTGATAATAATAAACATTTGGTGTCGTTGCTGACTAACCATGGTGTCGTAACCTGTAAATATAACAAAGGTCAATATAGTTATTATAATAAAAGAATTTCTGAACAGACACCTGCAGGCAAGAAAAAAGTTCTGGAAGAGTCTTGGTTTAAAAGAGGTTCTAAAATCATTGTTTGTGGTTATAGGCGTGAAGATCAATTTGTTATTATGAAATATCCAGACACTGTTTATACTCATACAACTAATAGAATTGAGGAAATTTACAATGATGGAACAATATTGGCTCAAACAGATAGAAAGAAAGTTGGTGAAGGATAATAGAAACTGTAGTTGAACAGGTACAGTTCAAAGGTCTTTTAGAAGAGCAAAAATACTATAATGATTCTATCACTGGGGCATATTTTATGCAACAGTGAGAGAAATAACTGTAGGAAATCTTACAAAAGGCATGAGATATTGTATTAAAGGAAATATTCATACGCCTATTATAGGAAAAGTTTACGACATAAAAGGTGAAATGGACTACAGCCCCACCTGGGGAGAGCAAATTAGTATTCTTGAAAGCTCTATGAATAATGATTTAGCTGAAACTGATATTAGAGGTCAAAAATATATTCTCTGCAAACTATTCCCCAAACATGTACAAAGAATGTATGAGACTTTAGATAATCCTTACTTAGCTTTAAAAGAAGGGAACGTAAAAGAACTTACAAAAATTAAAGGATGTGGCCCTAACGTAGCTACTAAGTGGATTGAGAAATTTAATGATACTTATGACAAACACAAAGCTTATATTGATTTAGCCAGATATTCTATTACTGATAAATTGATAGAAAAGATTATTAAATACTATCATGAAGACGTAGATAAAGCTGTTGATGTAGTAAAAATCATCCATATGATTGACAATCATAAGAGGGATAGTTGGAAAACAGCCGATGATATAGCACTGCAGAATGGAGCTGATCCTTATGGCATAGATCGGATTGAAACTTGTATTAAAATGTTTCTAAGGAATCAAGGAGAGAATGGAAAATCATTTAGTTATTCAGAAGAAATCATGCAAGAGTTAATAGATAAAATAGGAGAAGAAGTACCTGATTTGAATATCGCTGAAGCGATACATGATTTACAAGATTCCCAAATGATTGTATGGAATAAAGAAAAAACTAAGATAGGATTGAAATGGTATTATGACTTAGAATATTCGATAGCTGAACATTTAGTAAGATTAAAAAATGCCCCTAATAAATTTAAGTATAGTAACTGGCTAGAGATAATTAAAAAGAAAGAAAAAGCTCAAGGATGGGATTATACAGAGCAACAGCTTGAGGGTATTAAAATGGTTCTCGATAATCAGTTATGCTGTATCTCCGGTTACGGCGGAACAGGTAAGACGAGTATTATTGATGGTATTCTTACTATCCTGCAAGATTATAAAAGTGTAACAGTAGCTTTAGCCGGAAGAGCTGCGGCAAGAATCAGTGAAGCTTCCGGTAAAGAAAGTCAAACAATTCATAAATTGCTCAAACTCAAATATGGAGATCCAAGAACACCTTTTGACTATGAGTATGATCCTTTAGATTATGACATTATTGTTGTGGATGAGATGTCTATGATTGACGGTTATCTTTTTAAACAGTTATTGAAAGCATGCGCAACAGGAACAAAAGTAATCTTTATTGGAGATGTAGGACAGCTAGAATCTATAGGCTCCTGTGCAGTAGCTGCTGATATGCTTGAATCTAAATATATATCTTCAATTTTCCTTGATAAAATTCATAGACAAGCTCAGAAATCAGCGATTATTACTGAAAGTATTCGAGTGAGACAAGGAAAACAATTAACTTCTGATGGGTGGACTGGAGAAGAAACAAGAGGTGAACTTCAGGACATGATTCTTAATTGCTATACTGATAAATCTAATACATATCATAATATAGTGCAGTATTTTAAAGAAGAAATCAAACATGCTAAATCTATTCTGGATGTGCAAATCATTGTTCCTTGTAAACAAGGAGTGTCTTCAGTAGCTTCTTTAAATCATATAGCTCAACAGATATACAACCCCAAATCAAAAAAGCAATACAAAATTATGAAAAGTGGAGTAGTTCAATGGGTATTAAAAGTAGGAGATAAAGTTATAACAAACAGAATAAGTACCAGATAATTAATTCTGATGGTTCAGTTGTAGATATTTTCAACGGGAATTTAGGCATCATAAAAGATATAAAAAATGACTATATCCTGATAGATTTTCAAGGAATTGGCTATGTAGAAGTACCTAAATCACATGCTCCTTATATAGAGCTTGGATATGCAATAACTTGTCATTCAGCTCAAGGAAGTCAGTTTGATACAGTTATTGGAGGAATAGACTTTTCAATGTTTATTATGCTTAATAAAGAACTCTTATACACCATGATTACTAGAGCCAGTAAAAAAATTTATACTATGTGCTCAGACTAAGGCTCTGCAATACGCAATTACTAAAGAACAGATTATCCATAGACAAACTTATCTTATGGATGATTTAGATGAATTATGTAACAAGAAATTTGATTTTTAGGAGGTATAAATATGGATGAATACAAAGAGCCATCATATAAGAATATGACAATTACACAGGTGATTGATAGATTATCAGATATTGCTGATAGTGCTCAATATTGTGAAATAGAAGGCATCTTATGTAGAGCAATTGCTATGCTTAAAGACTATAGATCAATAGATGAATTTATTAATGAACCGATGGGAGGCGGGGTATTATGGCGTTTAGTACGATATTACTTTCTGTGCAGGAGAGTTAGTGGATTGTCCTAAAAAAGAATCCTGTTATAGATACAAAGAAGTAGATAGATTCCAGCCAGGAGAAGTATTTTCTATGGCTACTCTATATAAAGCAGCTTGTTGTGAAGTTAATGATTTTCAGTTGTTTATAAAAGATAAGGAGGACAAGAGTGAAAATTAATAGAATTAAAGATTTTGAATCATTTTTTAAAGTAGTAGATAAATGTAAAGGAAGAGTAGATATTGTCTCACCGGAAGGTGACAATATTGTCCTTAACAGTCAGTTATGCAGATTTGTTTTAACTGCTTTGGTACAGTCAGGGGACACTTTATTAGATACTCTTGAATTGCATTGTGAGAACCTGATGATGCAGCTTTGTTTATTAAATATATGATGGAGGAATAAAATGAAAAGATTAAATATTTATTTAGCTGGTGCTTGCAAAGGATTAGTTGATGAAGGGACATCTTGGAGGAATGAAGCTTTTGAGAGATTTATTTTAGCACAAAAGTATTTAGATCTTATTGCATATCACTTATATGATCCAACAGAGTATTTTCCTAGAGATGGCTCTAAATCTATTACAGCCAAGCAGACAAAAAATTTCTATATAAAGTATCTCATCGCCAATAGTGATTTGATTTTAGTAAACCTTAATAATACTGAAAATTCTGTGGGAACTGGACAGGAATTACAATATGCAGTTGATAAAGGGATACCTGTTATTGGATTTGGGAAACAGAATGTATATGAATGGCTTCCTGAAGATTGTGATGTAGTGTTTGATACTCTTGAAGAAGCTGTTGATTATATTATTAATTATTACGATTAAGGAGAATGTGTATGACAGTACAGGAATGGTTAGGAACAGAGAATCAATTAGGACAAGATATTGGGAAAGAAAATACAGATATGAAAATGAAACTTTTGATGAGTGGATTAATCGTGTATCTGGTGGAAATTCAGAAATTGCTAATTTAATTAAAGAGAAAAAGTTCTTATTTGGAGGTCGCATTCTTGCTAATAGAGGTCTTGAGAATAAAGGACGTAAAATTAGTCTCAGTAATTGCTATGTAATTGAACCACCGGAAGACAATATTGAAAGTATCTTTGACTGCGCTAAAAAACTTGCTCGTACATATAGCTATGGTGGTGGATGTGGAGTTGATATTAGTAAATTATCTCCAAGAGGTGCAAAGGTCAATAATGCCGCTAAAGAAACAACTGGTTCTGTATCATTTATGGACTTATATTCTATGGTTACTGGATTAATCGGGCAAGCGGGACGTAGAGGAGCTTTAATGCTTAGTCTTTCATGTGAGCATCCAGACTTAGAAGAGTTTATTGGTATTAAATCAGACCTTGATAGAGTCACAAAAGCTAATATTTCTATTAGAATTACAGACAAGTTTATGGCTGCGGTAAAGAATAAAACTCCATTTACTTTATCATTTACTAGGTTAGAAACAGGAGAAACCATCACTAAAGAAATTGATGCATATGAAATGTTTCATAAAATGTGTGAAATGAACTGGGATTATGCTGAACCTGGAATGCTTTTCTGGGACAGAATCAATAACTGGAATTTACTTAGTTGTGATGATGAGTTTGAATATGCAGGAACAAATCCATGCGCAGAAGAACCTTTGCCAGCGGGAGGTTCATGCCTTCTTGGTAGCATTAACCTAGCTGAATTTGCATGTGATACAGGATTTGATTTTGAGAGTTTTAAGCATTGTGTCAAATCGTCTGTTATTGCATTAAATGAAGTATTAGATGAAGGACTTCCACTCCATCCATTAAAAGAACAAAGAGAATCTGTATATGATTGGAGACAGATTGGACTTGGAATCTTTGGTCTTGCCGATTTGCTTATTAAACTGGGAATTAAATATGGTAGTCCAGAAGCCATTGATTTATGCGACATGATTGGACATACTATGGCAGATATGGCAATTAAAACATCTGCTGTGTTAGCAAAAGAATATGGTGTATATCCTAAATATAAACCAGAAGCGGTAGAACAATCAGCGTTTTATAGTAAAAATGCATTAGGTGAAACAAAAGAATTAGTAGAATCATTTGGACTTAGAAACTCTCAGTTACTTACAATTGCACCAACTGGATCTCTTTCAACTATGCTTGGTGTGTCTGGTGGTATTGAACCTATTTTTGCAAACTACTATACAAGAAAAACAGAGTCTCTTAAAGGTCATGATGAATATTATAAAGTCTACACTCCAATTGTAAAAGAATATATGGATAAACATGGATTAAAAGATGATTCTGAATTACCAGATTACTTTGTAACAGCTCAGACACTGGATTATAAGAACAGAATCTATATGCAAAGTATTTGGCAGTCACACATTGATGCATCTATCAGTTCTACTGTTAATGTTCCAAATGATTTTACAGTTGAACAGGTGGAAGGGTTATACATGACTGCATGGGATGCAGGATTAAAAGGTGTAACTATCTTTAGAGATGGATGTAAACGTGCAGGTATTCTTACTATTAAAGAGAATGTAGAAGATATTGTAGAAAAACCTCACAGATTAGAAAGAGGAATGATCATCAAAGCAGATGATAACTGCATTGGCAAAAAGAGAACTCTTAGGACAGGTTGTGGAACACTCCATTGTGAAGCTTTCTTTGATCCAGACAATGGCCAGTTACTTGAAACTTATTTCAGTAAAGGGTCTTCCGGTGGGTGTAATAATTTTATGATTGGACTTTCGAGAATGATTTCTTTGGCAGCTAGAGGCGGAATTGATGTTTATTCCATAGTAGATCAGTTAAAATCTTCTGGTACCTGTCCATCATATGCGGTTAGAACAGCTACTAAACACGATACATCTAAAGGCAGCAGTTGCCCTGTAGCTATTGGAAATGCTCTTCTTGAAATGTATGAAGAGATGATGGATGAAGTAGGTTTTTCAGATGTTGAAGAAAAAGAATTAGAAGTTATTACACCTAAGATTGTACCAGTTTCTAAGGCGAAATGCCTCAGTGCGGTGGAGAATTAGTCTTTGAAGGTGGCTGTAACACTTGCAAGAATTGTGGATGGAGTAAATGTGATTAATGAAAGTAATAGAGAAAGGTGACAAGCTCTATTATACAAGAATTTTCCCTACAGTAGGTATCTATGATGTCTGTGATTTGACTGTTCGTACAGTCACAGACACCTACTTTGTAGGTATGGATAAAAGAGATAAACATGAGTATCTCTTAGGATTTAATACTGTAGGAGAAGTAGTATTTGATAAGTAAAAAAGTCGCATTGAATAAAGTACATGAAGCTGAGAAACATAAATTAAATATCAGTGATGAGACTGACTATGAGGAATATTAACAATGATTGATAAAGAAGTTATTTATAAAGAAAGAATGTATGCTGAAAATCAGCTTAAAAGAAAAAATCTGGCAGTAATATTGTTGTAGAATGGATGTCTGAAATAAAAGAGCTTGCGAAAAATGGATATGAGATATCTAGCGCAAATGCTTGTATGAAGGATGAAAAATTTCAAAGAATTATTGGTATCTGTGATGCAGTAATTATGGTATTGAAGGAGAATTAGGATATGGAATTTGCAAAAGCAATAGCATGGATTTCAACTGCAGTAACAGTAATAATAGGTATGAAAATTACAGAATCTCCATGGTGTTTATGGGCGTTTTTATTACCATTATTAATGAGTTAAAGTTACGTGATAATGTGGATGTGGAATTTGAAATCTTAGCAGAGGAGTTTAAAAGATGAAGGATAATATATATTTAGTTATAAGAGAAAAAGATAATGTAGTTGTGTCTATTATGATGAATAAATTAGACCATACATATTCTTTCGTAAATCTTACAAAAGGACACATTTGCACTTGTAAATTTGATTCAATTGAAGATGCTATAAAGGATATGGAAGAGAAGAAAGACAATGGTGAGATTATAGATTTTATAAATATGGAGGCAAGGATTTAATGGATTGGAGAAATAGAAAGTATTATCAAGTGAATCCAGTATATTCATATCACGACTGTATCAAAAGACTAAAAAAGATTAATTCAGTAAAATTAGTCCTCCATTTAGAGTATCAGGAGGTATATTATTTCCTAAATTTACGCTTGGATTTAATACAGAACAAAGAAACATTGGTCTTAGAAATTTTGCAATCAAGTAAATATAAAGATTGCAATCCAATATATAAAGAAATTACTAAGGAAATGAGAGGACAGTGATTTAATGAATTGTCTCAATTGTGATTATTATAGAGAAAGCTATTTATTTAACTGTTGTGAGTTAACGCAAGAGGAATGCTTCTTTATAAAAACAAAAGAGCATCCATGTTACTATATTAATGATGATTATATTTTTAAAGAAGATGTTCCGTTCTTTGGATTTAAGAAAGGAACTGATTCTAAAGAGGTTTTTAAATGGCAAAATATCTAATGAAATATAAAGGTACTTACAGACTAAAAGCTGCAATAGATCAAAGTACCAATGATTATCCCAGAGATGATTCTGGAGGAATAGATCCAAGTTTTGATGATATTTATATTAAATGTTATGGCGGTGCTCAGATATATCATTATGGTTTTTCTACTCTTGTAGCTTATATCCCATCTATAGGAAGAGGACACAATATTTTAAAAGCTATAGCTAATGATATTGGGTTGCCGGAATATAAGACTTATGAAGAATTATACAAAGCACTTGAAGATGAAGGAACTGTACGAAGTATCATGGAAAATGATAAAGAAATAGAATTTAAGTTCCATGCTCGTAAGTTAGAATACATAGCATCTTTTCTTAAACCTGCAACTGCAGGATCAGATATTAGTCCTTTCTCGACTAAGAACTTACCCAAATGTGATTACCCTATTCCTGAGGAAGATTTAGCAGAATACAATGCTATTTTGGATTCTATGGACAACAAGGATTACTTGTTAGTCTCTAGGGTAACTGACACTTTTTTGACCAATAAACTTCAAAAAAGTAAGCAGTATAGGACAATTGATTTGAAAAAAGAATATGAAGAAAAAATGTTTAAAAACTAAAGAATATATCCATTCATTGGGTGAATGGGATAAATATATTGAATATTTAAAAAAGGAGATTTGTAAATGAAAAGAGTTGCAAAATTTGAAAAAG
>ENA-OQAN01001478-OQAN01001478.1-human-gut-metagenome-genome-assembly--contig:-NODE-1478-length-10135-cov-1.851519_pt1 | contig 10135 bp, 8 predicted proteins | sample MGYA00242735_ERZ504527 | MGnify/ENA primary metagenome ERZ504527 (study PRJEB26092, sample SAMD00036230) | human gut metagenome | host: Homo sapiens | study: EMG produced TPA metagenomics assembly of...
TATTCCTGAAAATGTGAGGGTCATGCGGATATTCGCAATTGAAGCAGGGGGACTTACTTGATTCGGCTAAAACTGCAATATTTTTTTATTTTTTAACAAATTTTTTGTTATATTTTACTAGCAAAGCATGCTATAGTTCATAGTAAGAAAAACATTTCGGAGGTATTTTTAATGAAACGTGATCTGAAAAAAAATCGTAAGCCAGATGACACTGGAAGAAAAAGCCGGCATGTGCTCCGGTCTTGATTTCTGGCATCTGAAACATGTGGAACGCTTGGGGATCCCGGAAGTAATGGTCAGCGACGGCCCTCACGGACTTCGTAAGCAGGATGATAAGGGCGATCATCTTGGAATGAATGACAGCATCAAGGCCGTCTGCTTCCCGCCGGCCGCTTTAAGCGCCTGCTCCTTTGACCGCAAGCTGATGGAAGAAATGGGCAAAACCATCGGAAAAGAAGCTCAGGCCAACGATGTATCCATAGTTCTCGGACCGGCCGTAAACATCAAACGTTCTCCTCTCTGCGGAAGAAACTTCGAATATTATTCCGAGGATCCATATCTTGCAGGTGAGATCGCAGCCGCTTTTATAAACGGAATACAGTCCCAACATGTAGGAACCTCTATCAAGCACTTTGCAGCAAACAACCAGGAATATCACCGCATGAGCAACTCTTCCGAGGCTGATGAGCGTACTTTACGTGAAATCTATTTCCCTGCATTCGAAACTGCAGTAAAAAAAGCTCAGCATACACCTTCATGTGCTCCTACAACCAGATCAACGGCACTTTCGCATCTGAGAATAAATGGCTTCTCACAGATGTTCTCCGCAGCGATTGGGGCTTCAAGGGCTATGTGATGTCTGACTGGGGCGCAGTCAATGACCGCGTTAAAGGCCTTGAGGCAGGACTTGATCTGGAAATGCCCTCTTCCAATGGAGTCAACGATTCCCTTATCGTACAGGCAGTAAAAGACGGTTCCCTCAAGGAAAACATTCTTGACGAGGCTGTTGAACGTATTTTACGCATAATTTTTGAATATACAGACAACCGTGCACCGCAGGATTTCACTATGGAAAAAGACCATGAAGAAGCACGCCACATTGCGGAAGAATCTATGGTTCTTCTGAAAAACGATATGCAAATTCTCCCTCTGAAAGCATCCGAAAAAGTTGCTTTCATCGGTGGTTTTGCAAAGAAGCCTCGTTTCCAAGGTGGCGGAAGCTCTCATATCAACTGCTTCAAGATCACAAATGCACTGGATTCCGTTCCTTCCGATGCACAGGTTACTTATGCGGAAGGTTTTCCTGCAGACAAAGATCTCTACGATGACGCACTTGCAGCTGAAGCGATTAAAACTGCTGCCGCCGCTGACAAGGTTGTGATCTTCGCCGGACTTCCGGACAGCTTTGAATCTGAAGGATACGACCGTTCCCACATGAGGCTTCCTAAATGCCAGAACCGTCTCATTGCTGAGATCCTTAAAGTACAGCCGAATACCGTGATCGTCCTCCACAACGGTTCCCCCGTGGAGATGCCATGGCTCAATGATGTAAAAGGACTTCTGGAAGCATACCTCGGCGGTCAGGCAGGCGGTACCGCTGTCGCAAACACCTTTACGGAAAAGTAAATCCAAGCGCAAGCTTGCCGAGACAATGCCGCTCAAGCTCTCCGACAATCCATCTTACCTGAACTTTGGCGGTGGTGAAAAGGTTGAATACCGTGAAGGGGTATTCGTAGGCTATCGCTACTACGATACAAAAGAAATGGATGTAGCATATCCGTTTGGCTATGGACTCTCCTACACTACCTTTGCCTGCAGCAACCTGAAGATCTCCAATGAAAATCCTACAGACAAAGACACGATCACCATTTCGGTTGATGTAACAAATACAGGAAACGTGGCAGGAAAAGAAGTCGTACAGCTCTACGTCAAAGACTGTACCCATTCCGCGATCCGTCCGGAAAAAGAGCTCAAAGGCTTCGAAAAGGTTTTTCTGAACCCAGGCGAAACCAAAACAGTAACCATGGAACTGGACAAGAGAAGCTTCGCATGGTACAATACAGAACTTCATGACTGGTTCGCAGCCAGCGGCGAATATAAGCTCCTTGTCGGTACCTCTTCCAGAGATATCCATCTTGAAAGCAGGATCCATCTGAACAGCAGTCAGGAGCTTCCGATGCATGTTCATATGAACACTACCCTGGGCGAACTGTTCCGCAACCCGAAAACAAGCGAAACAGCAAAAGAACTGACAGCAAAATATATCTCAGCCATGAATGGTGGTGAAGAGTCCTCTTCTGAAGCCGCTTCCGAAGCTGTCACCGAAGAAATGACAGAAGCCATGACCGACTCCATGCCATTACGCGCACTGGTAAGCTTCGGCGGGTATTCCAGAGAAGAACTTACAAAAATTATTGAAAAATTAAATAAACTGGTATAATTTCACATAAGTGCCTCAAACAATGATGTAGATATCATAACAGAAAAACTGTTATATTACACTACGCCATATTTTGAGCACTTACGCTCTATTTCCAATCCCTGAAGAAGCCATTCTACCTGTTGAAAAGTGATCTCTTTTACTTCATCTGGTGTCCTGGGCCATTGAAATTTCATATCATCCAGAAGTTTTTTGGTCGCAAGCACAAATCCATTATAATCATATCTCAGAACTTTTATGGAATCCTTCCGTCTGTTGCAAAAGATGAACACATAGCTGCTATTATACGGATCCAGTTTAAAATTTAGCGTGACCGTTGCAATCAGCCTGAAATCTGCTTTCGAAAATCTGTAGATCTACAGGCAAGAAATATACGGGATGCTCCTTCAGCAAACCTGCCTTTCAATCACAATTTTTTTCAATGTCTGCAAAAGTTTTCAGAAGTGTACCTGGATTAAAGTTTTCTGGCACATATATTTTCATTCCCTGAGAATAGATCATCAGCCGGTTGTCATTAGATACGATACGGCCTTGAGGATTATGGGAGTAATTCTGAGATGCAGGCCGCAGGACTTCGCCAAAAGCTGTTGATGATTCCCTGACTTGTTCTGGACATAAGATTCTCCTCCTTAATATCAAGTTTCTCTCAGTATATCAAGAAGAGATCCTTTCGTCACTACGCCATGTTTTGAGTCACTTACAATTCTTTATCTCTACCAGTTCCAGTCGCTTCCGGCTCACCGTCTTGCTCTCTGGATGCCATGACTGCTCCATAAGCAATGTAAGCAGGGCGGACAACGATTCGTTGATCCGCATATCTCTTATATAATCGGAAGTTGAAGCCAATGAGTAGAGGTCCGTGAGGATGGTGGTAAAAGGGGCGGAATCATCGGGATGGAACACAGGCTGCCGCCACGTTCCTTATACTTCTCATAGATAGCAGGCAGGGACGGGGCGTAGAAATGGCACCACTGGAGGGACCAGAGGGATGGAGTAGGAGCAACACGGTTGAGAGTACCAGTGCTTTGAAAAGCAACTGTGTCTTTCTCACAGGCAGTCTCGTTCACACAGGTGGGTGTGCTGATACTGGTGTTGTTCACACTGGTGCTTTTTCCCTCACTGTTATACCCGGTCGAAAGCTATACGCTTTCCTGCAGTCAATGAACACACAGTCCCCAGCTGACAGCTCATAGGTCGTTCCTTCGTAGGTGAGAGTACCGTTTCCAGACAGGACCACAAAACACAGAAACGAGGTCAGGTTCGTTCTGGTCGATGTATGCGGGTGGATGGCCTATAACGATCCGACCTCCTGCAGATGCAGTAATGATGTCCGGGCAAATGTGGACGGTGTGTACAGAATTCGGGAGGAGGTCACGGACGAGGATTGTGGGTTGAATAATTCTTGGTCCATATTATGTCCTCACCCTCTTTCCGAATCTTTACCTTACTCTTTTCATTGTCTGTGCTAAAAGTGCTCTGACGTTTAATTCATTTTCCGGAATATTTTCTACTGCAAATTTATAAGAATATCTGTAAACCTCTTTGACCGTTATATTTAACTGTTGCGACAATTCTAATGCTATTTTCTCGGCCACCTGTTTACACTTTTTTCTAAAGCTTCCTCTTTCTTCAATTTTACTATTATATTGTGTCTGATTAGAGAAATTTGGCAAGGCAGCTTCATATGCTGTAAAATCCAACTGCTCGGCAATTGAATAATCAACCTGTTGATTACTGTATTCAGCACGTAACGATTGCAAGAACTGCTGTTTTCTTTCGATATATGTTTTAACCAAAAGCACTTCTGGCGTATACGGCAAAAATTTGAGAAAGCGACTATGATCATGATAACGCTGTATATCCTCTTGATTTCCATACTGAGGATATGGTATCACATCTGTTTCAACATCTTTATCCATAAATGCGGTAACAAAAACATTGTCATAGAATACATAGTTATTTGCTTCAACATAAAAATTTGATAACGTTTTTATATCCGCCAATTTCAAGAACCCGAATATCAAGATACGCCTGTTCTGGATAATAGGAAAAATACTTTCTTTTTAGTTCCATAAACAATGCTTTTGCCATATCATCCTCAACTAGAATGACAATATCCGGCATTGTATCCTCTCGCATACCAATGGCACCAATAGCTTTTGCTGGTGGGCAATGATACATCACGTCTATTTGTCCGCTTTCATTTCCTTCTTCAAGCAAAATCACATCTTTTTGGCTTCTTATTAAGCTGGCTGAATGTGTCGTAATTAAAATCGTCAGCCCTTTTTCATCTGCCATTTCTTTTAGGCATGAGAGCAATCGAATCTGAGCGGATGGATGCAACGCCAACTCAAGTTCATCAATTAATACAAGCGACCCATTAGACACATTATGTATATCATACAAAAGATTCAACAGTACTATTTCGCCAAAGCTAAAATTTCTTTCCGTATAAAATCTTCCATCTTCTACTGGTATTGCATATGCAATGTTTCTACGTCTAGTATCTACTGCTGATTTACCTCTTCCTCGATATAGCTGTCCCGTTGTAATTCGAATCATTGATGAATACTTGTCTGTTCCAAAAATTTGATTGAGTTTTTCATTTATCCAGTCATCGCCCCGATGATTTTTTCGTGGTGTAATATCTGTCTGCGTAAAAACACGTTCATCTTTCGTTGTGATGTTTACTACTTGAGGATACCCCATAAGGCTCAGAACATCATTTTGTTTATTAGCCTTCCATTTTCCACTACTTCTCTTGGAATATTTAGTGCTTTCTCCATCAACTTCATACTGTATATAACCAGAAAAGAAATCTAACCGATCATTTCCATTTGATGCAGGGAAACCGGTTCTAAATGCATTGCTATTTTTTATTCTGCTCAAGCAGGTAAATAGTGTCGTTTTTCCGCTTCCATTCTTTCCTGTAACAAACATAAAGTCCTGGTGTTGGAATGCAAAACTCCATATGTTTAATATTCTTTTATGTTATCTATTATAACTTTCTTTGTCATTCTGTATCTCCCATGATTTTCCTATATTCTTATCCCAAGTGAATACTTTGTCATCCGAATACAGTTTTCTATGCCCTCTTTTACTTGCACATCATCTTGAATATTCCGAATTTCGATTGGAGTACAAACAATTTGATTACGGTCTACTTTCGTTGGTGCATTTGCTCCATATGCATTTACGGTATAGTTCCATAGGCCTTTGCAGCAACAATAGTTACACAAACATACATCGCAGTTGAACGGCCTAATTTCTGGTACATTTTCGATGTTCCCTGTATCAATTTTCTGAGTTCAGCTTCGAAGTCAAATATAATCAAATATCGTTCCGTTTTTAGTTGCTGGCTTCTTGAATTTTGTTCTCTTATCTCAAAATCCATTTTTAGTTCAACAGCACCAGTGTTAAAAATTTGTAACTGCTCAAAATTCCGCTGTTCAGAGTAATCAGGAAAATAGACACCATCTACATTTGGAACCGCACGGTCATAGATCATGCCATTAAATAGATCATCAAAATTCAATTTTCCTTCTCTGTACAGATCATACATCGGAACGCAATCACTTCTAAATGTGGCTGGAATCACCTGCACAAGTGCAAATGGTTTCTTCATTTCTGTAATATGTTCTTCCAGTCGTTCTTTTCTAAAGCTCTTGATATCTTCTGACAGCATTGCAGCGTTTAAGAATCCATTTCGTATCTCTGTATAACTCATTGCCTGCTTTTTGTTCCCGTGCCTTATGTAGAAATGAAACTGTCCTTCTGGTTCTTCTGTAATATATGGTTTGTACAGTCCTCGTTGAATATGAAGTACCACAATATATTTGTCATCTTGTAATGAAATGAACGAAAAGGCCACATCCGGCACAGTTGGGCGAATCGCCTGTAGTTCATTCCGGCGATCCAATTCAAAGCGATCAATATTAGGAATCGAAATACCTGCTAATATACTGGCTACTCCAGAAGTTTCTCCGATTCCATAAAAGATGTATCCTCCGTCTGCATTCGCAAAGGAACAAACATCATTTCTAAATTCAGCTTGTTTCTCTTTCTTATTGCTTTTATCTATAAGTGGTGCAAAATTCACCTTATAATCAATAAAATTATTCTCTCGATAGGCATCATTACTAAGAAGGACCTGAAGATCGTCCTCAGTCCATTCTCCAAATTCTTTATTATTTATCTTCATGTGGTTTATTCCTCCTATCCAGAGTTATTCCTTCACATCTCAGCCAGTCATAAGACCGTTGCCTGCTGCTCACCACGGAGAGGTGTGTGAAGATTTGAGCAGCTACCGTGTGAGATCGCTCACACGGCCTAAATTGTCATTCCCAGCTAAAGCACATTCCTTGGAAACCATCCGCTTGTTCTTTGCTATTGAACACAACCTTGATTTCCTTCTCTACTGTACAGTCATCGCTGACTACCAGAATATGTCTCTGTGAGAAGTCATAATCGAATGTTACTGTTGGGGATTCAAACAGCTCTCCATCTACATAGATGTCCGCTTTGTTGTCACCAGATTCAAAGGTGTAATCTATACCGAAAACGCCAGATGCTGATGCATTCAGCGTGAAAGTTGTATCATCTACACGTTTAAAATCTTTATCTGCACCATACCAGATGAAGTTATCAAACTTATGTACATCAGCATTGATAGCATCAACATTTTCCATCTTTCCGGTAGATGCCGCCACATTTTCGTCAATGACATTCTTTACCGTTTCGTAGTAGATTTCCTGTCCAGCGTCATTCGGATGAACACCGTCATTTGATAGATCATCATAAGCCTTTCCAGAGTTATTGAACGCTACAATCGTGTCTGCTACAGGGATTCCATAATGATCACAGATGCTTTGGATTGTGATTATATTGGATGTATAGTCACGCTGTGAGGATTCTAAAATTGAAATAATCGAGCAATTCGGGTATTTATTTTTGATGGCTTGTACTATCGCTTCATAATATACGTCCAAGCCTTGTAAGGCATCATTCTGACCATAGCAGATAACTGCCAAGTCGTAGTCGATGTCATCATCCAGTGCCATTGTCTGGACATAACCAGCATAAGAGGTATTACCTCCCATTGAAACATTTGTTACGGATACAGATGCTTTATTAACAGTCCTTAAATATGCTTGTAACTGTTTAAACCACTGCTGCCCATCTGTTTCTGTGCCAGCACCCGCACCGATTGAATCTCCCACAACCAAAACATTAACGTCAAACCCATCTGATAGCTTCTGATAAAAGCTATCCTCTGCCTTTTTCTGTTTTAATGCGGCTTCTTTCTCCTGCTCTTCCTGATACAGTTTTGCATTCAATGCTTGTAATTCTGCCGATTTCTTGTCCTCATCCTTTTTGTTCATCCAAAGGAGAACACCAAGGAGCACAGCGAGCAAAGCTATAATAATCGATAGTATTACATTTTTCCGGGATCTACTGCGGTCCCCCCCACACGACGATTATGACTCATTCTTTTCTCCTCAGTTATAGACTTTTCTTAATTTCCGATGAACAAATCCCAGGCGTTCTTTTCATGCGTACAACTTCTTTTCCATTTTCTTTGCACCACTCAATAGCTCTTTGAAATCCTGCATGATTTTGATCCTCGCCAACTGCAAAAACATCAAAATCCAATGTCTTAATAGTCACATCAACATCTGTATAACTTACCACTTCATCAACTACACGTAGCGCACTAACCAATTCTTTTCTCTGTTCTGTTGTATACATAACTTTAGCATCTGGTTTTGTTTTCAATATATAATCGCCATCCTGAACAGCAACTATCAACCAATCTCCAAGGTTCTTCGCATTTTTAAACAACCGAAGATGTCCCAGATGAAAATAATCATATACTCCAAATGTTACAACTTTTTTCATTTTCATTCTCCATATATTCTTCTTATTTTATTCTTCTTGCTTCAATATAATATCTTTTTTCCTGAGCATGTCCCATGGAAAACGTTTTTCGTGGTAATGAACCATTTTTTATGATTTCTGAAAATAAATTTTCTTTATCGATGGCTGACAATAAAAGCCCTATACAATCGGATTTACAGCTCAATTTCTTTAAAACATCATCATCGTGAATATAATCAATGTCACAATTATTTGTTTTAACGTAATCATCTAAAATCTTTGTAAAATGCCGACCGTCAATTCTCCTAGACTTTCATCTAAATACAGTACGCCTTGTTTTTCCTTTGTATAATATTCCACCTTATGCTTACTGTGTGATACGCATATTGTTTTTATTTTTTGTGAGAAAAATCACTGATATCTACATTCATTAGCAATCTATGTATAGGTTCAAACTGTTGTGATTCGTCCTGCAAATTTTCTAGCTCAACCAACGCATATCTTGCCTTTATACTTGTTCCAAAAGCTTTCTTTTGCTGTTCATAGCATTCTTTTGCCGTAGCAAGCGAATGGTTTCCATCTCCTACAGCAAAGATCATCGGATTTTCATCTAATCCATAATATTTTTCTCTAATATCTTGTAAATACTTTTCTAAAGCAGTATCAAATATCTCTGCTTTGTCTTTAGATACAAGCCATCCAGTGATGTGTCCTCCATCCTGCATCAAATCGAAATCATATAGTATTTCTAGCTTTTCTTTAATCGTCTCAATCGATTCCAACAATTGATGCTTTTGATCATCACACAAAAGCAATATATGAGGCAATTCAATGTTCGCATTTTCACGGATCTTGACTCTTGGCGGTATACGGTCTACCACTGTTTTTTCTGTTGCCCTGATTTTAGATTTTGCGTTTGGTTTATAATCGTAATCTTCCAAATCAATTGCGCCAACTATACCTTTACGAATAGCACCATTTTTTAATTTTCGTTCAACATATATATACGAATCATTATATGTTTCAAAAATATTCCTTTTTAAATAGCTATTCATTGTTTCATTAATACTAGCTATTTTATCATCATTATTTTCCGACAGTTGTGCTTCCGGTAAAATCAAATTATATGTAGATACTTCATCTCCGACATATTTTTGCACATTTTCCCAGTATTCAGGTTGTGATGTGAATTGATCACATGCAACAACTGCCCACTTTCTATAATCTTTAATTTTTGGAAGTAAAATATCCGTTTTTTTCAAATACCATCTCGATTATACTTTCTGTTTCTTTTCATTTTTTCTTTAATTTCTGTTAGTGCTTATTCCATGCGTATATGGCAAATACTCAATTGAGGCCCCATACTCTGCAAACTGCTTTTCTGTACGCATATAACGCTCAGATCCCTTCCAGTCATCTCCAGAGAACAGAACATCAAATCCAAATTTCTTTAGCGCCAACATTTTGTCATCGGTTTCTTCAATCGTTACCAACTCGGCTCTGTCTACAACTTTTAGAGCATTCAAAATTCGCACTCTTTGATCTTCTGGGTAAACAGGCTGCTTTTTCTTGATTTCAGTAACATACTTATCATCACAGACACCAACAATAAGAATATCGCACATTTCTTTGCATCTTTCCAAAAGGTTCAGATGTCCCACATGGAAAAGATCAAATACTCCACATGTATATCCAATATGATACTTCTTCATTTAATATTTCCTCCTTTATAACTTCAACTCAATAATCTGGTGCTGATTTCCGCGTTTTTTCTATCGGTGGAAGTTGCTATATAGTTCACCATAAGCCGTACGCAAA
>ENA-OQAN01001479-OQAN01001479.1-human-gut-metagenome-genome-assembly--contig:-NODE-1479-length-10129-cov-1.601080_pt1 | contig 10129 bp, 11 predicted proteins | sample MGYA00242735_ERZ504527 | MGnify/ENA primary metagenome ERZ504527 (study PRJEB26092, sample SAMD00036230) | human gut metagenome | host: Homo sapiens | study: EMG produced TPA metagenomics assembly of...
TCTACATTTTCTAAACATCTGATCATAATGGAAGTAACTCGTGACCATTTCGCAATATTTCGGTTCGTAAGTACAATACCCTGTCTGCATGACCACTTCATCTTTAATGATCCCGTTTCCTTTTAGTCGATCAATCTCTTCTATGAGTCGATTGAACTGCTGTTCATGATTCCTACTGTTACAAATATCAAAAGACTACCTCCTAGAAAATACTTCCTAAATTAATTGCTTTTGGATACACTTTCTTCATCTCATCCCATTGAACAATAAATTTGTCTGCGATGGATAAACAAGTTTTCCTGTCAATGTTGATTTATCAATTCTGTCAAATACTTCGATGTAAATTAGTTTACTTCCCATCAGTTTTGCAAGATAGAAAAATGGAACGGCTACTGCTGCTCCTGAGGATATTACTAAATCAGGTTTTTCTTTTCGCAAACTTTCCATGCGACAAATGTATTCTTGATCAGATTCTTAAGATTTCTATTTGTTGGAAAATAGCAAGGATATACTTTTTCCCCCTTTTTAGCATGCTTTTCGCATCTTCTTTATCAAATGTTACCCAAAATCTTTCTTTGTCTTTCCAAAAAGGTTTTAACATATATAAATGTGTCAAATGGCCTCCACTAGACCCAACTAAACATACCTTCATATTTCTACCTCATTTACTATCTTGCTCCATCACTATGCAACACAACCTGAACTGTCTTCAAGATAATCTCAATATCTCTCTTCAACGACCAGTTCTTAATATATTCTACATCCATAGAAACAATCTCTTCAAAATCCGTAATATCACTACGACCACTTACCTGCCACACCCCAGTCAATCCTGGTGTCATACTCAATCGACGTTTGTGATATCCTTCATACTGCTCAAATTCATCCACCGTTGGCGGTCTTGTCCCAACAAGGCTCATATCACCTTTTAATACATTCCAAAACTGCGGCAATTCATCCAAGCTTGTCTTACGAATAAACTTCCCTATCTTTGTAATTCTTGGATCATCTGTCATCTTAAACATCAGACCATCCATCTCATTTTGTTCCATCAGCTCTTTTTTTTCGTTCCTCTGCATCTGCATACATAGACCGAAATTTATAAATTTTAAAAATACGTCCATTTCGCCCAACTCTCTTCTGTGAAAAGAATAGTGGCCCCGGCGATTCTAATTTAATCATTGGTCCTAGGACAATCGTTACAACTGCTGTAATCAGTAATCCAACGATTCCCCCCAGAATATCCATCAAACGTTTCAGTACAATCATATGTAATGGAATCTCTCTTTGTGCAAATGTGATTGTTGGATATTTACCGATTCGATTAAGATACTTACTTCCACTTTCTACATCTAATTCATATAAATTGATATTTAAATCAACTGTAATTCCCATCTCCTCAAATTGTTGCACTAATTTCTGAATCTGTTCATCTGGCTCTTCTGGAATCAGAATAAACACTTCGTCTACTACCTCTCTGATTGCATATTGCAGCATTGTATTCCTATTTGCGACAATTGGAATATCCATAACTTGCTGTCCTGTCAAATCTTTGTCTGTAATGATAATCCCTGTCACCCATAGATTCCATGTCTTTTCCTTGATAATACTTCTTACCACTTCATCCATTCGATCTGATGTCGTAACGATCAACATCTTTCTTGTGATTGAATTATATGGTCGATTACTTTAAAATATACCATCGATAAATCATATGTGATATCTGCATCCACCAAAAACTAAATATCATCGTTGTAAGATAAATAAATCTTGAATAATCTCTTGCATCATCAATCAAATATGCAACTGTCGCCATCAATGCAGCCGTGATCAAGTTAGTTTTGAAATTGCCCAAAATTCTTTCCAAAATTTCCTTTTAAAAAATTCTGATTTGGATCAATTACCAATACACGATCGTTAATACAAAAATAGCAACTAACCAACGATAAATCACTCGATTATCTTGCGCCCATACCCCATAGATATCCGGATAAAACCTAATATGTGACATTAAAAAATATCCAATTGTAATTCCAAACACATCACCTATATATATAATCAGATTTTGTATCTGTGAACGTTTTACTCCCATACTTCTTTGTTCCTTTGTTTTATTAATCCTAATTTCTTTTTGCTTTCTTTGTTAAATCTACAAGATAGAGCACAAAAAAATACTCCTGCTACAACTACAAATCCACCAACTGCACCTACAGCTAAAAAATTTCTTTGTGCTAACTGTCTGTTCTGCCTTTATCTTAGATGGCTGGTCTGCGATCACTAGTTTATTTCTTCCCAAATCTTTCTGTACTACTTTCTGAAATACTGGTAAAACTTCTTTTGAAATCTTCTTCACATCATCTTTATCATCTGATTTTACCTTAATCTCAAGCAATCTTGTTCCATCCACAACTTCTGCTGAAATTGCGTCTTTCACATCATCTTTCTCAATTTTCGTTTTCTTGGCAATCTCATTCACAATCAAATCAGTTTTAATTAATTTCTGATAATCATACGCCAGATCCCCAGCATTATCCCTGATCAACACCTTATCGGATGTCTTAGGCACAGTAACATATACCTGCATCTTAGAGCTATACTCTGTCACACTCTTCACCTTCGCATACCCAAATCCAGCTCCGGCAAATACTACCATTCCTATCAAAATAAACACCCACTTTGACAGAATATATTTACACATATCCAATAAATCTACCTCGATCAAATCGACTCTTTCCTTCTGGCTCATAACCCTTCTCTCCTTTTGATTCTTTTTCTCTATATTTTCTGCTGTCTCCTTGGCATATATCCTTTATTTTAACATATATATAACATAATTACTACATTTCTGTAATTTTTCTTTTCATCTTACTTTCTTCTCTGGTATTCTTTTGCTGTCTTCACAATCTGAAAGACTCTTTCTGTGTCCATTTTGCTTTCGCAGAGCATTCTGATTCATTCTCCTAGCCATGTAACTAATTTATCTCTTCTTGATGTTGTGATAGATGGTAATCGTTTTAATTATACCACAAACCATAACACCAAAAAAGAGACAACAAACATCTTCATCTGCTGTCTCTTTTCTTGTGTTTTCTATTCTTACCAGAACTTTGTATTCGTTGTAATATAATCCACTTTCTGTGCAATATAATCTGCGACTCTTTCTGTATCGTCCACAGTCCAAAGTCCTACATTCACTCCACCATCTTTGAATGCCTTGATGTCTGAGAGTGAAATCTTATCACAATTTGCATCCAATTCAATCTTACGTTTCTTGTAATAATTGATCATTCCCTGATCTGGATTATTTGTTACATGCTGTAATTTTACATTTGTGGATGTTGTTGCGTTATCGTCTTAAGACTTTTTCTCATCTGTACCATTGTTTCAAAGTCATAGGCAATAAACATATATTCTTTATTCCCCATGATCTGATTTGTTAATGCATACAAATCTTCCATGTTGTTCTTTGTCACTGCCTGCATTCGAGAATCATTGGTTGTTTCATTTCCGTATTCTACGAATTCCATCTTGATCTCAATAACTGGTACCATGTTGTACTTCTTGCATGTTGTTAAATAATCTTCTAAAGTTGCAACGGTTGTTGCTGATTTTACATTCTTATATTTTGAAATGTTATTTCCAGATTTGATCGTCAATTTTTGGATCTCTGATAATGTCATATCTTCTGGTTTCTTATCAACTCCGCATAATCTCTTGAATGTCAGGTCGTGCTGCAGAATGAATTTCTTGTCTTTTGTCATACGGACATCTGTTTCTGCTCCCCAGAATCCTGCTCCACCCGCTAATTCATAGGCTTTGATCGTATTCTCTGGTGCTTCGACACTTAATCCGCGGTGTGCGATAAACTTGGCACTGTTTTTTGTGATCGGTGCTACAACAGTCACTTTGTAACTGTTTTTCTTCTTTGATCCATCGGCTGCTGTTGCTGTAATCGTTGCTGTTCCGACTTTCTTTCCTGTTACAACTCCACTTGTGCTGACTGTTGCCACGCTTGTACTAGAAGATTTGTATGTTACCTTTTTATTTGCTGCGTAAGTTGGTGTTACGATTGCTGGATTGCTGACCTTTTTCCCTTTCTGTACGGCTACGCTTGCTTTTGCAAATGTGATTGCTGTCACTTTCTGTTTCTTTACTGTGACTTTGCATGTTACTTTCTTTGATTTTTGTGATTTCACGTAACATGTGATGGTTGCTTTTCCTGCTTTGACAGGTGTGACAACTCCTTTTGCACTGACTTTGGCAATCTTCTTATTACTTGTTTTCCATCCAGCTCGCTTTGGATGCTTTGGCTGGTGTGATCTTCACTGCAAATCTCTGTGCATTTCCAACATACATTGTCTTTCTATATGCTGACCATTTGATCTTTGATACTTTCGTTGCTGCGGATACTGGAATCAGACTTGTCATAAGAAATACACCTAAGATAGTGATCACTGTGAATTTCTTTAATCCTGCCTGTATCATTTTTTTTACGTTTTTCATAGTTCCTCCCACTCATTTAACATTTTTGTAACATTTGTCTAAGGGCTATTTTATCATGTTTTTTGTATTTTTACCAGTATCTCTTCTTATTTTAACGTTGATTTAATAGATTTTTTCTGTACTTTTCAAAGTACAATCCATATATTCCCAGTCCGATCCATGCCACCAGACTGATCCATGCCCCTATTTTTAATCCTGGTGTTTCATAATCTAATTTGACACTTTGTGTTCCTTTTTTCATTATGATCCCCATAAACATCCCGTTTGCCTTATAAATCTTTGTGCGATTTCCATTGACTGTTGCTTTCCATCCTTTGGAGTATGGAATCGTTACACACAGAATCTGGTCTTTTTTCGCATGATAGACTCCTCTGAAATGATTTCCTTCGTATTGGATCTGTTTCATTGAGTTCTCCTTGCGTTCCTTTAATCTGGCAAGAACATCTTTTTTAGGAACTGTGATCAAACTGATATCATCAAATTCATATTCACCTGGAGACAAGAAATTTAATCTTACTTTTTCTTTTGCCTTGCTTGTCTGATGATTGATCTTTACAATGTAATCTTTTCTTCCAAAATAGTATGGATTGAAGGTGCTTTGAATATGAATTTTCTGTTGTACATCGTTTTGTGTCACAAGGATTCCTTTTGTTCCTTTCTTCCAGTCAATATTGAAGTTATCGTCTCCATTTTTCTTTCCATGGTAAACGAGATTTTTAAAATAGAGATAAGTTTCCTTGTCTTTCTCTACTGGCACCGTAATATCCGCATATTTCTTCCCTTTTGGAGATGAGATCCTTGTCTCTGGCAATGAGATCGTCTGTATATCAGGATCGTTTCTTTGTTCGTTGTGTTGAATCTCTTTGTCTGCCGGATGCTGATTCAATATGATCTGTGCAAGCATTGCCTGTTCCTTGCCGATTCCATTTAACTGCTCGTATTGCTGCTCTGTCATATAAGAATCATATGCATATGCAAATGGCAGTGCATATTTATTCTTATATAATGTGATATTTCCTTTTTTACTTTGTTTCTCAACTCCGTATGGTACATCCCCCTTGGAACTTACATCTTTTGCAACCTGACTGTTATGTGCTACTGTTATGTATTTTACGCCAGCTAATGACAGGAGTCCCAGTCTTTGATCGACTCCTTTATATTTATCTGCATACTGCATTCCCAACGTATCATATCCTTTGATCGTATCTGTCACACATTTTGCTGTGATACTGTAATATCCGCTGATCGTATTCAAATGGTTGATCAGTCCATAATTTTTATATCGATATCCCTCTGCATGTACTCGATAAACAGATGGATCATTTACCTTACTCAGCATACGGATATTATCTTCCTTCAATGTTCGATATGCTTGTCCCTGATCCATAAATTCCTGTGTATAAGCATATTCTTTTGGATCGAATCTGTAATATCCATGCACTCCCACTGATATCAGGAGCAAGATTGCCATGCTCACTCGCACAATTCTCTTCTGTGTATCATAGCCAAGTCTTTGAAAGATCAACAATAGAATATAAAATACTGCAATTAATCCACAGGCTGCCATGATCCCTTTATTCTTCAGGATTTCTTCTCCTGATGCATTTACGATGATACAAAATACAGTATATATAATGATTCCTGCTCCGATCCCGATCTGCTGTCGTTTTGACATCACAAAACAGACGTGGATACATTTCTGCTGTCAACAATGCCACAATAAAGCTCAGTGCAAATGCCCACCGGTTGTTTGCATAGGAAAACCCATTAAATGCATATCCAAAGATTGGGAGAATCAAAGCAATGATACTTGCTATAAATGCCGCTCTGTATTTTTTATGTTTCATTCGCTGTGAAAACAATGTAAATAATACAACGATCCCAACGATCGGCAGATATCCTGCGTTCGTATTGCTGCCCATATTTCCGTATCCAATAAAGTTTTCAATAAACAGCAGATAATATTTCCCTGGGTATACGATCAATGATTTCCAGTCAACTCCATTGCCGTAACGGCCATTTCCTAGGAATCCTATGACGGATGGCAGTAAGATCACTGCTGCCATTGCAATTCCAAGTGTATAATACATTCCAAACTTCAAGATTGTCAGGCAAAAGTTTTTCATCTTGTTTTCTTCGGTGTATTTATAAAAACGGATCCACGCATAGATTACCGCAAATATCGTCAGCATATATAAAAAATAATAATTGCTCATTGCTGATACGCAGACTGCGAAAATAAATACATACGGTCTTTCTCTCTGATAGATCTTCTCAATCCCAAGACATAACACCGGAAAATAGATCATCGGATTGATGAAGAATGGATGGCGCAGTCCTAGTCGAAAGCAAAATCCGCTGAATACATAGACCAGTGCCCCGATCACTGTTCCATAACTTCGTTTTTTCATTTTTCTTGCATACATGATAAACGTGATCCCTGCCAGATACATTCGTAACACGATCATGAAATCATACATAGTTTCTGTATTCTTTGGCGAAACAAATCCGTAGAGGAGGTTTAACGGATCACCGATCGCATAGTAATTCAATGTTGAGAGGATATCTGCACCATACCCAAGACTCATATCCCACATCACAAGTTTTGGGTGTCCCGCCAGAAGATTACGGAAAAATTCTCTTAGTGCTTCCCCATAATATGCTAATGCTGAAAAATGCTGGCTTAATCCGTCTTCTACTCCTGCTCCCCATACAAAGCTTTTTCCTTCGGTAAAAAATGGCAGAAATGCCACGATACACATCAGTAAAACATCAGTGTATAGACTCCATAGCAATACTTTCTTTGTTCTTTTATCATTATACTTTTCCTTTATCCTTTACCCTTTTTTGTTCATTATCACGCTTAGTATACCACATTTTGGATTGAAAATTCCTGAAAAATGTCTTAAGATATTGGATGTATGTACATTTTAGAATATTTTATATCTATCGGAGGTAATATGATATGTTAAATTTGATAAAGAAATTATATAATGATTCGCGAATTCGTTATTTGTTTTTTGGTGGATTGACAACCCTCGTTAATCTTGGAATGTTTGCTTTATTAAAAGGACCATGTGGAATTGATTATAAGATCAGCAACTTTTTTCTCTGTTGCGATCGCGATCTGTTTTGCATTTGTTGTAAATAAGCTATATGTATTTCAGTCTAAATCTGAATCCTTCACAGATACAATTCATGAATTCATCAAGTTTGTTCTCGGTCGTCTTGTAACCATGGCTGTTGAAGTGGGCGGAGTTCCTTTCTGTGTTGAGATTCTCCATCAGCCACAGATGATCGCCAAGTTAGAAACACAAGTTATTGTTACGATCGTCAATTATTTTATCAGTAAATTTCTTGTTTTTAAATCTCAAAAAAATGATTCCTTGTATCATATAAATCTGAGATCAGATATTCATCTCATCCGATCTCAGGGATTTGTATTGTTATTCTTGGATTTGATCACTTCTGAGATAATGTATCTCGGACGCATCTTCACTTCATCGTAAATCTTCGCGATATAATATCCGATCACACCTAAGCTGAACATCAAAATGCTTCCAACCAACAGTAACAACAAGATCACTGTTGTGAATCCTGCAACTGCATGTCCAGAAAAATACATATAAAGCGATTGTATTCCAAGTAGTACTGCAAATACGAAGAATACAACGCCAAAAAATGTGACGATCTGCATTGGTGCGGCGCTAAATGATGTGATATTATTCACTGCATATCGTACTAATGATTTGAATGACCATTTGGATTCTCCTGCTTCTCGTTCCTGCACATCAAATTCTACGTATGTTGTCTTGAATCCTACCCAGGATGACAATGCACGGAAAAATACATTTCGTTCTGGAAGTTTCAGAAATTCTTCTGCTGCTTGTCGATCCATCAACTTAAAATCAGATGCTCTGGACATATCGATTCCTGTCGCATCACTGATAATACTGTAAAATGTTTTTGCAAACATCTTGTGAATGAAACTTTCTCTTCCTCTGGATGCTTTCACTCCCTCGATCACCTGATATCCGTCTTCCCATAAACGATACATCTTTATAAGTGTTTCTGGCGGATGCTGAAGATCACAGTCCATTACTGCAATACAGTCTCCTTCTGCCTGTGCAATTCCTGCAAAAACGGCTCCTTCTTTTCCAAAATTTCTGGAAAAGCAGACTCCTTTGATATGTGCTCTTTCTTCCTTGAGTTCTAAGATCTTCTCCCATGTATGATCTTTAGATCCGTCATTTACGAATACTAATTCATATGGGATCTGTTCTTTCTCAAGCAGGTCTCCTACCACCTGTGCTGTTTTCTTGATCATCTGTTCTTCGTTATAAGCTGGAAGAACAACCGATAACATCTTATCCATTGTAAATATCTCTCCTTATATTTTATTCTACCGTAATCTTTGCACTAACGTTCTTCTCAATCGACATATTCTTGATCTTTGTCAGCTGAACCTGTACCGTATGCGTTCCTGGTTCGTACAACTGCATGTCAATCTTTGGATTTAAATCCTTCACTACAACTTTATCTACTACAGAGCGCAATCCGCTAATCTTCACCTTTAACTCTGAGTCATCAAATTTGACATCATAATTCTTCGTATTATTGATCAATGCGATCTGTCCTGTCGGAATCGTCAATGTACGTTTCGTCTTCTTCTCGATGTTCGCACGGATCACGATATTCTTGATCTTATCTACAGATTTTACAAATGTAATACCATCTGGCAGTTTAATATCGGACGCTTTGATCGTTTTTTCAATACTCTTTGTACTATCACTGATATCTAAATTCGCCAGTTTGATACTGCTGATCTTCTCCAGATCATCTTCAGCTCCAGTAATTTCTATATGTTTTGGTTCATAATCAATGCTTCCAAGTACATATCCCTTGCCCGGCGTTCCTTTTGTTTCCACGGTAAATGGTATTGTCTTCGTTCTTGATATCCAATCTTTACTTTAATCTTGGTCGTATCAAGTTTGATGCGGTCCTGACTTCTTCATCTCCGTCTTCATCATAACACTTGACATTCTGAGCCATTGTTACATCTTTCTTCAATCCGGATACATCTACTTTCGCTACGATCTGTTTGATCCTGCTTACCACACTCTTTGGCCCAGATACAGAGATCAGATTCGGCGTTGCTGTCTGCGTGCTTACCGTATATCCACTCGCTGGTGTTCCTTTCACCACAACATTGACTGGTATCTGGTCACTCTTCACATCTTCCAATACGACTTTGACTGTTGCACCACCTGTATCGATATCTAACTGACTCTTGTATCGTAAAGCCTCAACTTCAATCTGGATCGCATGAACATCTGACATAGAAGATACATCTGCCGTTGCACGGAAATCTGACTTCGTCAAACGATCTACAACATCTTTCTTTCCCTTCACAGTAAAGCTTACGGTATCTCCAGATTCAATCTTATAAGTCTGATTAAGATCGTCTAAAACCTGTTCATTCAGCATATCAACCGGTACATCGCTGAAAGTCTTCTTGATGACCGGGTTATCGGTGTTGATAACAAACATCCAAAGTAGAAAGGCAAAAACAACAGAAATTATTTTTAAAAGCAGATCACTTTTCCATTCTTTTTTTCATTTCGAT
>ENA-OQAN01001480-OQAN01001480.1-human-gut-metagenome-genome-assembly--contig:-NODE-1480-length-10127-cov-6.721400_pt1 | contig 10127 bp, 11 predicted proteins | sample MGYA00242735_ERZ504527 | MGnify/ENA primary metagenome ERZ504527 (study PRJEB26092, sample SAMD00036230) | human gut metagenome | host: Homo sapiens | study: EMG produced TPA metagenomics assembly of...
TTTCACCTTTATGGATTTGTAAATAAAAAGACTTACAAAAAGCGCATAAAATACTGAAATCACCGCAGCCTCTGTAGGCGAAGCTATACCGGCGTAAATGCATCCAAGTACTATAACCGGGCTCAAAAGTGCCCATATACTGTCCTTCAATATGCTAAAAAGCCCCTTGCTTCTAAGCTCAGAGACCTTTGCATTTATCTTTTCCTTGTCCTCTCCATAGCGCTTGCAGTGATAATATGCATAAAACATAAGAAGCGCTCCTATCAAAAGTCCCGGAATGATTCCTGCAAGAAAGAGATCACTGACCGACTCACCGGTTGCCATCGCATACATGATAAAAGGTATGCTTGGCGGTATGATGACTCCGAGTCCTCCCGCAACCGCAACAATTGCCGTTGAAAAATCCTTTTTGTAGCCCAGCTCCATAAGAAGCGGAATGGTCATGCTTCCGACAGCCGCAACAGTTGCAGGCGCAGAGCCGGAAATCGCTCCATAGAACAAGCAGGTGATGATAACCGCACATGGGATTCCTGCGGTTCTTTTTCCTATAAAATACACAAAAATATCAAACAATTTTTGTGAGATTTTGCCGTGTGCCATGACGATTCCGGCAAGCACAAACATAGGCACTGCTAAAAGCGGGAAGCTGTCTATACCACCGAGCATAGAGCGGATAACATAGCTGGCACTGGCTGTAAAAGATGAGTCAAACGCGCCCGGCAGCACTGCCACTATTCCCAGGGAAATAGATACCGGAATAGCAATGACCAGACATATCACAAATAATATAAAAACTACTGCTGCTGACATCTATTTCTCCTTTCTCTTTTCAGCTTTACTATGAATTGCTTCAATATCCTCCACAAGCTCTTTCTCGCGGTAAGTGTCTTCGACAACGGCTTCCTCTATAACCGAGGCAATACTGCCCTCCTCAAGAGGCTTTTCATCTTTTTTCAGGACAATTTTCCACTCGCCAAACCATCTCTGCGCGATGCGGAAGGCCGTGATTATAAAGCATACAAACGGTGCAGCCTGCACATAGTACATAGGGATACCGCAGGCAGGACTTACCTGACCGCTTTCTATTGTATTTTTCAGATATATGAATGAATACGGTATCAGATATACGAAAAACACAAACTCAACTGTCAGATTTAATACCTTCCAGAGTGATTTTCCTCTTCGTGGAAAAAGCTGTATAAACTGGTCTATCTTTATTGATATGCATTTACGTGTGCAAAGGCTGACACTCAAAAATGCCGACCAGATAAACAGGTATCTTGTGATTTCCTCAGACCATGAAAGCGACATGCCAAGAATATATCTTGAAAACACCTGAATACCCATGATAAGAGTCATCGCAATCAGGAAAATGACCATTAAAAATTCTTCAAGATATTCATCCAGATAATGTAAAATCTTCTTCATGTAATATACCCTTCCTTCGGAAATATGTTTTTATTTTAGCAAACTATTTACGTTTTTCTACTTATTATATACCAAAATTCTTTAATCTTTCCTATATAAAACACCTTAACCATACTATCTATTAAGGTGTACAAATATCTGTATTATAATCTTAGAAATACTATTCTTTATCTTTAATATATTTAATTATTATAGATGTTATAATTGATATTATCATAAATCCAGTAGCCAGCTCTATACTATACTTATGTGATATTACCAATGTTATTGTATCAAGAATTAAAATAATAAGGGATCTGACACACCTTCCTCTATGATATTCTTTAATCACATTTTTATCATCTAAGTTATACTCATAAAAATATCTATTTATGGATATTCCTATAATATTGATTCTAAAACCATGTAATATAACTTTAGTTATGCAAAAAATCCATAATAATACAAAAAACTGCTGAAGAGTTATAACAATCATTACTATCTACTTCCCATCTCTGCTATCTGTGCATATCTAATCTTCCATATACGTTTTCAGATTATAATACATGCTAAGTATAATATAATGGTGTAAAACTCAAATTAATTTTCCTACAAGAATATGTAAATTTTAGATATTTTAATAAAAAGCCTATTGCACTTTTTACATGCAACAGGCTTTTACTTAATGCACAATCAATTACATGCTCTTATGAAGTAATCCAAGTACCGTAGACAGATCCTCTACTCCCATCTGTCCGGGTGCAGATGCTTTCTTTGCGGCACCGAATGTCATTGAAGATCCGAATACCTCACCGCAGAGACGGCTTATAACACCTGTGCCTGCCATTGACATTGTGATGATTGGTCTGTCAGCGTAATCTGTAACCATTTCCTCTGTAGCTGAAAGAAGTGTGAGTACGTCTCGCTTATTCTGTGGCATAACTGCAATCTTAGGGATATCAGCTCCCATATCCTGCATCTTGCGAAGTCTGTAAACAATATCAGACTGTGCAGGAGTCTTGAAGAAATCATGGTTTGAAGCGATAACTCTTGCACCTGCAGCATGTACGCCGTCGATGATTTTCTTTACAATCTCATCGCCTGTAAAAATCTCTACATCTACAAAATCAACGTATCCTGTCTGTGCAGCCTTGACATTAAGCCTGGCATAAGCCTCAGGCTCGATTGCTTTCTCTCCGCCCTCTTTTGAAGTACGGAATGTCATAAGGATTGGAATATTTCCGAGAGCATCACGAAGCTCCTTTAATACCTCCTCAACCTTGTCAAACTCGAATACATTCTCGAACCAGTCAACACGCCACTCAACCATATCAACAGGGATAGAGTCAAATGTCTTTGCCTCTGCGATGATGTCGTCTTTTGTAACGCCTACGATAGGAACGATGATTTTAGGTGCGCCCGCACCGATTTCAATATCTCTAACCTTAATGGTGTTCATGATTTTTTCCTTTCTTACCTTGTATTAGACTGTATGATAGTTATACTCCCCAGTATAATTTAATGTACCAAAACATTCCATACATATAACTATATTTGCCGGAAAGTATACAGTTGTTCCGAAGAAAACAATATGAACTGCCACGGAGTTCCATTAACTTTAAAAACGGATATAACCTTACATATTAAAGTAATCTATATCGATTCAAATCCGTGGTTAACTTCATATTTTTCTGAGGAATACACTGTATGCTAGGCCGGCTCCCATAGTATGGGAAGTTTGAGTAACGTATTAATCCTCTTTAGACAGCTCTACCATCTTAGTATAGCGCAGGTTTACGAATAATCCAAGTACCACGCCGATTGCTGTGAGCACGATGTTCATTACCATAACCTGTGATGGCTGCATCTTTGATGCTGCTGTAAGGATTGTGTAGTTACAAAGTGATGAAGCGATCATTACAAGCGCTGTTACTGTTCCCTTGATCTTAGGGAAGAGCATGTTGCATACAGATGTTACGATCTGTAAAAGTCCGCCTGCTCCTGCCCATCCGATGATGAATGCACCTGCGATCATGAGTGGCTTTGTCTGTCCGACTAACACTACTACCATTGTTGCAAGGCAGATTACAGGGTAAACAAGGATAAATCTGACGTCCTTGATTTTTCTTGTTAAAAGTGCAGTTACGATAAGAGCTATCATGGTTCCTGCTGAGTAGTATGACTGCATAACTGACGGATCAGCCCAGCCTACGTTCTCTTTTGCAAAGTTCTGTGCACAGTTGAGCCATAACTGGAAGGTTCCTGTACATGTAAATCCAATGATAATCATTGCGATTGACTCAACAGAAAAATGTGTGTGCTTTAAGCTTGCGATAAGTCCTTCTTTCTTTCCCTCTGCCTTTGCATCGCTATCAGGAAGCGGGAAGATCATTACTAATACTAAAAGTACAATGTAGATGATTCCACATCCGAAGAACAGTGTGTTGTATGATGTAAGTCCTGCTGCTGTTGTAGCAACTGTCATACCAAGTACGAATGGTAAAAGCATCTGTGCGATAGCGATGAAGAATTTGATTCCCATTGTCGCAACACCCGGTGCTTTGTAGATGATTTCTGATACTGCAGGGTAAATTCCTGTATCAAGGAATGAGTTCGCAATACCGCCAATGATAGCACAGATATAAGCAATCTGGTATCCACATGTGTTCCTGCATTGAATGCAAGGGCAAGTCCGATCAGGTAGATAGCATAAGAGCCGCTTCCGATTGCTGTTGAGATACGGCGTCCGAGCTTATCTGATAAAGGTCCTGCAAACGGAAGTGCGATAAGACGTCCGAGTCCAAGTGCAGCTGATATAGCTGTGATAGCCATAACCTGCACTCCCCATGAAGCTGCGAGAGCCTCCTTGATGACTGCCTGTCCGAGAATAGAGCAGCCCACTCCGTGTATAAAGTAGTTTAAGTAAAGGATTAATGCGCTAGGTAAATATTTTTTATTCATCAGTGTTCTCCTTAATTTCTGTCAAAATAATTCAATGTAATTTAATTTCTGTGGCTGATTAATCATCATACCTGATGTTTAATACTTCCTTCATATGCTCGATTGGCATATCTTTTCCTGTCCAGAGCTTGAAAGCTGCTGCTCCCTGGAAAAGCATCATTCCAAGACCGTTCATTGTCTTGCAGCCCACCTCTTTTGCCATAGAACGCATCTTTGTCTCAAGTGGAGAGTAAGGTACGTCAATTACGATAAGCTCAGGACGGAAGAATGATTTGTCAGGTACTACAGACATTCCCTCGAGCGGCTTCATGCCAACACCTGTTCCGTTTACGAAGATGTAGGAATCAGCCATCTCTTCTCTAAGCTTCTCCTTGTCATCAAGGTCGTAAAGAGTAGCCTTGCAGTCTGTCTTCTCGTTGATCTTTCTAACTGTCTCTTCAGCGTTTGCCCAGAACTTGTCATGGATATTGAAGATTGAGATTTCCTTGACACCGTCAAGTGCTGCCTGAATCTCGATAGCTGTAGCAGCTCCGCCTGCTCCTGCGATTGTCATCTTCTTTCCGATAACATCGATGTCGTTATCCTTGAGCGCCTGCATGAAGCCGATACCGTCTGTGATGTGTCCTGTGAGTACTCCGTTCTCGTTTACTATTGTATTTACAGCTCCGCAAAGCTCTGCTGCAGGTGAAAGCTTGTCTAAGTACTGTCCTACAACTGTCTTGTTTGGCATTGATACATTAGAGCTACAAGCTTTAATGCTCTGATTCCCTTAACCGCATCCTCGAGAGTGTTGTTATCAACCTCAAATGCCAGATAAGCGTAGTCAAGTCCAAGATATGCAAATGCCTCATTGTGCATTGCCGGTGAGCTTGAATGTCTGATTGGGTAAGCCATAAGTCCGATGAGTTCTGTGTGTCCTGTGATTCTCTCTGCCATGATTAAATCTCCTTCATTTTTAAATGTGATAATATTGATTATTCGTATTTTACTTAGCTATGTTTTCAACGATGCCCACTTCGTTAAAAACTTAACAACCTTTGATAATGATATTATAACGCATTATTTTTGGTACTTCCAATGCTTATTTTGTTATTTTTTAATAGCATTACTGTACTAATCATGTTATAATATGCACAAATTTAGGCTATAATATTTGTAATTCATAGACTGTATCTATTATTTTACGGAGATTTATACATGACACTCAATCAATTAAGTTATTTTTACCAAGCGGCAGTTCTGGAACACTTCAATCAGGCTGCCGAAAAAATGAATATCACAGAGCCAAGCCTCAGCCGTTCGATAGCTGCTTTAGAGGACGAGCTTGGCGTCACTTTATTTGAAAAGAGAGGCAGGAATGTAATACTGACCAAGGCCGGGGAGATTTTTTTAGAACACGTGTCTACTATTCTGGACGATGTAAAGAGAGCCGAGAGCAAAATGCACCAGATTGCAACCGACGGCGGTCACATCGATATCGCCTACGTATCACCTCTTGCAAAGGTGTTTATCCCAACTATCGTGCGCTCTTTCCTCACCGAAAAGGAAAATAAAAATATCACGTTCAATTTCTTTCAGGACATCACCTCTGTGAATATTGAGGGATTAAAAAAAGGCAGGTATGACATAATTTTCGGTTCATACTCGCCAGATGAAAATGGTATTGATTTTGTTCCTATTATAAGGCAGGAAATAGTTGCCATACTGCCTCCCGGCCACCCACTGACACTTAAGGATACCATGGAAGCCACTGATTTCGCTGACTATCCTGTGCTCGGCTATGCCAGACACTCAGGCCTTGGCAAGTACACCAGAAGCTTTTTCAAGAAGCATGATGTATCGCCAAACTTCATATGTGAGTCACCCGATGAGAACGGCATCGCCTCCCTCGTGGCGCAGGGCTTTGGCATTGCGCTTGTCGCAGATGTCGATGCAATTCACCGCGATGACATCTGCATACGCCACCTCGTTTCGCATGAGTCATTCTCACACACTGTATACATGGGCTACATGACAGGCAAATACCAGCTTCCGGCTATCAAGCGCTTCATAGAGTTTGTGCGGGAAAGCTGCAGCTAGGCAGTCTCCTCGACCACAAACCTGATAAATGCCTTCGCAACCGGTGATAAATATCTCTGCTTAAGCGTTGCCAGATACACCGCTCTCTCATAAGGAGGATTGTATATATCAAGCGTCTTTACAGAAAGTGACCGAAGTATTGGAATATCAGGCATCACAGCTATTCCAAAGCCTTGCGCCACGAGACCCGCCATACTAGAATCCTCCTCCATCTCGAAGGCTACCTTCGGAAACTGGCCTATCTCCTCAAACATCTGGTCAATGACCGGACGCAGACCGCTGCCCTTCTCAAAATAAATCTGCGGATACTCTATTGTGTCACGCAAATCCACACTGTCCTTTATGGAAAGCGGATGGTCCATGGGCACTGCAAGCACAAGCTTCTGATTCGCAATCTTCTTAAAATCTATATCCTGTTCCCCATCCTTATAAGAAGAAAAAACTATGTCATATTTGTCATCCTTTAGTCCATCTATAATCTCACCGGTTGTTCCAACCGTAAAATGAAATTCTATATCATAATCCGGGTATGCATCGAGAAATTTACGCACCAGCTTTGGCGCGAACTCACTTCCCATCGTATATATATATGCCAGATGTATGATTCCATGCCTGCTGCCATTGACCTCCTGAATGCGCTGCACCCCCTCATTAAGTACCTTTAATGACTCCTCAACATACGGCAGAAACATCTTCCCATATCTGGTCAGCACGACATTTCTTCCCCTTTTTTCAAACAAACGCGTGCCAAGCTCCTGCTCAAGCTGTGAGATTGCATGGCTTAAAGACGGCTGCGTAATCGACAGCATCTGTGCCGCCCTCGTATAATGTTCTTCCTGCGCCAGTACCTTGAAGTACTGCAATTGACTAAGATTCATAGTACACCCCCTGTGTATTTAATATATTTATTCGCCGGATGTCCGCTTGCCCTGCGCTGCACACCGGTGGTATATGCTTGATTTATGACGTGTCGTGTGGGAGTTATATGCCGCCTCAAGCAAAAGTGGCGCGGAAAATACTCGTTCAAGCAACACAGCCTTTAGTATACCAATAAAGTAAAAAGCGCGTTTGATTTTTCGCGCCTAATAAACTCTGTTTGAGGCGGCATTTACTCCCACTAGACTAAGGAATTATGAGAGCATATACCACCGGTGTGCAGCGCAGGGCAAGCGGACATCCGGCAAATGCTCACAACAAAGTCTAAAAATAATATACACCATTTGATAGACAAAAACTATAGATTTCGTATAAAAGATGCATTGGACATTTATACATTTTTGCTGTACCTTGAATGTAACAAGAGTGCATTGCACTTTTTGATTGTTAAAAAAATCACATACTTTGTATATCACAGCCTTTGATAATAAATATTGACAATCAGTTTAATGAAACAAAACTATAATGTAATGAGAGCAATTTACACTACCGTGTGCCCACCCGGTTAGCAGTTTAAGGAGAAAAATACTATGAAAAACAAATATCCACATATTTTTGAGCCAATTACAGTACGAAGAATGACAGTAAAGAACCGTATCGTCATGACTCCAATGGGAACTAACTACGGTGAGCAGAACGGAGAAATGAGCTTTCTCCACATCAACTACTATGAGCAGAGAGCAAAGGGCGGCACTGGTCTCATCATCGTTGAGAATGCTAGTGTTGACTCTCCGCAGGTTCAAACGGAACAACACAGCTTCGTATTGATTTGGACAATTACATCCCAAGACTTTTCAAGCTCTGCGAGAGTGTTCACAAGCATGGTGCATGTATCGCGATACAGTTAAATCATGCCGGTGCTTCTGCAATGAGCTCACGTATCGGAATGCAGCCTGTATCAGCATCAGACGTACCTTCAAAGGCAGGCGGAGAAATCCCAAGACCTCTCGAGAAGGATGAAATCATGCATATCGTAAAGAAATACGGTGAGGCAGCCAAGCGTGCCCAGATCTGTGGCTTCGACGCTGTTGAAATCCACGCAGGACACTCTTATCTTATCAGTCAGTTCCTTTCACCTATCACAAACAAGAGAACTGACGAGTTCGGTGGCTCTGCAGAGAACCGTGCAAGATTTGCAAAGCTGGTTATCGAGGAGGTTCGTAAGCAGGTTGGACCTTTCTTCCCTATTTTCGTCCGTATCAGTGCAGACGAGCTCATGGAGGGTGGAAACACACTTGAGGATACACTTGAGTACTTAAAGTATTTTGAGAAGGAAGTAGATGTATTCGACGTATCATGTGGTCTCAACGGATCTATCCAGTACCAGATTGATGCAAACTACTTACCTGACGGATGGCGCTCATTCATGGCAAAGGCTGTAAAAGAGAAATACAACAAGCCATGTATCACAGTAGGAAATATCCGTGACCCACAGGTAGCCGAAGATATCCTTGCAGGAGGCGATGCTGATTTCATCGGTATGGGCCGTGGACTTATCGCTGACCCTGAGTGGGTTAATAAGGTAGAGTTCGGAAATGTGTGCGATATCAGAAAATGTATCTCATGTAACATCGGATGCGCCGGACACAGAATCGGTCTCAACCAGCCAATCCGCTGTACAGTAAACCCTGCCGTAAACAGCGGTGAGGATTACATGAAGACAAAGGTAAATAAGCCTTGCAACGTGGTTGTAATCGGTGGTGGTACTGCCGGTCTTGAGGCAGCCTGCACAGCAGCAGAGGTTGGATGTACAACCTTCCTCATTGAGAAGAAGGCAGAGCTTGGCGGACTTGCATCAGTTATCTCCAAGATTCCTGACAAGAAGCGTCTTGCAGACTTCCCTAACTACATGATTCACCGTGCAAGCAAGCTTCACAACCTATTTGTTTTCAAAAATACATCAGCAACAGTTGATATGGTAAAGGCCTTAAACCCTGATATCATAGTAAACGCAACAGGCTCTGTACCTACTCTCCCACCTATCACAGGTCTTCACGATCTCGTTGACAAGGATGGCACAAATGTTGCAACAGTCCTTAAGATGATTGAGCGCATCAATGAGTATCCTGAGGATATGAAGGGACAGAAAATCGCCATCATCGGCGGTGGTGCCGTAGGTCTTGACGTGATGGAATTCTTCACAGAAAGAGGCGCAGAGGTAACAATGGTTGAGATGCTTCCAATGATTGGAAACGGACTTGACCCTGTCACAAAGTGTGACACAAACGCAAAAATGGCAAAATACGGTGTAAAACAGATGACCAACACTGCCCTGCAGGAGGTTAAGAATGACCGTTTCATCGTAAAGAATCCAGAGGGTGAGATTGAGGAAATCCCATTTGATTACGGATTCATCTGCTTGGTATGAGAGCCAACACACCTGTTCTTTCAGAGATTGATGAGGCTTCAGTAATACCAATGTTGAAATCGTAAATATCGGAGACAGCAAGCGTGCCCGCAGAATCATTGAGGTACAGAGGAAGGTAGAAATATCTTAAACGTGCTTGCCCGTCACGATTATTTATAAATTCTCCTTTAAAATAATAAACCTATAAAATCGAGTAGGAGGCGGTGACTAACCGCCGTCCTCTCACAGCACCGTACGTACCGTTCGGTATACGGCGCTTTTCAATAGTTAACGTGCACAGACTGATAGGCTGTGGCTAAATCATAAAAGCCACTGTTTATCAGTCTTTCTTTATTCAGCGCCCAAATCACAGCTTTGTTATTGCTGATATACCAAT
>ENA-OQAN01001481-OQAN01001481.1-human-gut-metagenome-genome-assembly--contig:-NODE-1481-length-10126-cov-1.528953_pt1 | contig 10126 bp, 15 predicted proteins | sample MGYA00242735_ERZ504527 | MGnify/ENA primary metagenome ERZ504527 (study PRJEB26092, sample SAMD00036230) | human gut metagenome | host: Homo sapiens | study: EMG produced TPA metagenomics assembly of...
TTTCTTATGGCTTCATCAGCATGTTTTCTCATAATTCTGACATAATTAAAGATCGGTCTATTGGATTTCATGCTTTGGCCTATACAATACTCCAACGTTTCCAATGGTATGCCCAGTTCAAAACCATGTTGGACAAAGGATTTCCGGGCTGAATAATATACGACATGCGATTCTACCTCCAGCCTCTCCCCTAACCTTATAATTTCTTTTGTTACATAGTTACGAAAATTAGGATAAGAGTATTTATAACCAAAATCAAGCTTTCCATTACGCCCCATCCATCTTTTGATAATCGGTTTTGCTTCCTCAGGAATAGTGAAGCTGATCTTCATATCACCTTTCTTTGTGTTTTTGGATTTTTCACGTACATATTCCATAATTTTCGCATCTTTGAAATTGTATTGCATCAAGTCCATCAGATTGATACCTCCTAGATAATACGAAAGCATGAACACATCCCTGGCAACACGCTGAGACTTCTTTTTTATCTCCGCATCCCTTATCTTCTTTACGTCAGCTACCGAGATATCACGCTCTTTGGGCATTCCTGCTGGTCTTTCATAATATTCAAAAGGATGCGTGTCATATGATACCTTCTTATCCCTTATTGCTTGATTGATTATTGCCTTCAAATGTGCCATGTGCATACCACAAGTAACAGGAGCCAGCCTTCGGACATTCTTTAGATAAATATCAAAGTCCTTTATGGTCCGGGGAGTAATTCCATCAAGCATTATATCATATTTGACAAACTCAATGAAGTAATCACTCGCCCTTTGATATAAGGAGGCAGTGGTCCTTCTCCCCTCTTTAATCAAATTCTGCATATAGTCAGCCGAAGCGACACTATAAGAGATGGCTCCCTGCTTTACCGAGGACAAGTATTCGACAAGTTGGTACAAGTATAGGATGATGTATTTATCTTATCCAGGGCATCCTGATATGAATTAAGTATTCCACGTAATTTAGCATTGACATGTGCGGCATCAGGAACACCTACCACCTGCCCTCCTTTAAAATTAGCAGTATTATCTATTTCAAATCGGGTAACGATGTATCTTGTTTCCTGTTTATGACCAATTGCGATACGAATTCTGTGTTTGCCGTTTTTCAGCACCTTGGCCGGAACAACGGCGGCTTTAAGAGTTGTCATAATTGTTCTGGATTCGTTTTAGACAAGTTCTTTTTTGCCAAAAGTGGCACAAACTGTCTTTTTTTTATCCAAAAACGAAAGCTGGAGAAGCTTAAGAAAACACAAACCCCTCTGAAACAGAGAGGTTTATAATAGTGGAGCATGCGAGACTCGAACTCGCCACCTTTAGACTGCCAGTCTAACGCTCTAGCCAGATGAGCTAATACCCCGCGAAATAATAACAATGCAAAGATACATAGAAAATCAATACTACAAAGCTTTTGAGAAAGTTTTTTTTCATGTGAACAAAAAATTTTATTTATCACTTTTTGCATCAAAGAGTTACTGTTGCGTAAAAATTGTTAACCAATAGTTTGACCAAGTTTAATAGCACATAATAAGCAAATAGCCCCGACTTATCACAAGTCAGGGCTACCTAAATTTATAAATTTAAAGTTTTTATGAAAAATCATTGTTGTATCAATGCCTGTACACCATCGGCACAACAATAATCACAATAGTTATATAAACACACGTTCTAACTTAATTGTTCAAACAACATAAATTCTTTTTCCTTTTATGTTTTCCATATTACACAAAGGACAAAGGGAAAAACAATTCAATGGATCTGCTACTCAATCACCGGAAACAGAAAAGAACCAAAGGAATCTAACAAGACTTCAATGGCAAATATATTATAGACAAAAAAATCACTATAAATTTATGTAACTAACCTCTGTTTATACAGAAGACTTCATTGGTGAGTTTACGATGTATTCAGCTAATGAATAACAACTATATGTCAAAAATGTACAGAATGGAAAGAAAAATTATACTGAAGCATCTTATAAAAAAGAATCATCGCTCAATCGGATGAAACCTGACATTATCCATATCAGCCCGGCAAAAAGCATGAAGGGAGAAATATACCGGAAATTCCTAGAAGAGAAAGAAATATTTATGTCCGCCAATAACGAACTCACCATAATATAATCAAGGGTTGTATTTGACAACTCTGTGATTGACTAGGCAAAAAGAAGTGTAAAAGTTGTCTTAAACCTCCTCTATCGGCTTGGACCAAACTTCCTCTTTCGTTTCTTTACACATTACGGAAATAGTTCCTCCAACAAAATCCTTCACGTATCCTTTGCGTTCAGCCAACATATCTTCAGCCATTCTAATAGCCTTAGCCTTATCCTTCAATGAAAATCCTTTATTAGCAAAATCAGTACCTTCTTTAAAATATATATCATAAGTTTCCATGGTATCATCTTTTTTAAATTCGAGTGGCAAAGATAAAATCTACAATTATTATGTACAAGAGATTTCTTAATTATTTTTCGAATATCGTCAAGAAACAATTTAACTAAAAAAAATCCCGACTTATCACAAGCCGGGAATTCATGTAAAAGCACTATTATAAATATACTAACTATTTCAAAATTTTACCATCTTCACCTAAGAACAATGTCTGTTCATGAGCATCACTTGTTAACACATTAATTTTATAAATACGGCTTCCATCAATGCCATAGGTCATAAAAGCCTGCTTTATCATAGCACCTTCCAGTGCAAGCCTGTCCATCACAGCTTCCGGCAAATCATTCATATAGATTTCTGAAAAAACCAATTTCTTAGATTGTTGAGGCTTTTCCACTACCGGAACCTCTACCGGAGCCGCTTGAGCAAAAGAAACAGACACGCCTAAAGTCATTACTAATACCAATGTTACTAATACCTTTTTCATAATTACTTTGTTTTTTATTCATTTTTACCGATAGCAATAAAACAAGAAACGTGCCATAAATCTGCGTTTCTCAATACTTCATTAAAAATCAAGCATATACATATTTACATATCCATTTTTAGAAGTGTAGATACCTGTTGACAACACTACAAAAGTGTGGAAAAAGTCCACAAAATCAGATTTTATACCGGCGAACAAAAAGTATAACCAAGCTGTTTTATCAACCTCATCAAAACATTTAAATGACCATGAAGAAAAGATACTATTCTATATGTGTGATATTATGGGTACTGATCACCACCTTGTCTGCTACCTCTCCCACTACATTTCATATAGCACTGAAAAAGATATATCCGCATGCCATGAACGTAAGTTGGAGCCAACAAGGGAATTATTATGTAGCCTCTTTTACTCAAAATGGTTTTGAAAAAAAAAGTATGGATGAACGGTAATGCCCAATGGGTGATGACTAATACCAATTTACAAACTACAGATCAACTGGCACCTAATGTATATAATGATTTTACATTGAGTCCATACGCCATGTGGACTGCCACCAATGTAAATCTCATAGAATTTCCTAAACGAACCACTCTGTACGTAATTACTGTTAACCTAAACAATTCGTCGGCCACCAAACAATTATTCTACACTCTGAATGGCAGGCTAGTGCAAACACGAGACGTAAGTTATATCAATCCTACATTATCCCCCGGAATTTTTAATTTCTAATAGCCATGACACTAAACATTTCACCCCGGTTATTTGTTATTATATACATAAAATAACAAATACCATTATGACTGAACAGATAACCAACATTCCCGACAAAGGAAATAAAAAAAGAATAGTCATTGTCGGAGGAGGATTTGGCGGGTTAAAGATTGCACGCAAACTGAAAAGACAACACTACCAAGTTGTGTTATTGGATAAAAACAACTACCATCTTTTCCAGCCGTTACTTTACCAAGTAGCCACATCAGGCATCGAGCCAGTGCTATTTCATTCCCATTCCGCAAGATATTCAAAGGATACAAAGACTTTCATATCCGCATATGTGAAGTACAACAAGTACATCCTGAAGAACAACAAGTCACCACTTCCATCGGCAGTCTAAGCTACGACTATCTGATTATATCTACCGGATGCTATACCAATTATTTCGGCAACAACGAAATAGCTAAACGCACCATGTCCCTCAAGACCACAGCAGAAGCCTTGCATAATCGTAACCAAGTACTTGAAAGCTTTGAAAAAGCATTGAACACTAATGACTCCAAAAAGCGGGAGCAACTGATGACCTTCATTATAGTCGGCGCAGGAGCAACTGGTATTGAACTGGCAGGGGCACTAGCCGAAATGCGTAAATTCATCCTTCCGCACGATTATCCCGATCTAGACACCAGTACGATGAGAATCATATTAATAGATGGTGGTCCACGCTTGCTTTCCGCCTTCTCCCCCCAATCTTCCGAAGAAGTAAAAAAATACCTCACTCATTTGGGAGTAGAAATATTATTGAACCAACAAGTAAAAAATTACGAGAATAATATGTTAGTACTGGATGACGGGAATTTTATAGAATCAGCCAACGTTTACTGGGTAGCAGGCGTAAAAGCAAACAGTCTAGCAGGCCTTCCTGCCGAATGCTATGGTCCAGGCAACCGTTTGAGAGTGAATGAACACAATCAGATACAAGACTTTAAAAATATATTTGCTATAGGTGACACCGCACTAATGATTTCAGAAGAGTATCCTAAAGGACATCCGCAAGTTGTACAGCCTGCCATACAGCAAGCCATGAACTTAATAAAGAATCTGAGAAATATCGAAAAGGGCCAGCCGCTCATCCCTTTTAAATATTATAATAAAGGGTCTATGGCAACCATCGGGAGAAATAATGCAGTGGTAGAATTGCAAAAGATACGTTTCAGTGGATTTCCCGCATGGGCAGTATGGCTATTTATACACTTGATGAGCATAGTGGGGGTAAAAAAACCGTTTATTTATTTTTATAGATTGGATGTGGAGTTATTTCACCTACGACCCATCCCTGCGACTTATCATCAAACCACAGCCCTCTAAAGAAGAGACAGAAAATAAAAGCAACGATAAATAAAGCTTCTTTATCAAGAAATCCCATAATTATAGAAACAATTTTCGAACTTGCCCGACTATCATTGAAACAAAGAGTATATCATGGTATCGGGCAAGGTTAACTCTTATTCTGGCAATTATAGCAACTATACTCCTTCATAGGACACGTCAACAATTGGCAAACGATTATAAACTAGCATTTTAAAGTAAAGGGATGAAAGGATCTACATTTTCAGGACGTTAAATTAATGTAAAAAACTGTTTCATTTCCCATCCCCCTTACCTCATTTTACTACTTTTGCGCACACTCAGCCTATAAATGTGCAAAAAGTTATCATGGAACTAGAACAGAGTTTTATTGCTCTTATCGAGCAAAGTATAAAAACAAATTGGTATTTAAACGCTCTTACAGACTATAAAGGCATCACATTGCAATACAGAGATGTGGCCCGTAAAATAGAGAAAATACATATCTTGCTGGAAAATGCCGGCATTGAAAAGGGAGATAAAATAGCCATTTGCGGGCGTAATAGCGCTCATTGGACAGTAACTTACCTTGCCGTCATCACCTATGGTGCCGTAGTTGTACCTATTCTACATGAATTCAAAGCCGACCAGGTACACAATATTGTAAACCACTCTGAAGCCCGCCTGTTGTTCGTAGGCGATCAGATATGGGAGAACTTGAATGAAGCAGCTATGCCTCATTTGGAAGGTATCATAGAATTGAAAGATTTTGGCGTACCCGTATCCCGTTCGGAAAAACTAGCTTATGCCCGCGACCATCTGAATGAGATATTCGGACACAAATTCCCCTGCCGATTCCGTCCTGATGATATTTCTTATGAAAAAGAAAAATCAGAAGACCTAGCCATCATTAATTACACTTCAGGTACTACCGGATATTCCAAAGGCGTGATGCTGCCCTATCGCAGCATACTCTCCAACGTACTCTACTGTAAAGAAAAAATAGGTCTGAAAGCAGGTGACAGCGTCGTATCCATGTTACCTTTGGGGCACGTATTCGGCATGACTTTCGATTTTCTTTACGGTTTCACAGCAGGCGCCCATCTATGGTTTCTTACCCGTATGCCATCACCCAAAATCATAGCCGAATCATTTGCGGAAATCCGCCCGCGCGTTATAGCCTGCGTACCACTGATTGTGGAAAAAATATTCAAGAAAAATATTCTTCCCAAAGTAGACAACAAATTAGGTAAACTGCTATTACATGTTCCCATCATCAGTGATAAGATAAAAGAACTTATCAAGCAGAAGGCGATGGAGGTTTTCGGCGGAAATTTCATCGAAATCATCATCGGAGGTGCTCCTTTCAATGCCGAAGTAGAAGCCTTTCTAAAAATGATAGATTTCCCATACACCATTGCATACGGAATGACTGAATGTGGTCCCATCATTTGCCATAGTCATTGGACAGAACTGAAATTGGCATCTTGCGGAAAAGTTGCCGCACGTATGGAAGCCAAAGTACTGTCTCCCAACCCATCAGCATTGCGGGTGAACTGGTATGCCGTGGAGCCAACCTGATGTTGGGCTATTATAAGAACGAGGAAGCGACACGGCAAGTCATTGACACTGAAGGATGGTTGCATACAGGTGATATGGCGACAATAGATGAAAACGGAAATGTTTTCATCAAAGGACGTTGCAAAAACCTGTTACTCACTTCTTCCGGACAAAACATTTATCCGGAAGAAATAGAGTCCAAGCTAAACAATATGCCATACGTATCAGAGTCACTGATTATTCTGCAACAAGATAAACTGGTGGGCCTAATCTATCCGGATTCCGATGATGCTTTTGCTCACGGCTTGAACCAATCAGACCTTGTACGAGTAATGGAAGAAAATCGCCTTGAACTGAACAAACAATTACCGGCATTTTCCCAAATAGCCCGCTTCAAGCTATATCCTGAGGAATTTGAAAAAACAGCCAAGAAAAGTATCAAGCGCTTCTTGTACCAAGATATAAAAGAATAAATCAAGGATGTATCAAAAGTAAAATGGCGTATCATTTTGCTAGTAGGAGCTAGGTTCGCTCACCCTAAAATGGTTTGCTTATGCATTTGGGCAGACAAACCCTGCCCCTACAGCTGACGATGATAGCACGATCGGACTTTTGATACACTCACACCCCGTATGTATAAGTACACATACGGTATTATTTACATATCCTATTTACAAAAGTTCAGATAATTCGTTCTGCACACGTCCTGCCACTTCTTCCATAGGCACTTCACACCCCAATTCTTTCTGTAATGAAGTAACCCCTTTATCCATGAATCCACAAGGATGGATATAACTGAAATAACGCAAATCCGTATTTACATTCAGCGCCAATCCATGCATTGTCACAAAATGACTGCTTCTCACTCCTATTGCACAGATTTTCCGTTCCTGCGGAGTTCCCGTTGCCAGCCATACTCCGGTTGCTCCCTTCACTCGCCCAGCCTCGATGCCATAAGATGCGCAGACCCTGATCACCGCTTCTTCCAACACATGAATATATTCCTTCAACCCCAAATGATAATCCTCCAAATTCAAGATAGGATAACAAACCAATTGTCCGGGACCATGATAAGTAATATCCCCTCCTCGATCAATATGATAAAGGGTGGCACCAATCATTTTCAATTGCGCCTCCCCCAACAACATATTCGTCTCCTTTCCACTCTTGCCTAATGTATAGACATGCGAATGTTCTACAAAGATAATTCTATTTTCATACGTTTTTCCCACTTGTTTAGCTTCCACCACGGCATTAAATAATTCCGTCTGCCGCTCCCAAGCCTCAGAGTAGGGAACTAATCCCCAATTTTCAATTTTCATGATACCTCCCAGTTTTAAATGTAAAATAGGATAGGGTTCGCCCGATGCGTCTTTTGCATCCCTGCCAATAACCCGAAATCCAAAATGGCTATAAAAGCCGGACGCTTTCTTATTCTGTTCGTTTACATCGACATAACGTACATGGCAATGTTCCAAAGCATAACGTATCAATTGTTTTCCTATTCCCGTACCTATGGCACGCGGGTGAACAAAGAGCATTTCAAGCATAGTTCCATTAATGCCCATGAATCCTTCTATACCAGCATTGTCACGAATCATGTAAAGCGGCATACTATGAAGATAAACACTCCATACCAGTGGTTTTAACTTCTGAATATATGCTTCAGGTATGAAATGATGAGTAGCACGCACCGAAGCTTCCCATAAACAGGTCAATTCATCAAAGTCATCGGGTGTAGGTTGAATAATTTGATACATATTACTTTTTTTCTGCAAAGGTGGGATAATTATTGTATATTTGCAACCCCAATCAAAAGAAAGAATATGTTGTCGTACATCAATGATTTTCCAATGGAGTTCCGCGACTATATCGCAAGTGAAATTATCCCACAATACGCTGATTTTGACAAAGCACATCGTGTAGATCATGTATTGAAAGTTATAGCAGAAAGCCTCAAATTGTCTCAATATTATGACGTAAACCGCATGATGGTGTATGTTATTGCCTCCTACCATGATCTGGGACTCTGTGAGGGACGAGAGTTCCATCATCTCATTTCAGGGAAAATACTATGGGCGGACAAGAAATTAAGGAAATGGTTCCCTGAAGAGCATATTTTGATTATGAAAGAGGCAGTAGAAGATCACCGTGCATCCAACAAGCATGTCCCTCGTAGCATTTATGGCAAAATTGTAGCGGAGGCCGACCGTATTATTGATCCGGACATTACCTTGAGACGGACGGTACAATATGGTCTTTCCAACTATCCCGAGCTAGACAAAGAAAAACAATACATACGTTTTCTGGCACATCTGAAAGAAAAGTATGCTGAAGGTGGTTATTTAAGATTATGGATACCTCAATTCAGCCAATGCTGTACAATCTGCAAGAATTACGACAACTGATAGCCGATGAGGAAGAACTTCATAAAGTATTTGAAAAGATCTATTCACAGGAAACAGAAACGATACAGAATTTAGAAAATATCCCTATATTTGTCCGGAACAAAAAAAATAACAGTATATGAAAAAGCTGGTTCTATCCATTTCTATGTTTCTGATTGCCGCTACTACCTTTGCGCAGTCCGAAGTGGTAACAGATAGTATTCCGCCCATTTCATTGGATGGTTACAAGAATTTTAACGGATTTATGCTGGATATGGGTTCCATGATTGTGGCCCCTCCCCCTCTGATAGCCCCGCAACTTTATTATCAGCCTTACAACAATAATACAATTGCGAATTACAATGAAATATTCCGTCCCAATATGAATATCATTTATGACAGAGGGTCTTACAACCATGTATTTACCCCCATGTATCCGGGAATGGGAATCTATGGATCGGAACAATGTCAATGCCTCCTACCTTACAAAGTGCAACCTTTAAATTGAAAAACGGATTATACATAACCACATACGGTGAATATGACGCTGACGGGAACAAAGTACGAAATCCAAGCGCATTGCCTTGGGAAAGAAATAATTTCAATGGAGCTTTCGAAATGAAATCAGAAAATGGGAACTTCGGAATACGAATAGAAGTACAAAGAGGGAGAAACAATCCTTTTTAAATTATAAACTAAAAAATGGAAAAATGAAAAGCAGCCATGCAAAACAAAATCTCCGCACGGCTGCTTTTTTATTTATTTTTAATTCAATCACAACTTTCTCCAATTCAGACTCAAGCTGTTCAACACTACACTGACAGAACTACATGCCATGGCAGCACTGGCAATCATCGGGTTAAGCAAAATACCATATAGTGGGAACAGAATACCTGCCGCCACTGGAATGCCTATCAAATTATAGATAAATGCCCAAAAAAGATTCTGATGGATCAAACCGTACAGTTTTATAGGAAAGCTTAAAAGCTTTGGGTAACAACAACAAATCCGAAGTCATTAACGTAACCATCGCTACATCCATGGCAATATCTGTACCTTTACCCATCGCAATACTTACATTGGCACGGGCCACGCCTGCGAGTCATTAATGCCATCGCCTACCATAGCTACGACTCTTCCTTCAGCCTGTAACTCTTTAATAACATTCTCCTTATCGGCCGGCAAAGCATCCGAAATAAAACGATTCGCATCAATTTCTCCGGCCACATTCTGTGC
>ENA-OQAN01001482-OQAN01001482.1-human-gut-metagenome-genome-assembly--contig:-NODE-1482-length-10123-cov-1.917967_pt1 | contig 10123 bp, 12 predicted proteins | sample MGYA00242735_ERZ504527 | MGnify/ENA primary metagenome ERZ504527 (study PRJEB26092, sample SAMD00036230) | human gut metagenome | host: Homo sapiens | study: EMG produced TPA metagenomics assembly of...
CGTTTGCGGGAAGAATGAAGGATTTGAAGGATTTTTCAAGGTATTCTATACAGAGTATTATGAACGGCCATACCTCACTGAAAAAAGTAAGATATCTTCGTAGGGCAGGTAAGTAGTGTTACTTTGCCCGGGAACATATCTTACTTTGTCCACGAAGATATCTTACTTTTCTTTACAACAATACAGACCGCATGGCCGCCCAGCTAAAACAATCATACCAAAGCTTATCGCAAACCGGGTGCCTCTAAATCATTATCTCTGTTTCAACGGCACATATTCCAGTTCTTCCAATACATTCTTGTAGGCCGGACGAATAATACGTTTTCCTTCAAAATTCAGCTCCTCATTGCGGTGTGCGCACCAACCCACGATACGAGCCATCGCAAACAAAGGTGTAAATATTTCCTGTGGCAGACCAATCATTTCATATACGAAACCTGAATAGAAATCGATATTGCTAGACACCGTCTTGCCGTTATTCTTAATCTTTCCGAACATAGCAATGGCACGTTCCTCCAATAGCTCCAGAAAAGCAAATTCTTCCTCCTTTCCTTTTTCTTTTGCCAAATCACGAGCCAATTCTTTCAACAAGATGGCACGAGGATCGGATATCGTATAGACCGCATGACCGATACCATAAATCAGACCGGTCTTATCATACGCTTCCTTATTCAACATACGGGTAAAGTAAGTATCAATTTCGTCCACATTCGTCCAATCCTTGATGTTTTCCTGCAAATGATGGAACATATCCGCCACTTGGATATTTGCCCCTCCGTGAAGCGGACCTTTCAACGAACCGATACCTGCGGCGATGGCCGAATAAGTATCCGTGCGGCTGGATGAAACTACACGGACGGTAAAAGTAGAGTTATTGCCACCTCCGTGTTCAGCCTGAAGTACCAACAGCAAATCAAGCGTGCGCGCATCAAGTTCCGTATAATCCTTTTTCAACATATACAGGAAGTTTTCTGCGATAGACAGTTTTTCACGCGGATGACGGATATGCAACGAACGACCATACGTGGCATGGCGCAACATGTTATAAGCGTATGCAATAATGGTCGGGAACTTGGATATCAAGTCAATACTCTGACGCATCAGGTTATCGCGCGAAGTATCATCCGCTGCGGTCAAAACGGTACATTTCAAGCAACGCTACGGGCCAGAATGTTCATAAATGTTATTTCCCTCCAAACTCGATGATATTCATTTTGGTTTTCTGTTCCAACGGGGTATTGTCATTAATCAACTCACTGAAAGATGCCAACTCCTCCTTATCAGGCAAATGACCGGACAACAACAGATAAGCCACTTCCTCAAAACCAAAACGTTTCTCCTTAATGATGCTATGTGCCAAATCTTCCAAATCATACCCACGATAGAAAAGTTTGCCGGGGATCGGCTTCAAACCTCCACCGGGAATACGTTCATACCCTACTACATTACCTATCTTGGTCAACCCTACCAAAACACCAGTGCCGTCCTCGTTACGCAATCCGCGTTTTACATCAAACTTCTTGAACAATTCGTTCTCAATCCGGGTTGCATTCTTCATTTCCTCGGAGAGCTTGTAAATGATATATTCTTTCTTCATATCCGTGAGTTTTTAGGAGTTTATTCTTTCTATGATTTCTTTTGTAAATGCTGATGTACCGAGCGAAACACCTCCGGGCATAAAACGGGCAAGGTCATGAGTAGCCCGCCCCTCGCCAAAGCTGGACTCCAAGCATTTACTATCAGCTCCGCCGCCTTATTCCAACCAAAATGCTCCAACATCATAACAGCCGAGAGAATTAATGAACAAGGATTCACCACATCCTTTCCGGCAATATTAGGAGCCGTACCGTGAGTTGCTTCAAAAATGGCATGACCGGTGTTATAATTGATGTTCGCTCCGGGAGCGATTCCAATACCTCCTACCATGGCTGCCAACTGGTCTGAGATGTAATCTCCGTTCAAATTCAAGGTAGCCACCACCGAATATTCTTCGGGAATCAATAACGTATTCTGCAAGAATGCATCGGCTATGCAGTCTTTTATCACCAACTTGCCTGACGCAATGGCATCTCCGAATTCACGTTCCGCCAGTTCATATCCCCATTTCTTGAAGCCGCCTTCAGTAAACTTCATGATATTTCCTTTATGCACCAACGTCACTGACGGCAAGCCATGCTCCAAAGCATATTTACATGCCGCACGTACCAGACGTTCCGTTCCTTCTTTGGATACCGGTTTCACGCCAAACGAAGAACTTTCAGGAAAGCGCACTTTAGCCACTCCCATTTCATCATGCAAAAAACGATAGAACTTCTCAGCTTCCGGTGTTCCGGCTTCCCATTCTATACCTGCATAAATATCCTCCGTATTTTCACGGAAAATATGCATGTCCACTTTTTGCGGCTCCTTCACCGGAGATACCACTCCACGGAACCAGCGTACGGGACGCAAGCATACATACAAATCCAACGTCTGGCGCAAAGCCACATTCAAAGAGCGGATGCCACCTCCCACCGGAGTGGTCAACGGCCCCTTAATCCCTACGCCATATTCTTGAAACGCTTTCATTGTCTCATCCGGTAACCAGGAGCCTGTTTCATTAAAAGCACGCTCTCCTGCCAAAACTTCCATCCATTCTATTTCATGTTCATTGCCATACGCCTTCTTCACGGCTGCATTGACTATGGCTTGCATAGCGGGAGTGATTTCCACTCCCACCCCGTCACCTGTAATATAAGGTACTGTCTTTTTCATCTTTTATCTTGCATTTAGAGCAGAGCCGGCACGGAACCAACCTATCTGCTGTTCGTTATAAGTATGCTGTACTTCAAAACTATCCTGAGTGCCATCTTCATGGTGTAAAGTCACAGTCAGATTCCTTCCGGGAGCAAAATCCGCCAATCCGCTGACGGTAATCAAATCATGTTCTTGAATCTTATCGTAGTCCGCTTTGTCTATAAAGGTCACTGCCAACATTCCCTGCTTCTTCAGATTCGTTTCATGGATGCGGGCAAAACTCTTCGCTAGAATAACCTTTACATTCAGGAAACGAGGCTCCATAGCGCATGTTCACGACTGGAACCTTCGCCATAATTTTCCTCCGCAACGACAATAGAGTTAATGCCTTTGGCCTTATATTGCTTGGCCGTACCCGACACACCCTCATACGTATTTGTCAAACGGTTCCACACCTTGTTCGTTTCACCATTGAAAGCGTTCACCGCCCCCATCAGCATATTATCCGAAATATTTTCCAGATGACCACGGAAACGCAACCACGGACCTGCCATTGAAATATGATCTGTGGTACATTTACCTTGAGCCTTAATCAGCAAAGGCATATCCGTAAAATCCTTTCCATCCCATGCCGGGAACGGAGCCAATAATTGCAAACGTTGTGATTCGGGATTCACCTTAATTTCCACCTGTGCACCGGCAGGAGCCAAATAACCGGGATTTCCCTGAGTAAAACCGGTCGACGGCAATTCATCCCCTTCCGGAACTCTCAGTTTCACCTTCTCACCCTCCTGATTGATCAAAGCATCCTTCAACGGATTGAAACACAAATCACCTGCAATGGTCAGGGCCAGCACCACTTCGGGAGAAGCAACAAACGCATGTGTATTCGGATTACCGTCCGCACGTTTGGCAAAATTACGGTTGAAAGAGGTCACAATCGAGTTCTTGCGGGCCGGATCATCTGTGTGCCGCTTCCATTGTCCGATACAAGGGCCGCAAGCATTGGCCATTATAGTAGCTCCTATTTTCAGAAAAGCATCTATCATGCCGTCACGTTCGGCTGTAGCGCGAATCTGTTCCGATCCCGGATTAACAATCAACGGAGCCGCCACACTCAACTGTTTTTCATCTACCTGTCGGGCAATAGATGCCGCACGGCTTAAATCCTGGTAAGATGAATTGGTACATGAACCAATCAAGCCCACTTCCATTTTGCGCGGATAACCATGGGCCAGCACTTTCTCGGCAAACTCTGAAATAGGAGTAGCGGCATCTGGTGTGAACGGACCATTAATATAAGGTTCAAGTTCGGACAAATCAATTTCAATCACCCGGTCATAATAAGCTGACGGATCAGCAACCACTTCTGCATCAGCCTGCAAATCGGCAGACACTGCATCGGCCATTGCAGCTACCTCCTTACGTCCGGTCGCCTCCAGATACACCTTCATCCGTTCGTCATACGGGAAAAGAGAAGTCGTAGCCCCCACCTCTGCGCCCATATTACAAATAGTCGCTTTGCCGGTAGCCGAGAGTGAAGCCGTACCTTCTCCAAAATATTCGATAATGGCATTCGTCCCCCCTTTCACAGTCAGAATTCCAGCCAGTTTTAAAATGACATCTTTCGGAGAAGCCCATCCGTTCAACGCACCTTTCAAATGTACTCCGATCAGTTTCGGCATTTTCAGCTCCCACTCCATACCGGTCATGACATCCACCGCATCAGCACCGCCGACTCCGATTGCCACCATTCCCAAACCTCCGGCATTCGGAGTATGGGAATCAGTACCCACCATCATACCTCCGGGGAAAGCATAATTCTCCAGCACTACCTGATGAATGATACCCGCACCCGGCTTCCAGAATCCAATGCCAAAGCGCGAAGACACATCCCTCAGAAAGTCATATACCTCGCGGTTACTTTCTGTTGCTGTCGCAATATCCGGACCGGCACCTTTATATGCTTGGATCAAGTGGTCACAATGCACGGTAGAAGGGACAGCCACAGTCTCCTTACCGGCATTGATAAATTGCAGCAGCGCCATCTGTGCCGTCGCATCCTGCATAGCCACACGGTCGGGTCGGAAATTCACATAATCCTCACCACGTTTGTATTTCTTCAACAGTGCATCATCATACAGATGCGTGTACAGAATCTTTTCTGCCAACGTCAACGGACGCTGCAACACTGCTCTTACCCGCCCTATCTTCTTTTCAAAAGAAGCATAAAAGGCTTTTAACATGTCCAAGTCATATACCATATCCATCACAATTTATAATTATTACAGTTTTAGATTCTTTTTATTTTTGGCAAGATAGAAAAAAGAATTGAATTCTTGCGTAATCTATAATACGTTTAACAAAATAAAACATAAAGTGCTTTTAGAGGGATAATTATTATCTTTGCAATTCTTATAGAAAAAAGAATAAATATGAACCAGCATAAATCCCTCTCTACTATTATTAACAAATTACAACGCAAAGAGTTGTTGCTTCACATGGAATATAATTACGAAAAAGAAACTTTCAAGCAACAAACCGAAGCGAATGGGCATCGACCGCAAAGTGAAACGTGGCATGTGCTGGTATCCTGTCAGCACAGGAAGAAGCTATTACAACTCTTTAAACCAACTGGTTATAGAGATGGAAAGACAGGAGGACAAAGAAATAGAACATGTATTCGAATTCGGACGTCCTGTTTGTTTTTCACTTCAAGACGCCCCGGGAAACATCCATTATTTCAATTTCACAGCCACTGTGAATTATGTGGATGAGACCGCATGGTCATCGTTTTGCCATCGGCAGACGCTTTACTCAGCATACAGGCAACCGAGCGTCAGTTGGGGGTTCAACTTTATTTTGATGAAACCAGTTACCGACTGATGTTTGAAGCCTTAAGCCAAGTTATTAAAGCAAAAGACAATCGTCTGGCAGAACTACGGGATATTTTCCACGGCACATTAAAAGCACAAACGTTCAGTTTTGGTTTCACTCGTTTCCCGTGGCTGAATAATTCACAAGAAGAGGCTGTGAACAAAGTAATGCATGCAAAAGATGTGGCCATTGTCCACGGCCCTCCCGGAACTGGAAAGACCACCACGCTGGTAGAAGCCATTTATGAAACGCTACACCGGGAAAACCAAGTGATGGTATGCGCTCAAAGCAATATGGCTGTAGACTGGATTAGTGAGAAACTGGTAGACCGGGGCGTTCCCGTTCTCCGTATTGGTAATCCTACCCGTGTCAATGATAAGATGTTATCCTTTACCTACGAACGACGCTTCGAAAGTCATCCGGATTATCCGCAGCTTTGGAGCATCCGAAAGGCCATACGCGAACTCTACAGCCGTTCGCGCAAGGGAGCGGAACGGGAAAATATACGTCTGAAAATTAATTCATTGAAAGACCGGGCCACCGAGCTGGAGATCCGCATCAACGAAGCCTTGTTCAGTGAAGCCCGTGTCATAGCTTGCACATTGGTAAGCTCTGCCAACCGGGTTCTGACAGGGCGTAGATTCGGAACTTTATTTATAGATGAAGCCGCACAAGCATTGGAACCCGCTTGCTGGATCGCCATCCGCAAAGCAGACCGGATAGTCCTGGCAGGAGACCATTGCCAGCTCCCTCCTACCATAAAATGTGTGGAAGCTGCACGAGGCGGATTGGATCAGACTTTGATGCAGGAAATTGTGCAGAACAAACCGGAAACTGTTTCCCTGCTGAAAGGTTCAATACAGAATGAATGATGAGATCATGCATTTCTCTTCGGAATGGTTCTATCAAGGGGAATTGAAATCCGCTCCCGAAGTAAAATACCGTGGGATTCTGGATTACGACACTCCTATAGAATGGGTGAATACGGAAGGAATGAACTACAATGAAGAATTTGTAGGTGAAAGTTTCGGCCGTATCAATAAAGCCGAGGCGGCACTTTCCATTTCCCAACTGACCCATTACATTAATAAAATAGGAAAAGAACGTTTTTTGGAAGAACGGATTGATGTAGGACTGATTTCTCCTTATAAAGCACAAGTACAATATCTCCGCCAACTGATAAAACGGGATGCATTTTTCAAGCCTTACCGACACCTCATCACCATCAATACGGTAGACGGTTTCCAAGGACAGGAACGGGATGTGATCTTAATCAGTCTGGTACGTGCCAATGAAGACGGACAAATCGGTTTTTTGAATGATTTGCGAAGAATGAATGTCGCTATTACACGTGCACGTATGAAACTTATTATATTAGGAGATGCCTCTACGCTGACAAAACACCCGTTTTATAAGAAATTATACGAATATATCCTAGCACTGCAAGAATAAGAAAAAGGAGGACAGAACTCTAATAACACTGTTTTCCAGATTGTCATTAGTTTTGCTCTCCTTAAAGATTTTTTTATTAAAGCACATTCTTCATTCCTCTTTCTGATCCTCCCGTTATCGAAATAAACAATATTCAGAATCACAAAAGGACAGAAGATCTCAGTTGTGGTATAATTTCAAATAATTATTAAGACAATTTACTCATAAACTTCTCCTTGTCCACAATATAACGTACATGTGTACCTTCCCCAATCACACCCTTGCTATCTTGTGCCCGCACTTCAAAAGTAAGTTTTCTGCCTTCTACCTCTTTTAATACGGCAGTAGCCGAAACCGTATCTCCCACAGCCGAGGGCTTGATATGAGTAGTGTTCATCATGGCTCCTACTGTAGTAGAACCTTCGGGCAAACCGCCTGCCACCGCATTCATGGCAGCATTTTCCATCAACGCTACCATAGCGGGAGTAGCAAACACATTCAAATCGCCACTACCCATAGTGGCAGCTACATTTTCTTTTGAAACGACAACAGTCGAAGTATAAGTTAATCCTGTTTCCATCATGCTATTTTTTATTCTAAATGCAAATGTAACTGAATATCATATTATCATACAAATCTATTTTTCCATAATTTTATCTTTTTACCCTCCTCATCAAAAATCACAAAAATATGTATAACAGAAATACAAATTCCACACTCCAACTGCCTGCCACAAAAGTCATAATATTTGAGAACAAAAAAGCTGTCTGGCCCTAGTAAACAACCACCTGATTACCTAGCATAAGTCTATGGGATAATAAAATTATAACCAAGTACCGTCCTTATCTACCTTTGCTTTAAACTCTTTACCTGTCTGTTTGTTTTCCAAATCAAGTATATACCATTCATTATCAGGTGTCACTACATAATCAGCATCATCTATCACATAGTCTGAATATTTTTCCATAACCGATTTTTTTACCGCTTCCGGTAAATTTGCCACCTGTACATCCCAGCTTGTTCCCATCCATTCGTTCCGCTCATTGAAATAAACCTCTTTCTCTTTGTTTTCATCTAAAATAGTAACTTCCTGCAAACCTTTCTCACGTTCTATTTCCACAATTGTCGCATTAGGATATTTCTGCTTGACAATAGCTATAATGCCATTTGCATCAGGCTGCGGCAAATAATCATCATAATCTTCTTCGTATCCGGTATCTACAACAGTTTTTACCAATATGCCTGTAGACGAATAAAACAAATCCAGCTCAGACTCTCCTTTTTCTACCTCAATGACATAAAGAGTTTCCATTCCCTCACGAGTCAACTTATCCACATCATCCACCGCCAATCAGCATATTTGCTTGCTTTATGGGCAGTAAGTATAGGTTCGGGAAGATTTTCATAACGAACATCTGTTTCTGTCATATACCAGGCAGCCGATAACGGATTGAACCATGCAGAATGCTCCCCACCATCCCAATTAAAATCTACTACAGCATAATCACCTTTCAGCTCCCATTCCACGTCTTTAGCTTGCGGATATTTTGCATTAAATGCAGCCTGTACTTCTTTTGAAACCAAATGTGTGTTTTCAGGAACATCGCTATTGTCATCATCACTACAACCACTAAAAGTTAGTGCAGCAGAAGCTGCGAAAAATAAAAATAACATCCAATTCTTTTCATAATCACATTGTTTTATAGTATCTTTTTGATGCAAATTTCTTATAGGATTCTGAAAAGAAACTGAAATCATAAAGAAAAGTTCAAAAGACATTCGTCAAACAGCAAATAACAGAAAAGCCATACCTAATAGCCCACTTGCACTGAAATGACCTTGAAGCCCCCGATATCTACTTTTAAATTCTTATAAAAGAAGAACTAATAAAGACAAAACAAAATCTCTTCCGAGGTTTTTATTACCTTTGCAATCCTATTTGAACAGAAACGAAAAAAAATATGATAGTTTGTATTGCCGAAAAACCTTCCGTAGCCCGTGACATAGCGGATGTACTGGGAGCAAAAAAACAAAAAAAGACGGATATATAGAAGGAAACGGATATCAGGTTACCTGGACATTCGGACACCTCTGTACTTTGAAGGAGCCTCATGAATACACTCCCTCATGGAAAGCATGGAGCCTGTCCAGCCTTCCCATGATCCCACCTCGTTTCGGCATTAAGCTGATCAGCGATCCGGGCATTGAAAAACAATTTCGCATTATAGAAGGACTGATGCAAAATGCCGATGAAATTATAAATTGCGGTGATGCCGGCCAAGAAGGAGAACTTATTCAACGATGGGTCATGCAGAAAGCAGGAGCACACTGCCCGGTGAAACGTCTATGGATTTCATCCTTGACTGAAGAAGCCATACGCGAAGGATTCAACAAACTAAAAGACCAAAAAGAATTCCAACCTTTATACGAAGCCGGATTAAGCCGTGCTATCGGCGATTGGGTATTGGGTATGAACGCCACCCGGCTCTATACCTTGAAATACGGACAAAACAGACAAATACTATCTATAGGACGGGTGCAGACTCCGACTCTGGCACTGATAGTAAAGCGTCAGCAAGAAATAGAAAACTTCACTCCGCAACAATATTGGGTGCTGGCTACTTTATACCGGGAAACCACATTCTCTGCATCATCCGCAAAAGCGATGAGGAATTAGCTCAGGAAGAAAGCGACGCCAAAGAGAATCCCAAGAAAGCCAAAAAGGCTGAAGAGAACAGGGGAATTCCTCCCATCATTGATCTTGCTACCGGACAGGCACTCATGGAGCGTGTCAAAAATGTTCCTTTTACTGTGACAGAAGTAGCAAAAAAACAAGGAACAGAAGCCCCCCCCCGTCTTTTCGACCTGACTTCCCTGCAGGTGGAATGTAATAAAAAAATTTGCTTATTCAGCCGATGAAACTCTAAAACTTATCCAGTCATTGTATGAAAAGAAAGTGACTACTTACCCTCGTGTAGATACTACTTTCTTAAGCGATGATATCTATCCCAAATGTCCCAATATATTGGCGGGACTAACTCCATACACAGCATTTACCGCTCCGTTGGCAGGACAAAAG
>ENA-OQAN01001483-OQAN01001483.1-human-gut-metagenome-genome-assembly--contig:-NODE-1483-length-10122-cov-1.586093_pt1 | contig 10122 bp, 15 predicted proteins | sample MGYA00242735_ERZ504527 | MGnify/ENA primary metagenome ERZ504527 (study PRJEB26092, sample SAMD00036230) | human gut metagenome | host: Homo sapiens | study: EMG produced TPA metagenomics assembly of...
TACCGTATTAAAACCAGCAGTTCTGGCTGTTACTGAACTAAACAGACTGGAAAGAAGCTTGCCGCTGACGCTCATGTCTGCAATCAGGCTGTTTTTCTCAAACAGATAGAACAGCCATCCTCCGCCAAAAATCAGCACTGCCGTTGTCAAAACCACGATCTTTGTATGAAGCATATACCTGCGGAATTTCAGGCCGTTGCGGCTGATATCGTCCCACACAATAAACCCAAGACCGCCAATAACAATCAGAGACATTATCACCAGATTTACAATCCAGTCATCATAATAATTTACTAGAGAACTGTGACTGCCCCTGCCATCCCATCAAATCAAAACCGGCGTTGCAAGAAAGCTGAAAATCGAATGGAAAATTCCATAATAAATTCCCCTTCCAACTCCCAGCTGAGGAATAAACCGAAAAGCCAGCAGAATCGCCCCTGCTCCTTCAAAAATCAGGTTCCCAGAATATCTTCCGGCCAGCCTCACCATTCCGCCAATCTGCAGCGATTGACACTTTCCTGCATCAGGCCCCGCTGCTTCAGACCAATTTTCCGCCGCAGTACAATGGACAGAAATACACCAATGGTAATGAATCCAAGACCGCAATCTGAATCATGGTAAGGATTACCAGCTGGCCAAATATGGACCAGTGGGTCCAGGTATCATAAACAATCAGCCCCGTCACACAGGAAGCGCTGGTTGCTGTAAACAGACATTCCAAAAATGGCGTCACGGTTCCGCTTTTGCTGGAAACCGGCAGCATCAAAAGCAGGCTTCCCATCAAAATAATTCCCATAAAACCATAGGCAATGTACTGTGTCTGGGATAAATGGCTCTGCAAACGAAACAGTTTTTTCTGAATTACATTCATAGTTCTTCCACTCACCCTTCCTTTATTTTCTTTACAGCTGCAAAAATCAGAAATGCAGCCAGATTCACCAGCACAACGCTTGCCCCTGCCGGAGTGGAAAACCCGTAGGAAATCACAATACCGATACAGAAACAAACTACAGCAAGAACCCCGGAGCACACAACCACACCGCGGAAGCTGCGAAACAGCCGCATGGCAGTCAGCGGCGGGAAAATAATCAGACTGGAGATCAGAAGCGCTCCCATCATCCGCATTCCCAACACGATCGTAACTGCCGTCAACACCGCAATCAGAGTATTATACAGATTTGCACGGACTCCTGTTGCCCGGCGAAAGTCTCATCAAAGGTGATCGCAAAATCTTATTATAGAAAAACAGATATAAGATCAGCACCGCAACCGACAGAAGAATACTGAACTGCACATCCTCACCACTCATGGCAAGGATACTTCCGAACATATAGTTATAAACATCAGTGTTCATTCCTGTCGTCATCGAAATCACCATAATCCCGATCGCCAGTGCTCCCGTAGAAATCAGTGCAATTGCCGCATCTCCTTTGATCTTGCTGCTGCCGCTGATGCGAAGAAGCAGAACCGCAGCCACCACGACCACCGGAATTGCAACCGCCAAAGGCGCCATGTTCAGCGCAGCCGCGATGGCCAGTGCCCCGAATCCAACATGAGAAAGCCCGTCTCCGATCATCGAATAGCGTTTCAGTACCAGACTGACTCCCAGAAGTGCCGAACACAATGCCACCAGGGAACCCACCAGAAACGCCCGTACCATAAATGGATAGGACATCATTTCCATAAATGTATCAAGCATTTCCCTCACCTCCCAGAAATCTCTTGCCGACTGCACTGTTTTGATATTCCTGCGCAGTTCCGTAAAACAGGGCGCTCTCCTGCAAAATGCAGGATATGGCTTGCATACTGTATCGTACTTTCGATATCATGAGACACCATGACAACTGCAATTTTAGCTCCTTATTGATTTTTTCAATCAACTGGTAAAACTCTGCAGTCACCAGCGGATCCAGTCCTGTCACGGGCTCGTCTAACAACAGGAGCTTCTTTGTGGCACACAGCGCTCTCGCCAGCAGCACCCTCTGTTTCTGTCCGCCGGAAAGATCCCGGAAGCACTGGTGTTCCATTTCCCGGATTCCTAAAAGCTCCATATTCTCTCTGGCTGCCTTCTTATCCGCTGCACTGTAAAACGGCCGCCAGCCTCTGCTGTTGAGTCTGCCGGAAAGTACCACCTCATAGACGCTTGCCGGAAAATCTTTCTGCACGACCGTCTGCTGGGGAAGATACCCGATTTCGTCTTGCTTCAATCCGTCTCCCAGCAGAATCTGCCCTTTAAAGGGCGGTTTTAATCCAAGAAGACTTTTTACCAGCGTACTCTTTCCGGAACCATTCTCTCCCACAATGCAGAGATAATCTCCCTGCTCGATCCAAAAAGACAGATCCCGAACAACCGTCTGTCCCTCATATGCGATCGAAATTCCATCACATTTTATCAATGCCATCAGTTCAAAGCCTCCTTTAATGTTTCTACATTCTTTTTCATCATGCTCAGATAAGTCTCCCCGTCTGCAAATTCCTTTGCAGTCAGATTATGACAACTGTAAAACGTCTTCACTTTCGCATGTGTCGTCTCGGCAATGGCATTTGCAATATTCTCATTACTCAGCTCCATCTTTAAGATCACCGGAATCTGTTCTTCCTTTGCTTTGTTGATCAGAAATGCCATCGTTGCCGCACTTGGCTCCGTATCGGATGCGCAGCCCGGAAATGCCGCATAGTATTTCAGACCGTATTCATCTGCAAAATACCGGAACGGAAAACGGTCTCCAAAAAGCAGCACATCGCGTTTGGCCGAACTTACCACCTCACGAAACTCATCATCCAGCTCTTCTAAAAGACTCACATACGCTTTTTCGTTCTCTTCATAAACTGCCGTCTGCTCCGGATCCAGCTCACCCAGAACATCTGCAATCTGCTCCACAATTGCAATGGCATTCTTTGGAGACGTCCATACATGTTCATCCGGGGTCAGCGTCTCATGTGTTTCGTGCTCCTCTTCCCCGTGCTCATGCTCGTGCTCTTCCTCTTCTTCATGTTCATGACCACGTTCTTCTTTCATCCCTTCTACGTGTTCTTCATTTACCGTATCCACGCAGTCGATCAGGCGAAGCAGTCTGATATGTTCTGTATCGATGGAGTCCAGAATATCCTCCACCCATTCATCGTTCTCACCGCCCACATAAATAAACAGATCACAATTCTGAATCTTCAGAATGTCCTGCGGTGTCGGCTCATAGGAGTGTGTCTCTTCTCCCGGCTTTAAAAGCATCGATACTTCTACATTATCCCCTGCGATCTGACGTACAAAATCATACTGTGGAAAAATGGTTGTCACGACATTTACTTTCTCTTCGCCGGTCTCTTTCACAGCCCCCACTCTCTGACATCCGGCCACACTTGTCACCAAAAGAAACACACTCAGCAGCACTGCCGCCTGTTTTCTCTTGTATGTTTTTCTAAATTTCATGATATGCCTGCCTTCACTGTCGGCGCTCGTAAGTCGAAAATACATACTCCAGATCAAAACAAGTATGCTCTTCACTGACTTCTGTCATTTCCCAGTCTTCCAGCTGATCCAGATTCGGGAAATACGTATCTGCCTGATATGCATGGTCGATCTTTGTTACATATACTTTGCTGCAATAAGGAAGCATCATCCGGTAAATACTTTCTCCGCCGATCACAAAGATTTCTTCCTCATCATATTTTTTCAGTTCTTCCAGCAATTCTTCTGTTGTATGCACGATCACTGCATCTTTCACATGATAATTGGGATTCCCTGTCAGCACAATATTGGTGCGGTTCTTCAGCGGCAGACCGTTCGGAAAGCTTTCCAGCGTCTTTCTTCCCATCACAACTACCTTTCCACCTGTCATCTGACGGAAAAACTTCATATCTGCCGGAATGCTGACCAGAAGTTTGTTTTTATATCCGATTGCCCAGTTTTTATCGGCTGCTACAATTGCGTTCATATTCATTTCCTCCTTTTTTTGCACAACTCCTATACCGCGATTGGGATATTCTTGATCTGAGGATGTGTCTCATATCCATCCAGCCGTACATCATCCGGTGTAAATTCATAGAAATCCTTTACCTCTGGATTCAGCCAGAATTTCGGTGCCGGAAGCGGTTCTCTTTTGATCAGTTCCTCGATCATCGGGATATGTCTGTCATAAATATGCGCATCTGCGATCACATGAACAAACTCTCCGACCTTCATATCACACACCTGTGCCAGCATATGAAGCAGCACCGCATACTGACACACATTCCAGTTATTTGCTGCCAGTACATCCTGAGAACGTTGATTCAGGATTCCATTTAATGTCAGTTTGTCACTGTCCTTTTCTTTTGTCACATTAAATGTCATGCTGTATGCACACGGATACAGATTCATCTCATGAAGATCCTGATGCACATAGATATTCGTCATGATCCGGCGGCTGTAAGGATTGTTCTTCAGATCATAGATCACACGATCGACCTGATCCATCATTCCCTCTTTATACTGATGCTTTACCTGCATCTGATAGCCGTAGGCTTTTCCGATGGAACCGTCCTCATCTGCCCAGCTGTCCCAGATGTGACTGTTTAAATCATGAATGTTGTTGGACTTTTTCTGCCAGATCCACAGCATCTCATCCACACAGCTCTTGATTCCTGTCCTTCGCAGAGTCAGTGCCGGAAACTCTTTTGAGAGGTCATAACGGTTCACAATGCCAAATTTTTTGATGGTGTACGCAGAGGTTCCATCCTCCCATACCGGGCGTACCTTTTCTCCCTCTGTACTCGTTCCGTTGTCAATAATGTCTCTGCACATCTCTATAAATACTTTATCTGCGTAACTCAATCTTATCTTCTCCTTCTAATATTCTCTGATCATACTGCTGATCTCAGAAATGCTGTCCATTTTCTGCAGCTCTCTCAGCGCATCCTTAATATGATACTCTTTCACTTTTTCTGTACTGATGACCAGTTCAGCCGCTTCTTCCTGTACATGCTTCTGCACAACTCTGCGGATACTTACCTTATGACCGCCAAATACACTTGCCACTTTCGCCAGACTCCCGGTTCGTTTTTCACCTGCATTCTGAGGAAAAATTTATTTTTCACTTCATCAAACGGCTTCACCAGCAGATCCTGATAGCAGGTACAGCTGATTCTTCCGTTGCATCCAAACTGCAGGTTTCTGGCAACATCAATCACATCACCGACAACAGCACTTGCCGTCGGCATCTCCCCGGCACCTCTTCCGTAAAACATCGCATCATCCACAGCATCTCCGTGCACAAAAACAGCATTGAACGAATCTCGCACGGACGACAGGGGATGCTCTTTTCCAAGCAGCACCGGATACACTCCCACTTCAATCCCTTTGTCCGTATTGTGCGCAACTGCAAGCAGCTTGATCACACAGTCAAACTCTTTTGCATAGGCAATATCTTCTGCTGTGATCTTTGTGATTCCTTCTGTATAAACATCTTTAAACTGTACTCTGGAATGAAGGAGCAATGGAGGAAAGGATCGCGGCCTTTCTTCCGGCATCCAGTCCTTCCACATCCGCTGTCGGATCTGCCTCTGCATATCCCAGCTCTGTTGCTTTTGCAAGTGCAGCTTCAAAACTCATGTTTTCTTCAAACATCTTGGTTAAAATATAGTTTGTCGTTCCGTTCACGATCCCCATCACTTCTGAGATCTCATTTCCGGCAAGACACTGTTTGAGCGGACGGATGATCGGAATGGCGCCTGCCACCGATGCCTCAAACAGCAGATCACAGCCATGTGCCGCTGCAAGGTCCAAAAGCTCTCCTCCGTGTTCTGCCATCAGATCTTTATTGGCTGTCACCACATGCTTTCCGGCTCCAAGTGCTTCCTCGATCATGGACTTTGCCGGTTCGATCCCGCCCATCACTTCGATCACAATCTGAATCTCCGGATCGTTTACAATCGATTTCCAGTCCGTTGTGAGAAGCTCTGTATCCACACCTTCTCTTTTTTTATGCAGACTGTGTACCAGGATCTTTTCCACTTCCAGCTCGGCGCCAACTGTGTGTATCATACTTCTGATCTCCTCTGGATCAATTTGTACACTCCGCCTCCAACTTGTTCCAAGTCCCAGCAATGCCACTTTGATCTTTTTATTTTCCATACTCTTCACCTCTGTTTTTGAATCCACTGTTTTTCTTTGCTCCATCTACAGACTTCTGTTTCTATAGAGTAACAAAATCTTTTCGAAAAGTAAAGCGGACATTCTTCTGTCCGCTTCTATCTATAGCTGACCTTATTGAAAGGCAATACCATATAATTCACAGGCCTGTGTAAACAATCGCTCTGTGTTTTCTGTTGCCTGAGAAGTATTCAAAGATACACTGCTCACCAGAATTTCCCGGTCCTCCATCAACTGAACCTGTATGATCTCAGTACACGGATAAGCCACTCCATCTGCCCCGATCTGATTGCAGATCAGCTGCTGCATCACGAATCCGTCTTCTGCTACCATCTCACCTACAGTAATATCCGTATAGATTCCCGCCTGACTTTCCAATGTCTTTCGGATATTTTCCACTTCTGCCGAAATTCTCTGCTCAATCGTTTCATCCGCAGCCAGAAGTGTAAAACCTGCTTTCAGCTCAATTCCATCTTTTGCGGAAGTTGCTGTGGACTCCGTAACTGTATTCTCCCGGCCTTGAACAATGTGACATCCGTAACCCATTGATAACCATCCAGGGATACTGTCTCAAAATCCTCATATCCTTCAATCGGAGTGCCTCATATTCTCTCTGAACGCCCTCCTCTTCTTTCATCTCGTGTCTTCCTGTGTTTCCTCCGGAACTTCTTGTGAAATCACCGCATCCTGTGTCTGTTGTACTGTCAGATCTGAAACTGCAAACAGGCCCAGTGCGACAACTGCTATCACTTCAAGTACCAACAGAATGATACCGATTCCGCCAGTGATCGCACTGGCTATGATCGCTCCTGTACTTTTCTCCCGATCCGGACCTGTATACTCTGCCTTTCCAAAACGCAAGGATTGGAAGAAAGACAATACTTAAGAAAATCAGCCCACAGGCAAATCCACCCTTCTTTCCAAATACTTTTGCCAGTTTTATCATTGTAAAAATTGCAAATATCAGATTCCCCAGCGGCAGGAATCCAAAAATAAACAGCCATCCTCTCCCCCAGGTTATCCTGGTCATTACATACAAATTATAAAACGGGATCAATGACGCCATCCGGGTTCTCCTGCTTTACAAAATACTTTCCACATTACCGCAACACAAAAAATCAGAAGCGCCAATGCTACAATTATCATTCCTATCGCTGCTGCCATCATACCTTTTCCTCCTGTTCCTTAGCTCCCTTATCCCTTTTGATCTCTATTTCATTCTCCTCTTTTGGACTGAAGAATGATTCTTTTCGATTTTAACACATCATAGCAAAAAAGTCGATGAGAATAATTCTCTTTTTGAATATTGTAATATACAGGCAGGGATTGGTGTAAACAGTACGATTTGAACATACAATTAGAAATTTCAAAAAATTAATTTTTTTTTCAAAAAAGTTGTTGACAGATAAGAACTCCTGTAGTATAGTATATATTGTTCCGAGGGGAACACAAAACAAACGCGATAGTGGCTCAGCTGGTAGAGTACGACCTTGCCAAGGTCGGGGTCGCGGGTTCGAACCCCGTCTATCGCTCTTAAGAGACTGTAGATCGAAAGATTTACAGTCTTTTTTATATTTTCAAAACCCGGCATTTCTTCCACTTCCAGTTCAATCCCTGCTTGAGTTCCCTCTCCGTTTCCTTTGATAAATCAAAAGCAATACAAAAAGAGCTCTTACTACTTGTGTAGTTGAGAGCTCTCCATAATTCACGTTCTGTATGCACCATTTTTCAAAAAAATGCACACTTCTTCACATTATTCTTCTGTTTTTACATCCTTTACATCCAACTTCAGTCCCAGTTCTTCCAACTGTTTATTGTCTGCCATACTTGGAGCCTGTGTCATCAGGCAGGATGCGTCTTTGATCTTCGGGAATGCCATCACATCACGGATACTGTCTTCTTTTGCCATCAGCATGACCATTCTGTCCAGACCATATGCCAGTCCTGCGTGAGGCGGTACTCCGTATTTGAATGCATCCAGAAGGAAGCCAAACTGCTCATATGCCTGCTCTTTTGTAAATCCAAGCACCTCAAACATCTTCTCCTGTACGTCGTTCTGGAAGATTCTTACACTTCCTCCACCGATCTCATTTCCATTTAAGACGATATCGTACGCTTTTGCACGGACTCTGCCGGCTCGAAATCAATATACTGCAGATCTTCTTCCATCGGCATCGTGAATGGGTGATGCATTGCCAGATAACGATTCTGTCATCGCTCCACTCAAGCAGCGGGAATTCTGTAACCCACAGGAAATTGTACTGATTCTTGTCCAGAAGTTCCATCTGTTTTGCCAGTTCCAGACGTAAATTTCCAAGAACATCCCATACAACTTTGTTCTTGTCTGCCGCAAAGAGCAGTAAATCTCCTGCTTCTCCGTTCATTGCTGCAATCAGATTGTTCATCTCTTCTTCTGTCATAAATTTGGAGAAAGAGGATTTCACGGTTCCATCTTCCTGAATTGCAATATAAGCAAGTCCCTTGGCACCGAAATCTTTTGCAAATGCCACCAGCTTGTCAATCTTCTTACGCGGCATTGCTCCCTGTCCTTTTGCGTTGATACCACGGACTGTTCCTCCGTTCTCAATCGCCCCTTTGAACACAACAAATTCACTGTCTTTCACAGTCTCTGTCACATTCACCAGTTCCATACCGAAACGGGTATCCGGTTTGTCAGAACCGTAGCGGTCCATCGCTTCCTGCCATGTCATTCTCTGGATCGGAAGCTGTACATCCACATCCAGAACTTCCTTGAACAGTTTTGCAAGGAAACGCTCGTTGACTTCGATCACGTCATCTACATCCACAAAGGAAAGCTCCATATCGATCTGGGTAAACTCCGGCTGTCTGTCTGCACGAAGATCCTCGTCACGGAAACATTTTGCGATCTGGATATAGCGGTCACATCCGGAACACATCAGAAGCTGTTTGTAAAGCTGTGGTGACTGTGGAAGTCCGTAAAAACTTCCCGGATGTACACGGCTAGGCACCAGATAATCTCTTGCCCCTTCCGGTGTTGTCTTTCCGAGGATCGGGGTCTCGATCTCAAGGAAGCCTTCTTCTGCGAAAAACTGACGTGCCAGTGTTGTGACCTGACTTCTCATACGCAGGTTTCTCTGAAGATCCGGTCTTCTTAAATCCAGATAACGATATTTCAGACGAAGCTCTTCCTTTGTCTTGCTGTTTTCTTCCACCTGGAACGGCGGTACCTCGGATTCTGAGAGGATGCGAAGTTCTTCAGCACGCACTTCAATCTCTCCTGTTGCCAGGTTTTCATTGACTGCACCGCTTCTCTTCTCCACATTTCCTACAACTGCAACTACAAACTCACTTCTTAATTTTGAAGCTTTTTCCATCAGCTCTGCCTGTTCTTCTCCCTCAAATACGATCTGAAGGATTCCGGAGCGGTCACGCAGATCCATAAATACGATTCCGCCTTTATTTCTGTTCTTCTGTACCCATCCCATGACGGTTACTTTCTCTCCAATGTTTGCACTGGACAGTTCCCCGCATCGGTGTGTTCTTTTGAGTCCCTGCATTGATTCTGCCATTTCTCTGTTTCTCCCTTCTTCTCTACAACTGCTCCACATTGTCAGCATAGCAGTCTACAATCTCTGTATATCCCTGTTCCATCAGCTGTTCTTTCTGGAACTTTTTATTTTTCTTCATGTTTGACGATCATCACCTGTTTTCCAAGTGCGCGCTCTGCTTTTGCCAGATTTAGGATCTTGAGCATGCCTTCCTTCGGCATCTTCTTGTCGATCAGAAATGCTTTCTTCTGTGCGGCTGTCGGTAACCTGATATCCTCGTTCTAAAAGCAGCATGACAATTCCGTTCAAATCCGAATGGAAAATCCGTACTGCCGGTGTATTCCTGTCCGGTTGAATTTTCCGATCATTTCATCATAACGTCCCACCGCCGACCTCACCGAACCGCCGAAACTCGTCCCAATTACGAATGCTCAAAGAATCCGTCCCTGTATAGTAAGACATTCC
>ENA-OQAN01001485-OQAN01001485.1-human-gut-metagenome-genome-assembly--contig:-NODE-1485-length-10114-cov-1.187043_pt1 | contig 10114 bp, 15 predicted proteins | sample MGYA00242735_ERZ504527 | MGnify/ENA primary metagenome ERZ504527 (study PRJEB26092, sample SAMD00036230) | human gut metagenome | host: Homo sapiens | study: EMG produced TPA metagenomics assembly of...
CTTGATTTGTGTTTTGGATCAAACAGTTGACAATGACATAACTCCAGCTTCATCTCTGATATAGGAAAATGGATTGTAACAGTGTGATTTTTCCATTTGGACAAGATTAAATACTTTTACTTTGTAACCTTCTTTTTCTAAAAACTTTCCGGTACTTTCCAGAATCTCTCCAGATGGGTCAGTAACTACAAAACTACAGTTTTCCTGTAAAAATGTTTGGTTTTACGACAAATCGTGATTTACCTGTACCAGAACCACCGAAAATGATCACATTGTTATTTCTTAGGGTTTTTCTTGTATCCATGCTTAGAAAAACATCTTGATTCATAATCATGTTCATATCGATCTTCTTTTTTGTGTCATCGTCTTTTTTCTTTGTTTTTTTAGGATAATAGCGATATTTATTATTGTATTTCTGAAAATCGATATTCCATTTTGATGATCCGTTTGTCTTACTAGAATCAAAATGGCGGTTTCGTTCTTCATTCACATAAGCCGCTGCAATCGCAATTACAAAGAGGACTGTCAAACTTCCTAAATACTGAAAGCTGTTTGATGTAATTGGGAAGATGTCCAAAGGTTTTGATGTTAAACGATCCAATGCTAATTGAAAAATCGTAAGGATATTATTATCTGGGACTTTTGGAGACACAATACTCATGTGGACACTTAAATAAAAAAGATTGCTAAAATACGCAAACAATTCCGGGCACAGATGTAAAAAGATCTGTCACTTTTTTTTTGCGTTCAAACTTTCACGCTCCTTTCTTCATATTTTTGAGAATGCCTTTCTCATTTCAAATATGATGTTTTTGAAATAAAAAATGGAGCTGAAGCTTCCAAAAATAATAAACAGTTTTTTTTGAAAACGCCCATTTTATGCGGGCTCAAACGCTATATACAATGTATTTTACGTACAAAAAAAATAGGCCACTATGGACCTATTTCTTGGATTATCGGAACAATTCTTCTTCGATTGACTTTGTAACTTCATGATCGATCTGTTGAGCCTGCGCATTTTTGAGTAATTCATCTAAAGAATTCATTACCATTTCTCTGTCTGGATAATACTGTTCCGGCTCTGCAAGATCTTTGTAAGTTGCTAAGATGGACTCCCCATATTCTCTAAGTTGTTCACGCTCACTTTCTTTTAAACTTTCTAAGTTGAATCGTTTTTCATTGTCTTGAACATCTTGATCAATTTCTTTCCTCATGTGTGCGGTTTACGATCTCATGAGCAAAAAATTCATGAATTCCAACTTCCCCATTGTAAAAACTAGAAACATTTTCAATCTGATCCCCATTATCAAGAGACATTTTTTGTTCGATCAGCATTCTTAGATCTCGTTCTTTTTGAGCCATTTGACGATCTTCATAAGAACCATAACGATAAGATTCCTGTTTTTCTCGGATCAATGTCTTTCTTTTTTCAGGATCATTTCTTGTTTCTTCCCATTTCTTTTTAGGATAATGATTGGATTTTTCATCGTAGCGATCTCTCGATATAACTGACGTTCTAATTCTTTTCCTTTTCCTTCAAAATGTCTTAAAACACGTTTACGATTCGGAGCTTCGCTTAAATGTTCAAATTCCTGATCTTGTACATGAATATTTCGATGAATATTATTTGGGGACACGATATAAAAATCCCGTTCTTCTCCAACCTTTAATGGGCGACTGGATTCTTTTAGAATATGACGCATATTATCAAGAGAGCGTTCCATTTCATTAACATATCGTTCCCCAGTCTTTCCGAGTTCCATTGCCTTTATATGACTGTAAGCATCGCGCACCTTATTTCGGTCTTTTTCTTTAAAATAAATATCATAAGTTTTTAGAAATGCCTCATGATATTGAGAAGATATTGTTAAATCCTCTGTTCTTTGCTTCTTCGAGTATTCCTTTTTCTGAATCTCATTTAATCCTTTATAGGAATATAGTGGGTGGCCGTCTTCATTTTGCAGATTGTCTTTTGCCATAACTCCAAAATTCACTTCATTGATCACTCGTCCTCGTTCCATTGTCTTTTCAATTGCATAATTCACAAGTGCCAGATCATCTTTTCTTACGATAAAAAAGTTTAGATCTTTATCAGGAATTGTATTTTGAATATTAGGGATTCCTAATTTTTCAAACTCCTGTTTCAGATCATTGATCGCAATATCTTTCACAGGGACCATATAAACATCATCTGATTTATTGGCATATGCCTCATACAAGCTTTTGATGACTTCATATTCTTTTGCATCTTTTGAATGTTCTTCCAGATACTTCAAGAATTCTGCAGTGTCAGCAAATAAAGCATTTGCAAAACGGATAGTATAATTTAACGTTTGTTCTGCTACTCTACTCATAATTTTCCTCCTTTTTATTTCTATTTTAAGTATGTGAGATTTGAAAGAAAATAAAGTTATACACTTTGTATAAAAATAATGTTACAAATCACAACTTTTTTTTTCTTCAAAAATCTCATATTTAACGTAGAGTTATTTTTTAAATTAATAAGGGAGAAAAATTATGTATAGCAGAGAATTAATTTTTGAATACGAAAATGTATTAACTGAGAACAAACCATCTGTAAACCCATTTCTTTTTAATCGAGGCGACTATGAAAATGAACGAAAAGCGTTGTATATCATGAGATACGCGATTCAAACATATCTGAGATGGAATCCATATGAGGTAAGAGATCATATGACGCATCGTATTTTTAAAAAATGTTGAAATTAGAAGCATTATTAAAATACATTACGTTTCCAAGCGTAATTCAGATTGAAGAAGATCGTGACCTATTTTATCTGGCCGTAAAGTTGTATCCAAAGCAAATAAAATATAATGAGAAAGATCTGATCCTCAGAGTCTATAAACGCGTTTTAAAAGGCGATTATGAAACGATTCCCAAAACAATTTCTTGCAGGAGCAGATGGATTATATCGTGCCAAATTATGTTTTCATTATATGGTCACACAATATCTTACATTCACAGGTATTGAAGAGTATGTACCGATTTTCTCATCACGCGGAGGTGCTGTTGCTTTGAGAAAATATCGATTATCTCAGGTTTGCAAAGATCTGTTTGAATATAATGTTGATTTTCTGCATGAATCATTATCTGAAGATCAAAAGATGAATTACTGTATCATTATTACAGATTTTCAAATATTTACAAAAAGGGAATCCGGTGAGGTCCCCTTTTTTTCTTATCCTTCTTTTTCCAAATTTTCTTCATCTACAAAATTCAGATTTTTCTTTAAGATTTCATTGATATGTTTTTTCACTTCCTGTTCTTTCACGGTTTTAAATTCCCCATATTCCATCAAACAGATCAAAAATTCAATTCCATATTCTTCATTTAACATTCTTTCAAAATCATCTAATTTGTCGATCTGTATCATATCATAAGCGTATTCTTTTCCTCTCTCTACGATTTTATCATATGTTTCAAATGTAATATTCATTATTCATTTCTTCCTTTCTAAGCAAATTGCTTTTTTAATTTTTCCGCTAATCCTGTAATCCGATTTTGTTTGTAAATATTAAGAATCGCCGTATACCAAGAATGATTTTGACTGTAGATCGTCACATCTTCTTTAAAACGTGATACAGCAGTTAAAAATAAATTTCTACTTAACATGACAGATGGTGCTGCTGGCATGATAATACTTCCACTTTTATACTCTGACCCTTGCGATTTATGAATTGTGATTGCATAAGATAGCTGTACATCATCCAGATTTGCTGCAGTGATCTCCAAAATTTCTTTTTCCCTTCCAACTCGATCGTTAATGTTTCGTTCTCAATTTTTCGAACGATTCCCATATCCCCATTGAAATAATCAAGATCATAGTTGTTATGAATCATCATGATCTGATCATTTACATGAAATATCTGATGCTTGTATTCGATAACTTCTTGAGAATCGTAATTTAAAGAATGCTGAAAATCATGATTGATCCTTTGTGTTCCATAATCATTCTTTTTTACCATTGATATGATCTGAGATCCTTTTGGCAGTATTCTTTGATCATAAATTTTACTGCATGATCAAAGCTTTCTGTTGTCGGGATATTGTAAATTTTAAAATGTTTATCATGGACAAGATCTGTCTGTCCTTTTCGGATCTTTTGAATATTCTGTGAGATAGAGGATTCTTCTTTTTGTCGAAATACATGATCAAGAACATATGTTTCAAAAAGATTGCTTTCTTTGATATCATGTAATAAATTTCCCGCGCTACACTTGGCAACTGATCCTCATCTCCGCATAAGATAACAGTGCATCCTGATCTGACTGCTGATAACAGATCAGAAAAAAATGAAAACATCTACCATAGAAAATTCATCAATGATAATGATATCAGCTTCGATTGGATCCGATTGATTTTTACATACCTTTTCACCAGCAATGATCTTATAATCGATCAATTTGTGAATTGTCTGTGCTGCTCTTCCTGTAATTTCTGTGATACGCTGCGCAGCACGTCCGGTAGGGGCACATAAAGAGACTTTTAATTCATGTTCGGAAGTCTGATAATATTCCAGTAAACGTTTGATTGTCGTTGATTTTCCTGTCCCTGGGCCACCGATCAATAATTTTTACTCCAGAGCGTAAAACTATATTTTCTGCTCTTTTTTTGTGATTCTGTATGGTATAAATTCACTTGGAAGATCAGGAATTTTCTGAAACATCTGTTTACTCGTTTGATCTAAACGTTTCATTATGAAAGACAATATTGCTTTCTGCATCCCAAGTTTTTTTCTGATAAACATATTCATGATCTACCTTGATTCCCTTCATTTCCTGTACTATGAGCCAGATAGTCAAATATGGAATCGTACATTCATAAATAGATTTTTCGGATAATTGATTAACCTGTTCGATAAGTTCTTTTGCATGCATTTTTGTGCTTTCCACGATCTTCATTTCGTCTCAGCACTTCATAGATCAAAGCTTCTACTCTTAATTTCTCATATGCAATGATCCCTGTTTTTTTGGCCAAAGATTCACAAATCTCAAACGGAAGATCAATCTCATAGCCCACATGATAAGGAGATTCTTTTAATTTATCAATTCCTGAAAATCCATATTTGTCAATGAGTTTTTCAGCACAGATCAGATCTGCATGTAATCTTGCAATAAAGAAATAGGTCTTTCTTACCATTTGTGTTTTCTGTGCTGTTTCGATCAAAATCTTTATTTTATCGTCATTTAACTTTGGTATTTTTTTACTCTTAATCTCATTAAATGCATCATCTCTACACAAAACATTATTTAGTGTCCCTGGAAAGGCATCATATAACGCTTTTGCTGTAACTTCCCCAATTCCTTTGAAATAGTCAGAACATAAATAAGAGATCAATGCATTTCGATCGTCAAACGTTTCTGTAATGGATTGAACAAGAATATATGGTCCCCTATGAGATTGTACGATTTCTCCTTTAATCTCTACAGGTGTTTGTTTCATGATTGGATGCATACTCGCATAACATGTCACGTCTCCATATTTATTTACATATTCCACAGTTTCTGTTGGTTTTATTGCAAATAAGTCTTTCCATTTTCAAAATTTCTTCGTATTGTTTTATGATAAATTCCATGAAATGTGATCATATTATCTCTCCTATCTTTCTCTATTCTAATTCAAATATGAGAGAAAAAATAAAAATAAATTTTCACATATAAAAAAACTGACTCGAATGAGAGTCAGCTTTGTATGTCATAATTCCATTGTTGGAAAAGAGTTGAAGATATCTTCTTCTTTGTATGGAGTTGTTGTAAATCCATTGATAATGTTTACATAATCGGCAAAACGATTATTTTTTAAATACTGCTGCTTTTGTCCAGGACTTAGATATTCTGTTTGATAAACAGTTTCCATTTCATTGTTTTTCACGCAAAATGTTAAAAAACATGGAATATCCAGATTATTGCATATCCTCTTGATCTCTTCTACTTTTTCTTTTAAGTTCTTATTGTATTCTTTTGTTTTGTTGAATTCTGTATCACATGATTCACCCTTTCTGTTAAAAGCCTTGCATCATTTTTCCTGCAATGGCAAAGATACTGTCATTTTCATCTTCATCGTATGAATCATCGATATCAACTGTCTCATTACTTTTTTCGTTATCCAGGGGTTCCGTAAATTCAGGTTCTTTCTGAACTTCGTCAATCTCTTTCTGGTTCATTTTCTTTGATTTTTTTGATTTTCTGTGTTTTGAAATTGGAATTGTTACTTTGGACTTTATATTAGAATTCGATGTTTTATCTTTATATTCTTCTTTTATCTCTTCTGAATGATCGTCTTCACTATTTTTAGTTTCATCATTAAGCCTGTCATTGACGTCTCTTTTTTCTTGTTCTTCTTTATGGACTTCCTTAATTTTATTGTCTCTTTTATCATCAACAATAATATTCTGATCTTTTTTATCGTCATTGGTTGCCACTTCTGCACTTTTTTTGATTTAAAGTTAGCATCTCATCAGCCGATGAACATTCATCGTATAATAATAATAAATTCCACATAAAGAATTTCGAAACATATTCTTTAAAATACTGTTTTTATAACCAGCTTTTATATTCCGAATCCACATGATCACATCTTGATCCTCTTTTGGATGAAAATTTAGTTGAAACTGAATTGTTTCATAACTAAATGTATCATCCTGAGGTTCTGGAATCTTTATTTTTTGTGGAGTTCCACGAATGTAATTACGAACAGCACTTTTAAAGGACTCTTTAAATTTAAATTCCGAATTGTGATATAACGACAATAGATCGATATCATATCGTTTATAAAGACGTATCGTTATTCGCATATCAGATCACCATCCTTTAATATCCCATTTGTCTCAATGTCCCAATCAAATTCATATAATACCCTCTTACATTATTAAAAATGCTAGGAAGATTGTCGTTCTGTGTTCCTGGAATGATCTTCAATGTCTCTAATCCTGAGAAATATTGAATGATATCTGGTTTCCATACAGCAGATAATCCACCTGTTGGGATCAGATAATCACAGTTAAATAAAGCATTATAAACGGAACACAACTTATCTAAAGCTTCATTACATACTTCATTGCAAGATTCTTCCAAAAGATTTGCGAATGGAACATCTTTTGAAATTGGTCTTCCATTTTTTCGACTCTTGATACGTATATTCCCAGTTTTTAGATTTGACTGCATGGAAGCAATCGGGATGTCTTCATTATATTGTTCCTGAATTTTTTTTCTTGTTTTGTTCAAGATTTCTTTCATGCTCAGTTCATTGAAGGTACTTTGGTCTTCAATTGTCTGATTTTTGATATAAAATGTATCACATGTTCCAAATCCAGGATCAAAAATGATGAGATTTGAGCTCCATAGTTTCTTTGCTTCTGGAACCTGACGACCATTTCGATCAAAAGATACGCTGAATAAAGTTCCCATTGGCTGCGGCATGATCGCAATATCCTGTTTTGTGATCTGAAAATCAAATTCTTTCCATGGATCTTCTCCGACTTTTATGCGAAAATGATGTTTTCCAGACATAGATTCAATCAGATCTTCTTTGTCTGTCATATATTTTGGTGGCAATCCAGTTTGAATTTTGATCGGACGTCCTGATGGACCGCCATACTGATTATCAAACATTCCCATAGCTAATCCGCATCTTGTGATCACTTTAAACATTGGAGAAAAATATCTTTTCCTTCCATATAATTCAGACTCGCTATCATGCTCATCTGCCATTTCCTGTGCCATTTCTCCTACGATCCAGCTTTCTCCTGTTTCTAAATCTTCATATAAGATTCTTGTTTTGCTGACTGATCCGATACTAAGCAAAGGCCCTTCTAATTTTTTTGCAAAGCTTGGAATGCAAGCAGCTGCATTTTCGCAAAATACTTTGACACTGGAATATCCAATATCAATTGCGATACCCCAAGCTTTTTTTACGCCAACGTTTTTCCGAGGGATGTATAACGTTTTCGTTTTAAAATCAATCGTGTTAATCATACGCTTTCTCCTTTATATAAAATTTGATTTGATTTTTCTTTTCAATATAAATATGAAAGATTTCAAAAGAAAAATTTTCACATATAAAAAAAAGCTCCCAAAATAAGGAACTTTTTCTTATGATTACATGATCGTGATACGATCGATCATGACATCCTGATAATGCACTATCTTTCCATCATGTTCTTTTTGCTGATTTGTCAGATAGCATTCCAGATGAAGCTGATCACCAACTCTTAATTTATCAACCAACACGTTGAGCATTCGGCATATTTCGATAAACAAGTAACATAGCTTCTTCGTTCATCTGTAATAGTTAAAATCGTCATACGAACGATATTTCCAGATAATCTGTAAATATTAACTAGTTCTCCCTCTAAAATACCACGATTGATAGGTTTTGGAAATCTTGATAATTCATCAAAATCCCCAGGGATCGGGGCAACCCTTTCCAGTGTTTGAACAAAAGATTCCTGATGGTATCTCTTTCCTGTAGACCCATCTTCATTTTTCACATCGTTGACATAGGATTGAATCTTAATCGTTGCTTTTACATACAACCCCTTTCGGAATTGTTCATCTTTATATTGTTGAAATACATCACCAGTAAGTAATACCATCGGTGCATCTACCGTATCCTGAAAGCCTCCCGGCTTGATCATAATGCTTCCGCGAGTTTCTGTCAGATTTTCAAAGACAATAAATCCTTGAAGTACAAATTCATTTTCATGATTAAAAATGAGTAGTTGATACTACTTTTCTCCTTTCTTAAATTTTTTTGGAAATATTTCCTTTCATTACAAATATGAGAGATTTGATTTTAAAAATTGACATTAAAAAAAAGAGGGCGAACGCCTCCCTTTTGCATCAATAAATAAAATCAATACAATTTTGATAATTACTTAATACATTGCGAAAATCTGAATTAAGAACGGTGCCAATAAAGATATGATCATAGTACTTCTGAAATTCCGGATTTGTGATCATCTGAATAAAATGTTCAAATGTCTGTACATCCAGATCATTTAGATCATCCAAAACATCAATCTTGCTCCTGAAAGAATATTTAATAGATCAAGGATTAAAAATGCGATGATCTTCTTTTCTCCAGTTGATAACTGTTCATATTCTAAGCATTCATTGGTTCCCTGTTTATATACACGATAAGAAATCCCATCATCTAACACGAACTGTATATTTAAACTAATATTTAATAACTGAATACGTGCTGCGATTGTCTGATTAAACAGATTTAGATAATACTCTGTGATCTTTTCAATTGCGATTCCATCCATTGCAAGGAATTTGATCAGTTTCTGGTAGTATTCATGAAGCTCTTTTTGTTTTTTCAGATTATTTTGACTTTGAAGGTGTTGTTCATATTTTAAACGCTCCTGAAATTCCATTCATGAGTGCATCTTTCTTTGCCTTAAAGTCATAATTTTCAGAGATTTTAGGACCATTTGTTTCCTGAACTGAAGCTTGATAAACTTTTTTTATGTTCTTCTAATTGATTTTGCTTTAAAGACAATTCCTGATTATATTTTTCATCCTCTAATAATTTTTGATAATACGCTTCATACTCCGTAATTGTTTTTTCTGCTTTTTCAATATTAGATTGAATTACCAGATCATTCTGTTGCAGAGACTGTATGGTGTTCTGCATTTCTCGAATGACTGCTGATTTATCTGTCTGGCAGACAATATCCTGATGTAGAGGACACTGACTTTTCTGCATAGAAGCAATATACTGATTCATTTTCTGAATCGTATTATTATTGATTCTTAACTGACTTTCCATAGGACGTTTATAATTATATAACTGTTGAACATAATGATAGATATCCTGAGACTTATACTTTAATTCTACTAGTTTCTTTCCCTGTAATTCTGTTTGTAAACTTTGAATAATTTGTAACAATTGCTGATTCGTTTTTTTCCTTTTTTCTGCAGCAATATACTGTGCTTCAAGATTACTTGGTCTTACTCAGATCTGCCTGAATTACTTCCTGTGTTCGAGTTGCAGCACCATGATGCTCCTGCATATAAGTCTGGATCAACGCTTCTAAACGTTCGATTTCTCTTTTGGTGGAAAGATCTAGATCACGAAACTGCTTAT
>ENA-OQAN01001486-OQAN01001486.1-human-gut-metagenome-genome-assembly--contig:-NODE-1486-length-10103-cov-1.540698_pt1 | contig 10103 bp, 20 predicted proteins | sample MGYA00242735_ERZ504527 | MGnify/ENA primary metagenome ERZ504527 (study PRJEB26092, sample SAMD00036230) | human gut metagenome | host: Homo sapiens | study: EMG produced TPA metagenomics assembly of...
ACGTTGGTGTAAAACACTTAATCAATATCAAAACAGTTGCTGAGAGGAGAGAGAATATGCTTTGGTTTAGAGCACCTGAAAAAGTTTACTTCAAAAAAAGGATGTATGCCTGTTGCACTTGATGAATTAGGAACAGTAATGGGTAAAAAGAAAGCATTTATCGTAACTGACAGCTTCTTATATCACAATGGATACGTAAAAGGTATCGAAGAAAAATTAGATGAGATGGGAATCCAGCACACATGCTTCTACGAAGTAGCTCCAGACCCAACACTTGAATGTGCAAAAGCAGGTGCTGAGGCAATGAGAGCATTCGGTCCAGACGTAATCATCGCTCTTGGTGGTGGATCAGCAATGGATGCCGGAAAGATCATGTGGGTAATGTACGAACATCCAGAAGCAGATTCATGGATATGGCAATGCGTTTCATGGATATCCGTAAGAGAGTATATACATTCCCTAAGATGGGAGAGAAAGCTTACTTTGTAGCAATCCCTACATCTTCAGGAACAGGTTCTGAGGTAACACCATTCGCAGTTATCACAGATGAAAAAACAGGAGTAAAATATCCGTTAGCAGATTATGAATTACTTCCTAAGATGGCGATCATCGACGCTGACAATATGATGAGCCAGCCAAAAGGACTGACAAGTGCTTCTGGTATCGATGCTTTAACACATGCTTTAGAGGCATATGCATCAATCATGGCAACAGATTATACAGATGGTCTTGCATTAAAAGCAATGAAGAACATTTTTGAATACCTTCCATCAGCTTATGAAAACGGATCAAATGATCCAAAAGCAAGAGAAAAAATGGCAGATGCTTCTTGCATGGCTGGTATGGCATTCGCAAATGCATTCCTTGGAGTATGCCACTCAATGGCACATAAATTAGGTGCATTCCATCACTTACCACATGGTGTTGCCAACGCATTGTTAATCACAGAAATTATGAAATTCAATGCAACAGATGTACCTACTAAGATGGGAACATTCTCACAATATCAGTATCCACACGCATTAGAAAGATAATGCTGAATGTGCTAGATTCTGCGGTGTTGTTGGAAAAGATGACAAAGATACATTTGAAAAATTCTTAGTAAAAATCGAAGAATTAAAAGATAGAGTAGGAATTAAGAAAACAATCAAAGATTATGGTGTAGATGAGAAATACTTCTTAGATACATTAGATGATATGGTTGAACAGGCATTTGATGATCAGTGTACAGGTGCTAACCCAAGATATCCACTGATGAAAGAAATCAAAGAAATGTACTTAAAAGTATATTACGGAAAATAATTATTAAATTGGGGACGTAGTAAAATTGAATTTTACTACGTCCCCAATTGACATTACCCCTGTCCCTTTTTGAAGTTTGTTAAGAAAAAGACAATAAAAATATAGTGAAAAACTTTGTTAAAAAATAACTCAAAAATCTATTGCAAAATTGCAAATAAGGTGTATAATAAACTTATCAAATAAGAAAAGGTGTAATACTTATAGGAGGTAAGGACATATGAAATTAGAACAAAGCAACTTAATCGTGAAACGTGCATATAAAGAAGTGTACAAATGTGACGAAGGTATTGTAAAAGTATTTGAGAAAACGCATTCAAAAGCAGATGTGTTTAACGAAGCGTTGAATACGGGCAAGAGTAGAAGAAGCCGGTCTTGACATTCCTAAGGTGAAAAGTGTAACAGAGATTGATGGAAAATGGGCGGTTGTTATTGAATACAAAGACGGAAAGACACTTGGAGAGATGATGAAGACAGATCCAGCCAATATAGAGAAGTATATGGAAGACTTTGTAGATCTTCAATTGCAGATGCATAGCAAGAGAGCACCTAGATTGAATAAACTGAAAGACAAATTGGCAAGACAGATTAATAGTTTGAAAGATTTGGATGCGACAGCAAGGTATGAGCTTCTGACACGTTTGGAGAGCATGCCAAAACATGATAAAGTATGTCACGGAGATTTCAATCCAAGTAACGTTATTGTTGGAAAGAATGGAAAGATGACAATCGTTGACTGGGCACATGCGACACAGGGAAATGCAAGTGCAGATGCAGCGAAGACCTATCTGCTGTTTGCGCTGGACAATCAGGAGACAGCTGATTTATACTTGAAATTGTTCTGCAAGAAGAGTGATACGGCAAGACAGTATGTAGAACAGTGGCTTCCGATCGTGGCGGCAGCACAGCTGACAAAGAATAATGAGATGGAAAAAGATTTCTTGATGAAATGGATTGATGTATTTGATTATCAATAAGAATATATAAAAATGACTGCGGTTTCTTTAAAACCGCAGTCATTTTTATTCTTCGTCGTCTATTTCTTGCGCACCGATTAAGGCACCGGTGGAAGCAGCGACGACAGCTGCAACAATTGCGGCGATGATGCTTACCGCAATGACACAAACTAAGAATCCCATGTTAAGATACCTCCGTTTCTGTGATGAATAGTATTTGCATTAGAAGAATACATTTCCGCCAATTACAATTCCGCTATGTCCGGAACTTGCCGCCCGGAAATTGAGACAGTCACCTACGTTGTTTTTTCCGGCAATTGCATCTTTTGCAACTTCCAGACAGGAAGATTTGATTCCTCTTTTTAAAACTTTATCAAGCTTTCCGGAAGCAACCGGAGAAAATTGTCCACTTTGATAAATTACTCCGGTAATGGTATCCGGATAATATCTATGGTTGACTCTGTTCATGACAACGGAGGCTACGGCAAGCATTCCGTCATAGTCAGTACTTCCAGCCTCACATTCAATCAATGCGGCAAAAATCTCTAATTCACTGGCGCTGACATCGGGAGTCTGATTCTGAGAAGAATCAGAGTTATCGTTATCAGAAGGAGGAGTAACAGACGGTGTCTCCGGTTCAACCGGTGTCACTTCTTTGTCGAGAGCTCCTGTGCTGCTTTTGCACGCTCTTTTGCCTCGGCGAGTTTTGCAGAATATTGCTCTAATTCGCCTGATGTGGAAGAGATTTTGCGGTAAGATCCGCTTGCTTTTGATTGAGCTCATCCTGAAGTTTCGTCAGTTGAGATTGCTCAGTTTGAAGCTGTTTTTCTTTTTCGGCAACGGCATTCTGTGCGTCGACCAGTTCTTTCAGACGATTGCGGTCGTACTCGCTTACAGCGCTGATAAATTCAGCTTTATTTAAAAATTCACTCATGCTCGCAGAAGAAAACAGCATCTCTAAATAAGAGGTATTGCCACTCTCATATATATGTTTGATTCTCAGTTTCATAGATTGATACTGAGCTGCTTCCTCGCCTTTTGCAACAGCAAGATCCGCTTTCACTTGCTCAATTTCTGCTGTGGTGGTATCCATCTTTTTCATAATGGTATCCAGTTCTCCACTCAAGCGTCGAGTTCACTATTTAAATCGGATAATTCATTCTGTAAGTTTGATGTTGTGCCCTCAAGTGATTCAACAGAATCTTCAGCATATGAAGAAGTAGCAAAAACTGTGAACACTGCGATGGAAGTTAAAATGGAACAGGTACGTATCAGCATTTTTAACTTTTTGTTTTTCATAAGTAATTCCTTTCCTGAATAAATAGTTATTAAAATATTATACTATAAATTGCGTTATTAATCAAATTTTTGTTAGAATAGAATCAAATAGCAGAAGAAAAAGAGGGCAGTAGAAATATGATGAAATACGAAGAGGAGCATTATCTTTATGAGAATATCAAGATAAGATTTATCCGTGGGTGAAAGAATCTCTTGTAGATCATAAGGCACTGAATGGAAAGTATATTTCTGATAAAGATACTCCGATAGTCTCTTTTGCAGGGGATTTGATGGTGATATTTGTAATTGAAAGAGACAAAGATACATATGAAATATTAAAGGACAATATGCTTCCGCCGGATACGGACATGGAACTGCTTTACCATACAGCGTGCGAGAATCTTGCAAGGAATGTAAAATTTGTAATTGGACACACATTATATGGTGGCTTTAGTATTATCGCTGACGGTTATCATGAGGCAAGTTCACTTTGTTTTAAGTATATTTGGTCTATGTGCAGTGAAAAGCTTGATGATGATATTGTCATTATGGCGCCGACGAAAGATATGGTTCTATTTGTTCCTGCAGGCAATCAAAAGCAGATTGAAGAGATGAAAGCTTATGGAATACAATCGTTTGAACGTTCATTTGACAAGGTAAGCACGAAATTACTGCGTTTTACAAAAGAAGGAAAGGAACTGACCGTGTATGAGTAGAACAATCAGGATGATTGGGGTGGATCTGGATGGGACATTGCTGAACAGTGAAAAACAGCTGACCGCCTATACAAGAGAGGTGCTAAAAAAGGCGATTGAGCAGGAAGTGGCTGTAGTTGTGGCTACTGGACGTCCATTTTCGGGAGTGCCTGATGAGCTGAAACACTTTCCGGGAATAAGATATGCGCTTACGGCAAACGGTGCAAGAATATTGGATATGCAGAAGCAGAAGGTAGTTTATGAAGAATTTGCTTTCAGTGGAGAGTTCCGAAAAAGTTATAGATATTTTGAGAAAGCATCATGCAATTCACGAGTTTTTTGTTGACGGAGTCGGCTACATGAATGAAGATGGTCTGAAGAATGTATATGCATATTTTGAAGATCCTCATATGGCAGAATATTTACAAAGCACAAGAATTCCGGTAAAAGATGTAAAAGAAAAATTACAGACGATGAAGTGTGAGGTAGATAAGCTACAGGGAATTTTTAGAAATCAGAAAGATAAAGAGGAAGCACTGGAAGAACTGAATACCCTTTCTGGCATCGTTGTCACAGCAGCAATGGATAATAATCTGGAGATTAATAAAGAAGGAACAAACAAAGGACTTGGTCTTTTGCAGCTAGGGAAATCTCTTGGAATTTCAAGAGAGGAGATTATGCGTGCGGTGATGGTGGCAATGATGTGGAGATGTTAAAAGAAGTTGGGTTTGCTGTTGCCATGGCAAATGGTTCTGATCCTGTCAAGAAGGCAGCAGATTTTGTGACCGTTTCGAATGATGAAGATGGAGTGGCAAAGGCAATTGAGAGGTTTGTGCTGGACTAGAGGAGGAATAGAAGAATGTTAGATATGTTAAAAGTAATTATACTTGGAATCGTGGAAGGTATCACGGAGTGGCTGCCAATCAGCAGTACAGGACATTTGATTCTGGTAGATGAGTTTATTAAGCTTGGGGCGAGCAGAGCATTCAAAGAGATGTTTAATGTGGTGATACAGCTTGGGGCGATTTTAGCGGTTGTAGTTTTGTATTTTCATAAACTGAACCCGTTTTCACCAAAGAAATCAAGAAAACAGAAAGTGTATACGATTCAGTTGTGGATGAAGGTGATTGTTGCATGTTTACCGGCGGCTGTTCTTGGAATCCTGTTGGATGACTGGATGGAGGCGCATTTGCATAATTATGTAGTAGTATCCATTACACTGATATTGTATGGTATTTTATTTATTGTGATAGAAAATTGGAATAAAGATAAGACACCGCAGGTGACAAAACTGCACCAGCTTTCTTATCAGACAGCATTGCTTATCGGGGTATTTCAGGTTCTTTCGCTTGTGCCGGGAACGTCACGTTCCGGTGCGACGATCATCGGTGCATTGTTGCTTGGTACTTCCAGATATGTGGCGGCAGAATTTACATTCTTCCTTGCAATTCCGGTTATGTTCGGTGCGAGTGGAATTAAATTGTTGAAGTTTATCAAAGTTGGCGGCGGCTTCACAGGGATGGAAGCAGCTATGCTGATCGTAGGATGTCTGGTGGCGTTTGTTGTATCGATCATTGCAATCAAATTTTTGATGGGATATATCAAGAAAAATGATTTCAAAGTATTTGGTTATTACCGTATCATCTTGGGTGTGATCGTGCTTGGGTACTTTGCGGCAAGCGGATTTTTAAAATAATATACAAACGGGTGGCTATTTATGCAAGAAAAATGTATAAATAGCCACTTGCTTTTTTTTGGAAAATGTGATAGAATATAACACAGAGTTGAATTTTTATGCAGAATAAATTGCGAAAGGGAGAGATTGGATTATGAAGAAGAAATTATTAAGTGCATTATTGGTGGCAACATGTGTGGTATCTATGGCAGCGTGCGGAAGTAATAAAACAGAAAAGGAAGCTAAGGATGACAAGATTATTGTCGGAACAGAGGCTGGTTTTGCACCATACGAGTACATGAAAGGCAATGAAGTTGTCGGAATTGATATGGATATCGCAAAGCGATTGCGGATGATATGGGAAAAGAGCTGGAGATCAAGAACATGGATTTTGACGGTGCTTTGGCAGCGGTTGCAAGCGGAAAGGTAGATTTTGTTGCAGCAGGTGTGTCTATCGATGAAGACCGTTTGAAAACAATGGACTTCTCTCATGAATATGTAAATTCAACAGAGGTAATCGTTGTAAACGGTGAAAGCCCGGCAGTGACTCCGGCAGGAGCAGAACTTTCAGGATCAGATCTTGACGGAAAAGTAGTTGCGGTACAGCAGGGGGAATATCGCAGATATCTGGGTATCAAATGAAGAAAACTGCAAGCCGAAAGAAGTAAAACGTTATACAAAAATTTGCTCAGGCTGCAGAAGATTTGAAAAACAACAAAGTAGATTGTATCGTAATGGACCAATATCCGGCAGAACAATTAGTAGCTTCTAATGGAACATTGAAAATTTTAGATGGTGTGCTGTTTGAAGATAAATATGCAATTGCAGTGAAAAAGGAAATCAGGAATTACTGGATAAAATCAACAAAAGTAATTGATCAGTTGATTGAAGATGGAAAAATTGAAGAATTTACAGCAAACCATACACAAAAGTAATAAAATAGTGTAAAATAGAAGATAAGTAATTTTAGAATCAGCAGATTTTGTATAGTCTGCTGATTCTTTGATGCAATTACAAAAGAAAGAGAGGAGAAAAGATGGACTTCATACAAAGGTTTATAGAAGGGTTTCATCATGCGGTAATTTATGACCAGCGGTATTTGGTTTATTTGGATGGTCTGAAGGTTACTATTTTAATTTCCATATTTGCAATCCTGATCGGTGTGGCGATTGGTCTGTTTATTGCGGTGGTGAAAGTAACGGTTTCCAAAAATATTTTTGTCAGAATTTTGAAGTGGTTCTGTAATGTGTACACGACAGTGATTCGAGGAACACCGGTTATGGTACAGCTTTTGATCATGTACAATATGGTGTTTACGGCAAGAGACACAAATGAAATTTTTGTCGGTGCAATCTGTTTTGGTATCAACTCGGGTGCGTATGTGGCTGAGATTATCAGAGCGGGAATTGAATCCATTGACAGAGGGCAGATGGAGCAGGTCGTTCACTTGGCTTCAACTATATACAGACGATGCGCTATATCATTGTCCCACAGGCAGTGAAAAATATTCTGCCGGCGCTTGGAAACGAGTTTATCGTATTGATCAAAGAGACTTCTGTGGCAGGAGTAATTGCGGTGACAGATTTAACAAAAGCAGCGCAGTACATTGGTTCTACAGACTTCATTGTATTGCCGCCGTTGTTTGTAGCAGCAGGCTGCTATCTTGTGATCGTGTTAGGACTTACAAAATTGCAGAGTTTATTGGAAAGGAGGTTGTCACAAGGTGATCGTCACTAAGAATTTACAAAAATCATTTCATGGAAACAAGGTGCTTTGTGGAATTGACGAGCATATTGAAAAGGGAGAAAAAGTAGTAGTGATCGGACCGTCTGGTTCCGGGAAATCTACATTTTTGCGATGCCTCAACCTTCTGGAAGAACCGACAGGCGGAGAAGTGTGGTTTGAGGGGAATAACATCACAAGCAAAGATTGTGATATCAACAAAACTGAGACAGAAGATGGGCATGGTATTCCAGCAGTTCAATCTGTTTCCGCATTATCGATAAAGGAGAATATCATGCTTGCACCGGTGAAGCTTGGTGTGATGACAAAGGCAGAGGCGGAGAAGAAAGCAAAAGAATTGTTGCAGCGTGTGGGACTCCCTGACAAAGAGAATGCATATCCGAGACAGTTGTCAGGTGGTCAGAAACAGCGTATTGCAATTGCAAGAGCTCTGGCGATGAATCCGGATGTGATGCTGTTCGATGAGCCGACTCTGCGCTTGACCCGGAGATGGTAGGAGAGGTTCTGGAACTGATGAAAGAACTGGCAGATGAGGGAATGACGATGGTAGTCGTGACGCATGAGATGGGATTTGCAAAAGAGGTTGCAACGCGTGTACTGTTCATTGATGAGGGAAAAGTAAAAGAAAGCAACACGCCGAAGGAATTCTTTGAAAATCCACAAGATCCGCGTCTGAAAGAATTTTTGTCAAAAGTATTGTAAGAAAGCGAGGGAGAACGTGATGAGTATTTTATTTGTAGAATATCCAAAATGTACGACCTGTAAAAAGGCGAAGAAGTGGCTGGAGGAAAAGGGCATTGCCTTTGAGGACAGACATATCGTGGAGGCAAATCCTACTGCGGAAGAATTAAAGGCGTGGCATGAAAAAAGCGGTCTTCCACTGAAGCGTTTTTTTCAACACAAGCGGTATGAAGTATAAAGAACTCGGGCTGAAAGATAAACTTCCGAATATGACAGAAGAAGAGCAATATGCACTTCTTGCGACAGATGGAATGCTTGTGAAACGTCCGCTTTTAGTAGGTGAAGAGTTTGCTGTTCCGGGATTTAAAGAGGTTTCCTGGGAAGAGGTTTTAAGTTAAATGAAATATGAAAGAATTGAGATTGGGAGGTTCATTGAACGTCCCAATCGCTTTATTGCGTATGTAGAAATTGCGGGTAAGAAAGAGACCGTGCACGTGAAAAATACAGGGCGTTGTGCTGAACTTTTGACACCGAATGCATCGGTGTATGTGCAGCGGGCAGAAAATCCGGATAGAAAGACCCAGTGGGATCTGATCGGTGTAAAAAAAGGAAAACGTATGATCAATATGGATTCCCAGATACCGAACAAAGTAGTGGAGGAATGGATTAAGCAAGGGAATTTGTTTCCGGACGCGATAGTGATCAGACCGGAAAAGACGTACAGGAAATCCAGATTTGACCTTTATGTGGAAGAGGGAGATAGAAAAATCTTTGTAGAAGTAAAAGGAGTCACACTGGAGGAAAATGGAATTGTAAAATTTCCGGATGCACCGACTGAGCGGGGGATAAAGCACATCGAAGAGCTTTGTGAGGCGACAAAAGAAGGATATGAAGCGTATATCTTTTTTGTGATCCAGATGAAAGGCGTGCGGTATTTTACTCCGAATATGGAAACGCAGCGGCATTTGGCGAAGCGCTAAAACGAGCGAAGGAGCAGGGAGTGCATGTACTTGCATATGACTGTAAAGTTGGAAAAGACAGCATTGAGATTGGAAAGGAAGTGCCTGTTCTTTTGGAGGATGAGAATCTAAAGAAAATCGCAGATCCGCTGGTCGAATGGTATAGGGAGAATAAAAGAGAACTTCCGTGGAGAGAACAGATCAGTGCTATCGTGTGTGGGTGTCAGAGATTATGTTGCAGCAGACAAGAGTGGAGGCGGTGAAGCCGTTTTATGCCCGATTTTTAAATGCGCTTCCGACAGTAAAGGATTTGGCGGAGGCGGAGGAAGACCAGCTCTTGAAGTTGTGGGAAGGTCTTGGATATTACAACCGTGTGCGGAACATGCAGAAAGCGGCAAAGCAGATCATGGAAGATTTTCATGGAGAATTTCCCAAGACCTACGAGGAGATAAAAAGTCTTACAGGAATCGGAAACTATACGGCGGGAGCAATCAGCTCATTTGCATTTGGGATTCCAAAACCGGCGGTCGATGGCAATGTACTTCGTGTGGTTTCGAGGATCACGGCAAGCTATGATGACATTATGAAAGCGAGCGTGCGAACAAGGATAGAAGAGCAGCTGGAACGTATCATTCCGAAAAATGCGGCGAGTGATTTTAATCAGGGTCTGATTGAACTTGGTGCAATTGTATGTGTGCCGAATGGGGAACCGAAATGTCTGCTGTGTCCGTTGAGGCAGCTCTGTGAAGCGAGGGAAAAAGGAATTGAGTCAGAGCTCCCGGTGAAGACAAAAGCAAAAGCGAGAAAGATTGAAAAG
>ENA-OQAN01001488-OQAN01001488.1-human-gut-metagenome-genome-assembly--contig:-NODE-1488-length-10089-cov-3.644750_pt1 | contig 10089 bp, 12 predicted proteins | sample MGYA00242735_ERZ504527 | MGnify/ENA primary metagenome ERZ504527 (study PRJEB26092, sample SAMD00036230) | human gut metagenome | host: Homo sapiens | study: EMG produced TPA metagenomics assembly of...
CGCTGCGTGGGAATTCGGGATGGGGGGCGGGTTCCGAAACGCCTGCGGAGGGGAGAACCCGTTGGGCGGGGACTATTCGTGATGCTTGATATCGCATCGCAGCATGGAAGCACGGACCATCTTCGCGATGGTCCGACCGGTTGATGGGCTAGGACGCGCATTCAGCAGGGAAGGGGATGGCTTTTAATGCCGCTTTTGGCTTATGCGTGCCGCGCTCCGCGTATGGCCATCCTGCGGTGCTAAAGCATTCTTGAAGTCTGCTAAGTGAATTCGTTTTAATCGCGCACGTGGCCGTTTGCCCATGTCGCATAACAGGATTCAGTGTTGATTGCCCGTGTGATGACAGCGTGAGTTTCGGGGGGGGGTGGCGTGAGCGGAGTCGCCGCGTTGTATAAGTCTGGCCGCCGACTGATGTGTCGATCTGTCGGGCCGGCCGAGAATGGTGAAGAGATCTCGCTGTTGAATGAACGAATGTTACAAGCAGCTCTTCAAGGCGCTTTGGGCGTTGGCTGGGGCTGCGCAGTCAATCGCATGCAGTGATAGGCGAGGCGATTGCTCGATGAGCCGGCGACTAGTTCTGTGCTGCACTCGTCCCGGTGCCGTCGTTGTCTGCCGAGTACCAGAATGCGTAGGCCGCAACGACGGCATCATAGACGGCTGCGACTACGTTATCCACGACGGCTGCAAAGTTGACCACAACGGGAACGGGGCCGGTTTTGGAATCCATCTTCTCTACTTCTGGGGTCTCGTACATGGGAACATCTCCTTAGAATTGTGACAGGACGCTCAGGTCGCCTAGATCATCGTCGATCAGGTCGATATAGAGGTCGCCGTCCATATTGATGTCTGCAATCAACGATGAGATCTCTTCCATCTCGTCAATCGATGCATACGATTGGCCAACGCGGTAACAACGGCTTATCCCAAACGGTTGCCATTCCGGCATCGTAGTATTCCTGAAGGCTGTGTTTGCGAACGTTTCCGATGATGAGAGGTATATAGGGGGATGCGACGATATCGCCATTGGCGTGGATGGCCACTTGGTCAAATTGCATTTGCAGTTGAGGGAATCTGACCAAGTGGTCGATGGGGTCGCCCCACTCAAGCATGAAATAGCCTCGATAGTCCGGATCGTATCGAAGGTCATTGATCGTGTTGACTAGCCGACGGTATTGATTATTCGAAGGGCGAATCGTGCGGTTTCTTCGGGCTCTACCGAGGAGCATGAGCGGCTGAACTCTAAGGTCAATTCGGTCAGTTCTACCCGACGATTTCAGCTTGTCTCGAAGCATCGTGCAAACTGGTTTGAAATCGTCGACATTGAACGATGTCGGACAAAAGGCAATTGAAAGGTGCAGTGAGGTTTCGTTCAGCGTGATATCGATGGCGTCGAGCACCCGGTCGTATAATCCCGAGAGTCCTCGCATATGTTCGTGAGAATCGCGTAGGCCATCGAGGCTAAACTGTATGCCGTTTAAACCGGCGCGTTCGAGCTCATGCAAAGTATTTGAGTTTGCGAGCAGACCGTTTGACACGAGGTTGCATTTGACGCCAGATGCGCTGAGCCGCCGCAAGGACTCGATGACAAGATCCTTTCGCAGGAGGGTCTCGCCTCCGCAGAAGCAGAAGCTAAAGGGGTGCATTTGACAAATCGAGTCGACGAGTTCGAGGACTTCGTTGTCGGATAATTCGTTCGCGACGACATCGTTTTCTCCACTGTTGTTGAAGCAGTGTAGACAACGAAGGTTGCATTTGTTTGTAATGTCGAGCGCAACGCTGTGGGGCGCTCCGATTATTGCCGGCATGCTCATTATTGCTTCTTATCGAGCGGGCGAACAAACAGCTTGACGTCGCCCGAGTCGAGCTCATTGGGCAGGGTGCCGACTAAGGAAAAGCCAAGGCGCTGGTCGGAATGGTCAAGTTGTTCGGCGATTGGGGTGGAATCAGGCGCGTCAATTCTGAGCGCGCGGTAGGCTTTGGGAGCGGAAGATCCGTAGTATTCCGCAAGGCGGTCGAGCACACCGGCAAGCAGCGTGGAGCTGCATGAGATAAATTTGATGATGACGCTGCGGCCGGCGGGATTAGTGGCCGGCTCGCATATTATCAATCCATTAATTTCTCCGGACTGGCTCGTGAGTAGAAAATAATCATGGGTAAAGGAAAAGAGCCTTTGGCGAAGAACCAGAAAGTTCTCCAATTCGGGCTCAACGTCGAACTCAGAGAAATAGATCCTATTGCCATTTTTGGACTGTTTTGCAGAGAGGGATTTTGCAGCCGCCTCTTCGATTTCAGCAAACCTGCTCGCGTCCGCGAGAATAAGCAGCTCGTCGGGATTCACCGATGTTAGGTAATCGGAGCCGAAAGGGTCGTTCATATATCTCCCTTCTTTCTTCCAAACGATAAGACAGTTTACGGTCAGGCTATGCAGGGTTTGGGCCAGGTCATGCGCTAGCGTCTCGCGCGGTTGATCTGGGTATTTTTCTTGGAACAGACGGAGAATTTTGGGCAAATCGCAGGTGCCGTCGCATAAGTCAAGAATCTCTTTAGCGACCCTGTTGAGGATCGTATAGATTTGTTTCCCATCTGAGCTTAGGACGCTCAGGCGGTTATTTGGTTCACTGCGAAGGTAGCTTGGTCGAGGGGGATAGGGATGACTCCAGGCAATGATGAGATTTGCGCGCTCCAAACATTCACGGATTCCATTGATCTCCTTTGGTTGTGGCCTATCTTCCTCGAATAGCAACTCGTTCGATAAAATATCACAAATCGAAACGATATATAAAAGAATATATTTATATCGATATACAATATTAGGTTAAAAAAAGTTTTGATGTTTGTCGATAGGGCTGGTATTGAAGGAGTGGACTGGAGTGATGGCGATGTCGGACGTTGTGGTTTCAATGGTGGGGTCATGCCTGCTGCTGTTGTTCGGAATAATGATATATCGAGCAAGCTCACGGGATTGCTTGCCGGAATGTCATTGCTATCGGGAGAGCGTTTAGAGGAGGCAAAGCGGACGGCCGAGTCTCTAGGCGCAAACCGAGTGGTGGGGGCGTCTATAGTTTTCTCCGCAATATGCCTTTTTCTCTCGTCCTTTTTCCGGACAAAAGGGCTATTCTCGGTCTGATGGTGGCTGCCGTTATAATCTCCGCGCTTGCCTATGCAAATAGGGGGCCTATTCGTATGTATATAAAGGCGAAATGGGATCCTGGGCACCGCAACCCGCGATAATGTCTTGAGCAAGGATTAACAACAAGGGATATATGGGAGCGATTAAGCGGCGAGCAAATTCAGTTTTGGATAAAAGGCCGCTTGATGGGAGCTGGCATGTTTAAGAAGACGGTTCACGAGTTGTTTCGGTGTAAAGGGTCACGGCTTTTCGTGATTCTCATGCTGGTGAATTTCGCTCTCTCGTGCGTCATGCCCGCCTTAAACGGTGGGTTTGTAGACTTTCTCGTGACGAATAGGGACCCATCTCGCGTCGTGTGGTTTGCGGCCTTTGTTGCGGGCATAGGGATATCGGCCTCCTTCATGTCGTATGCGATGGGTGTGAACGTATCGCGCGTCATCTTGGAGATGACGACGAGACTGATGGGGACCACGTGTGAGTCGTTTGAACGGGGGGCCCCTGGAAAAGGGGGAGCAGGCGGATCCACCTATACAACGCAGAGGGTGTATGCGGATTCGAATGCGGTGTCATCGTTTGTCGTGAACAACTTCCTGACAATCGGGCTTAACATCGTTCTGGTTGTGTTGATATGCATCATCCTGTTTTCGATCAATCCGGTGTTCCTGGTGTTAAGCGTATGTTGCTTGGTGCGTACTTCATTTTATTCAGGGCGTTGAAAAAGCCGTTGTACAACAGCTCGCTTGCGAACAAGGAGGGGTTGAGCAAGCTTTTCGCGTCCGTGAGCGGCGAGCTGTCGCAGTTGTTTGACATTAAGTGCGATGGCGCATATGACCAGAGCGCTCGGACGCTCAAAGGGGTATTCGAGGGGTACTACCCGATTTACATGAAAGCAAGTAGGGTCTCGAATCTGGCCACCTCGAGCGACGGCCTGATCTCGTCTGTGTTTCGGGGGGCACTGCTCGTGATCTCCGGGATGGAAATATTGAACGGAAGAATGAGCTTAGGCGAGTTCACAATGGTGAACTCGTATTACTCGATGGCGTTCGGATGCTTCAAGTATTTTTTGAATTATTTCAAATCGTATCAGGACGCGAGGGCCTCGTTCGACCGATTGGGGGCTCTGACGGAGGACGCCGAGGACCGCGGCACCCTCACGGTTGGGCACGTGGAGAGCATATCGTTGTCCAACATCGCGTACCGATACGCGGGAAAGCCCTACTTGTACCGCGACCTCTCCGTGGAGGTGGAGGAAGGAAAAACCTATGCCATTACCGGGCCGAACGGATGCGGAAAAAGCACGTTTCTGAAGGTGCTCCTTGGACTATATTCTGCTGGGGGGCATCGGGCTTTGGGGTCGGTGCCATATGAAGAGCTCGATATGGAGACGATCCGACGGGACCTGTTTGCGGTGTGCCCGCAAAAGCTCTTTATTCCGAACGAAACGGTGGAGAATTACCTTGAGAGGACGTCGATTCGGGGATCGAGCGAAAACCTCCGAGAGCTTGTGCCGAGTTTCTATCGAACCGTCGAATCGTTAAAAGGCAAGAATTGTAGAGACCTTTCTGGTGGAGAGTATCGAAAGCTAAGGATATTCGCAGCACTTCGCAGGCAGCCGGAAGTGCTTGTGTTCGATGAACCAACGAACGATTTAGATGAAGAAAGCCGTCGGGAGTTCACGGAGTATATTCATCGAAATCCCTTCGATCAGCTAATTCTTGTTGTAAGCCATGATCAGGATTTGATTTCAGCATGCGATAGGAAGCTGGATTTGGATTTCGATCCGAAAAATGGGCAATGCTGATGGGAAACGCTTAGAGTTCGGGCTTGCGCGTCATGGAGTAATCTTTCCTCTTATCGAAAATCGTTACAATATAAGAAAAACAGTAAGCAAGAAGAAATGGCTCGGGGAAGAGCTCGCTGCTGTCAGTGATATTGGGTCTATATCCAGATAACACGGAAGGGGCCGTCCTCTACAACGGGGTATCACAGCGTCGCATCGACCGATACGCATTGCGGCGGTGCCGAGTTGGCATTACGGAGCAAGAGCCCCCTATTGTTGGGGGGACGATCCTCGATAATCTTACGCTGCTTTCTGATGATTTCGAGCCGAAAAACTGAATCGGATGCTTGCCATATTGGGGTTAGACAAAATGATTGCCGCTGCGGAGAACGGGGCGGCAGCGATGCTTGGCAGCAAGAAAGGAGGGGTGTCCGGCGGGGAGAAGCAGAACATCGCAATTGTGCGGCAGATGTTGAAATCGCCGGACGTCATGTTGTTTCTTGAGTCAACTTCAGCGCTTGATGCGAAGAGCCGGAGCGCGCTAATTAAATTGCTTCATGAGGTTAAGAGAGACCATATTGTAATTGTTGTCACTCATGACGAAGAGATGCTTGCGGCTTGCGACGAGGTCATTCCGATGCCCGGATGCTTATCGGGACGTGGCGTTGAAGGCCAGAAGATCGAAATGGCGTGGGTGTTGGGTAAGTCCCTACGCGTACGACGTTGGGTTTCTGATCTTCATCGTCCTGCAAAGAAGGCTTTGTAACACGTTTCCCCTGGGAGGCCCCTTTTGTCCGTAGTGGCAAAGAGGGGCTTTTTCGTTTCCCTCTTGCGGCGGAGGGGGACACCATGCGCCTATACAGGACGACCTGCGCGCTTTCGTCGGATGACGGGCTATGTGTCGAGATGGGGGTCTCGGGTGGAGGCCGCGTCGCGGTCGCGGTCGGCCAGCGACCATCGGTACGGCTCAATCGTATTACCAGAACTAGTAAGGAGCCGCCCTTTCGGACGACTCAAACTGTAATGGGGCTTTTTTAGCTACCCCGGCCGTTACTCCGCCAAAGCATTCGCGCTATCTGCCGGGGTGGCTAAAATAGCCCCGTCCCAAATTAGCTACTCTGACCAAAATCCCTGGGACAAATACTTCTGATAGATTTTGTCTTTCTTGGCTATTGCGTAGTTTAAGAGATTCCATTCCAATAATTACAGCTTTTTGCTAAAGCGTTTTAGCAGTTTATACCGCTTTTGACCTGCGACTACGTTGTACTGGTATCTTCATAAGGTAACCACCTTTACCTACCGTTTACCGCCAGTTTTAGCACGTTTACCAAACCGCGCAGCCTCTGCTCAAGCCCGCCCAAAACCCGCCGTATAGTTCCCTCACGGTCCGCATCCGGCGGTCGATTCGTTACCACGGTCGTGTGTGCGAACACATAGAAGGGGAAGTATCGTGAGCGATTGCAAGAGGGTTTACCGTTTTGGAACCGACGCCCAGGGCACTTGTGTCACCGAGGGCGACAAGTCTATGAACTTTGTGCTTGGCGGCAAGGGCGCTAACCTTGCCGAGATGAGCCGTATCGGCCTGCCGGTCCCCGGTGGCTTTACCATTACCTGCCAGACCTGCGTTGAGTACTCCGGTGCCGGCAATGTTTGGCCTGCCGGCGCGCTTGACGAGATCGTTGCCGCCGAGGCCGACCTCGAAGCCCGCTGCGGCAAGAAGCTCGGAGATGCCAACGATCCGCTGCTCGTCTCGGTGCGCTCTGGCGCTCCGTTCTCCATGCCCGGCATGATGGACACGGTCCTCAATCTGGGCCTCAACGACGATTCCGTCCTGGGCTCATCGCCCAGACGCAGAACCCGCGCTTTGCTTGGGACAGCTATCGCCGCTTTATCCAGATGTTCTCCAACGTCGTCATGGGCGTCGACGCGACCTGTTCGAGAACGCCCTGACCCAGGCCCGCCTGGTTGCCGGCGTCCGCGTCGATTCCGAGCTTTCGGCCGAGGACCTGCAGGAGCTCGTCGAGACCTTCAAGGGCATCTTCTCCGCCAACGTCGAGGCCGCCCTGTACCCCGAGCTCGAGGTCGCCGATGGTAAGCCCGTCTTTCCGCACGATCCGGAGCTCCAGCTTCGCCTTGCCATCCAGGCCGTCTTTGGCAGCTGGATGAACGAGCGCGCCTGCATTTACCGCAAGCAGCACGGCATCTCCGACGAGCTCGGCACCGCCGTCAACGTCCAGGCCATGGCTTTTGGCAACAAGGGCGAGACCTCTGCGACCGGCGTCGCCTTCACCCGCAACCCGGCCGACGGCACCAAGGAGTTCTACGGCGACTTTCTGGTCAACGCCCAGGGCGAGGACGTCGTCGCCGGCATTCGCAACACCGAGCCCATCGCCGATCTCAAGACCACTCCGGGGCTTGAGTCCGCAGGCGAGGAGCTCGAGCGCGTGTTCCTGACGCTCGAGGTTCACTATCGCGACATGTGCGACATCGAGTTCACCATCGAGCAGGGCAAGCTCTGGATGCTCCAGACCCGCGTGGGCAAGCGAACCGCCACCGCCGCCCTGCGCATCGCCATCGAGATGGTCGAGGAGGGCCTCATCACCCGCGAGGAGGCCGTGGGCCGCATCGATCCTGCGCAGCTCGATCAGCTCCTGCACCCGCAGTTTGACGCCTCCAAGAAGTACGAGGCGCTCGCGACCGGTCTTAACGCCAGCCCCGGTGCCGCCGTGGGCGAGGTCGTGTTCTCGAGCGACGACGCCGTCGCGCGTTCCGCCGAGGGCCACAAGGTCATCCTGGTCCGTTGGGAGACCAACCTGACGACCTGAAGGCATGGTTGCCGCCGAGGGCATCCTGACGAGCCACGGTGCAAGACGAGCCATGCCGCCGTTATCGCCCGCGGCATGGGTACGCCCTGCGTCTGCGGTGTCGAGCGCTTCCATATCGACGCGGCCGAGAAGGTCGTGCGTATCGAGGGTAGCGATCGCGTACTGCACGAGGCGACATCATCTCCATCGACGGTACCCAGGCATCGTTGTCGACGGCGCCGTTGACTTGGTCTCCGCCGAGCTTACTGGTGACCTGGACACTATCCTGTCCTGGCCGATGAGATTCGTCTGGATGAGACCTGCGGCCACGCCAACCACGTGCGCGTCAACGCCGACAACCCCGAGGACGCCGAGCTCGCGCTCGAGTTTGCGCCGAGGCCATCGGCCTGTGCCGCACCGAGCATATGTTCCTGGGCGATCGCAAGAACATCATCCAGAGCTTCATCCTGTCCGATGACGAGGCCGTGAAGCAGCAGGCCTTGGCCGATCTGCTCAAGGTCCAGACCGAGGACTTCCTGGCCATGTTTAAGACCATGACCGGCCGCGACGTGGTCGTTCGCCTGATCGATCCGCCGCTTCACGAGTTCCTGGACGATCCCCGCGAGCTCGAGGTCGCCATCACCAAGAAGGAGGCCGCTGGCGCTCCCGAGGAGGAGCTCGCCGCCCTGCGTGCCCGCCTGCGTCGCATCGACGGCATGGTCGAGTCCAACCCCATGCTCGGCCTGCGCGGTGTGCGTCTGTCCGTCGTCTTCGGTGACCTGCCGCTTATGCAGGTCCGTGCCGTGGCAACGGCTGCCGCCCGCCTCATCAAGGAGGGCGTCGACCCGCGTCCTGAGATTATGGTCCCGCTCGTCTCCATCACGGCCGAGCATGTCCAGACCCGTGAGGTCATCGAGCGCGTCATCGCCGAGGTTTCCGCCGAGGAGGGCGTGGAGCTCAACATTCCTGTGGGTACGATGCTCGAGCTGCCGCGCGCCTGCATGGTCGCCGACGAGATCGCCCAGCACGCCGATTTCTTCTGCTTTGGCACCAACGACCTCACGCAGACGACCTTCGGCTTCTCCCGCGACGATGCCGAGGCCAAGTTCATCCCGCTGTACCTGCACAAGAAGATCTTGAAGGAGAACCCCTTCGAGACCATCGACACGGCGGTGCTCGAGCTGGTGCGCATGGCAGTCGAGAAGGGCCGTGCCACCAATCCCGGTATGCACTTTGGCGTATGCGGCGAGCACGGCGGCGACCCCAAGTCCATCAAGGGCCTGTTCAACGTGGCCGACGTGGATTACGTATCCTGTTCGCCCTACCGCGTGCCGCTCGCGCGTCTTGCTGCGGCCCAGGCCAAGCTCGAGGCCAAGCGTAACGCCTAAGGTCTTGCGTTTCCGCGCGTAACGTAGCCCCCCTTCATGCCGCCCGTCTCATTCGTGAGGCGGGCGGTTATCATGTGCGGGTTTTGTCTTTTTGTCTGCGTAAAAAATAGTTCTTGCAGCGCAAACCTGCGCGTGTATACTCGAATACGTTTGTTCAACTACGTGCCGGCCAAGGTGGTACGGCACCTCTAGAAGAGTAAGGAATTGCACATGGATTACATCCGCGCAATCGAGCGTCAGCAGATCCGCGAGGACATCCCGCAGGTCCGCGTTGCCGACAACGTCAAGGTTCACTACCGCATTAAGGAAGGCGACCGCGAGCGCATCCAGGTTTTCCAGGGTGACGTCATCCGCATGGCCGGCGCCGGTGCCCGTGAGACCTTCACCGTCCGCAAGATTTCCTTCGGTGTCGGTGTTGAGCGTACCTTCCCGCTTCACAGCCCCAAGATCGCCAAGCTCGAGGTCGTCCGTCATGGTCGCGTCCGTCGCGCCAAGCTGTACTACCTCCGCGACAAGGTGGGCAAGGCTGCTCGCATCCCCGAGAAGCGCTAAGAAGATCGCAGCGTCTGTCCACTCGTTTGGACAAAAGGGTCACCTTCGGGTGGCCCTTCTTTTTATCTGATTTGCATGCAAGGAGGCCCCGATATGGCCAACATGACGAGCTCGGTTTCGGCATCGCAGGTTGCCGGCGAGCTGGCGAGCGCCACGTTTGAGGAGATTCCCGCCCTCGTGGAGCATTATCGTGAGGATCCGCGCCAGCAAGTGATCAAGCTTGCGAGCGTGCTCTTAAGCGCCATGCCAAGGAACTTGCCGAGCGCGAGCGCGTCAACGGCATGTACGAGCTGATGCACGAGCTCGGTGGGGATGGCGTGGTCGTGGGCGTGGACGAGGTGGGTCGCGGCTCGGTGGCCGGTCCTTTGACGGTGTGCGCCGTGTGCCTTCCATGGACCGCGCGTCTGGGGCATCAACGGATTCCAATAACGACGT
>ENA-OQAN01001489-OQAN01001489.1-human-gut-metagenome-genome-assembly--contig:-NODE-1489-length-10079-cov-6.261857_pt1 | contig 10079 bp, 18 predicted proteins | sample MGYA00242735_ERZ504527 | MGnify/ENA primary metagenome ERZ504527 (study PRJEB26092, sample SAMD00036230) | human gut metagenome | host: Homo sapiens | study: EMG produced TPA metagenomics assembly of...
TGTTTTTCTATAATTATCTAAAGAATCTCCATTTATCAGAATTATGAAAGTCATTCTAATAAATGGGGATCTTTTTATGCTACGAGAAAAATTTATAAAAAATATTGTGATTATTTTTTAATAATCCATACCACATGCATATGCCCTTTCTATCAGCGCACGGTCATTAACCACTGTATCATAGAAGCGGAATCCACCGGAAAAATTGTATGTTTCATAATCGTTTCCTTCCAGAATACGGCTGGCAATGTAACTGCGCAGACCACTTTGGCATATTAGATACACAGGCTTTCCTTTCTCAATTTCACTAATTCGTTCCCTTAGTTCATCTACAGGAATATTGTTGAATCCCTTCATATGCCCCCTGTTAAATTCACCTACAGTCCTCACATCCAGCAACACCACATTTTTATCTTTAGAAATCTTATCCATATCTTCCAAATGCCATTGTTTTAAGGTACCTTTTGCTATATTGTCTATCATGAAGCCGGCCATATTTACAGGATCCTTTGCAGAGGAATAAGGCGGTGCATATGCAAGATCCAGATCTTTCAACTGGGTTGCCTTCAGCCCTGCATGGATCGCTGTTGCCAACACATCAATACGTTTATCAACTCCTTCATATCCAATAATCTGAGCGCCAAGCAAACGATAAGTCTCTTTTTCAAAAACCACCTTCATGGTCATCACTTTTCCACCAGGATAGTAACCGGCATGACTCATAGGAGAAAGAATTACTGTATCTACCTCTAACCCTGACTTTTTAGCATTGGTTTCATTGATACCTGTAGTGGCTGCTGTCATATCAAACACTTTGATAACGGAGCTTCCCTGACTGCCTAACTAATGGCTATCACCACCACAAATATTATCAGCAACGATCCTTCCCTGCTTATTGGCTGGACCAGCCAAAGAAATCAGCGCATCATCACCCGTAACATAATGTTTTACCTGAACTGCATCACCTGCTGCATAAATATCCGGTACAGAAGTTTCCATCCTGTCATTCACTACGATACTTCCCTTGATGCCAAGCTCCAGACCGGCTTCTTTTGCTAATACTGTGTCTGGTGTAACGCCGATTGCCAGCACCACCATATCAGCCTGAAGGGACGGATTATCTTTTAATAGAATCTCTACTCCATTGTCCTTTTCTCTAAATCCTTCTACCGTATAACCCAGTACCAATTTTATCCCGTGCTTTCTCATTTCATTATGGATCATGGATGCCATATCCGGATCAAAAGGATTCATCAGCTGCTTAGGCCGTTGAACAATTGTAACATCCATGCCAAGCTCTCTCAAATTTTCTGCCAGTTCCAGACCAATAAAGCCACCACCTGCCAATATAGCCGATTTTGGATGGTTCTTATTTATATATTCCTTTATATGAAAAGTGTCTTCTACTGTACGAAGTGTAAAAAGTTTATCAATACCAACTCCAGGAAGTCTCGGCTGTGTTGGCTTTGCACCTGGAGAAAGGATCAGCTTATCATAGTTTTCTTCAAATATCTCACCATTCTCCAAATTTTTCACTGAAACAGTTTTACGATCCTGATGTATGGAGATAACTTCATGATGAATTTTCATATTAATGCGAAAGCGTTTAAAAAAGCTCTCTGGTGTCTGTAATGTAAGTTCTTCCGGGTCTGTGATCACGTCTCCAATATAATATGGAAGCCAACAATTCGCATAGGATATGTATCCGGATCTTTCAAACACAATAATTTCTGCGTGTTCATCCAGTCTGCGTATTCTTGCTGCGGCTGTAGCTCCTCCTGCTACACCGCCTACGATTATTACCTTCATCTTATTTTTCCACCTTTCCTCATTAAAGCATTTCTAAAATCGCTTTCTTAGGTCTCGCCCCTGAAACCTTTTGTACAATCTTCCCATTCTTCATAACCACCAAAGTTGGGATACTCATAATACTAAATTTACTTGCCAGTTCAGGCTGCTCATCCACATTGATCTTTCCAACTTTGATATCAGGCGTTCACCTGCAATCTCCTCTATGACAGGAACCACCATACGACAGGGAGCACACCAAGGCGCCCAAAAATCCAAAAGAACGGTTTTCTCGGAATCCATTATTTCATTCTGAAAATTATTTTTATTGATATTAATAGCAGACATTTTACAGTCCTCCTTGTTTTTTCTTTTGTGGCTTTATTATAACCTGAAATTCATTTGTTTTCTGTGATATCATCACATTATTATCGTGATTAATTTTTTTATCAAAAAACCTCCGCAAACATTACGTCTGCGAAGGTCTATTTCTCTCAGCATTTGACTAATCTTGGATTAATTTACTTCTCACTCCTGTAGATCTTTATCTATAATCTCCCAGTAACCATTCTTTGGAGAACCATGTCCTATGAGAATACCATATTCTTTTAACTTCTTAATATTGTTCTCAATATTTCGACTGACAACCCCAATTTTTTCAGCTAACTTAACCGCTGATAATTGATGATCTTCTGAAAGCAACTTTATAATCTTTTGCTGTGTATCGTTAAGGTCTGTTCTCCACTCTACCTCCGATGTTTTCTTTTTCATTTGTCACCGGAAATGAATTACGGAACAGCTCTATCCGAAACATATTATCAAATCTATTACTTACAAAACTCAAATGCCACATAATACACATAATCATTTTTTGAAAGAAAATCTGTTTGGCTATTTATAAAATCGTCTAAAGTCGGAACACTCATTTCATCATTATCATAAACAAAGGCAATAAGTGGCTGCTGCTTATCGTATCTAATGTCTACGACATTTTTTATTTCAGTTGCTGTTCTGCCATAGTATTCTCTATTTTCTACATTTTCTAAAACAGGAATTTCTGTTGACAACCTACTACCACCTCCAGAAATAATTAACTTAATTACATAATTATCGAAATCAGGCACCATTACGATTTCACCACTTTTTGGCGAACCAATATCTTCAAATCCCATTTCAACTTTGTCCTGATCACTCAATTTTCCTGATTCGTATCGATAAATATGTAATCTGAGTTTTTTATATTCATCCGTTGTGATAAACTTATAGACAAATGCTCCATCCGGTCCAGCAAGCAGTTCTGCTGTCTGCATTTCTATGCTATCCTTTGCAACAGGAGAAATATAATTCTGTGGTTTTTTCAGACGGTATATGGTAAATCCGATTACTGATACCGCACAGATAGATATGACTAATAATATACATTTCATAACCTTTAGACATTTCTGTTTATCTATATTATCTCTGATCACTTCAATAATATTTGTTTCTGACTTCTGAATCATATTCTCTTGAGCTATATCTTCTCCAGCCAAAAACTCATTGAGGCTAATACCAAGAATTGAACAAAGTTCTTTATAAACAGATACATCCGGCAGGCAAACTCCTCGCTCCCATTTAGAAACAGACTTATCACTCATACCTAATTTTTCTGCCAGTTGCTTTTGTGTCATCCCCAATGACTTTCGCTTACCTGCAATATATTTTCCAATTTTGATAAGATCCATCCATCTACCTCCTTTTTTTATTAATCGTACTCTATTTTAGATGAAAAGCATACCCCTCGAAGGTAGAATATGACTTTTAAGTCTGTCTAGTTTGCCAGATAGAATACAAAGCTTATATGTCCTGTCCCTTCGCACACCCACTTTGCATTTTTTTAGCAAACTCACTTGTAAAAACTTCCTTTTCCGGCGCTTCCGGGATACTGCACTATTTTTCTTCCCTTTTCTTTCAGGACTGAAAAAGCCCTGCGTCAGGACGTTCCCTGATGCAAGGCTTCTAATTTTTTTCTCTATGTTTCTGTGTCTTTTTTTGATGTTTTCTCTGGTGCTCCGTATGAATCGGATTTTCTGATTCTTACAAAGGGGATTATCAAAAAAGTGCCAAAGAGGAGTGCTAAAAAATATGTGGATTATTCAAACTCCTTTGCGGACTACGTTTCATGACACGCAAAGGCTGTTATTAGAGGTTTATATTTCGAACGTGCGTTCTGTTTTTGTGTTTTTCGCACCGCTTATGAAGAAATGAAGAAATAAACTCCAAAATAACTCCATTTTACTCTTTATTATTTTGTTGTTCTTCTCTTGCGTAAAGAATGTCCAACGCCTGGAATATTACATTACTCATAGTCTGATAATGTCTCTCTGCATAAGATACTAGCTTTTCTTTTTGCTCTGGTGACATCCTGATTCTCAGACTAGAATCTTTGCCGTCTAATGATGGTTTTCTAGGCATCTTTCTCTCCTTACATTTCATAGTTTAACATGATTGATACAAGTGTTAATCTCGTTTTGTTAATATCACCCATTTCCCTTTTTGGCTACTTCCCTGCTTCTTCAGATAATTCTTTTCCTTCAATTTGGTTATATAATACTTCACACTAGCAAGATTCCAATCTAACGCATAATCGAAGTGGTAGAAAAGTTATCTCTTATATCGGTTGTAACTTTTTTATGAACTCTATTGACAAGAAAACTTGGTATGTATATAATCAAAATATGCAAAGAAAACTTGTCATGGAGGTGTTTTTATGAAAAAGGACGAAATCTTAAATGCAAGCAGAAAAGAACATCGCAATAAGGACTTGGCTGAAATGGAAGTGGTATATCAAGCTGGAAGTCACGCAAGCAGAGTTGGTGCTTTAGTGTGTTGTTTGCTTTCGCTGTTATCTTCTGTGCTTGCTCATACTATGATTTACAGTCCGTGGGTTATATACTTCAGCATTATTGCAACACAATGGTTAGTTCGTTTTATCAAAATGAAGCGAAAGAGCGATTTGGTCTTGACTGTTCTGTTTTTTGTGCTTTCCATTTTGGCATTTGTTGGATTTGTTAGCCATCTTTTAGAGGTGAGAATATGAAAGAACAATTACAACTGAAAAATCACTTAAAGGAAGTTCGCACAGAAGCAAATCTTTCTCAAGCTCAGCTTGCAGAAATGGTAGGGGTATCAAGAAATACCATTAGTTCTATTGAAACAGGACAGTTTAATCCAACTGCAAAATTGGCTCTAATTCTTTGTATTGCATTGGACAAAAAATTTGAGGAACTATTCTATTTTTAGGAGGTCATTATGGAAAATATTATAATGTTGATTTTGGGAGTGTTCATATCTGTTGTTGGAATTGTAAATATCAAAGGCAATATCAGCACAATTCACTCTTATAACAGGCGAAAAGTAAAGGAAGAAGATATACCAAAGTATGGAAAAACAGTCGGCACAGGAACGCTGATTATAGGAATATCTCTTGTATTAGGTTTTATTGTTTCGTTTTGGAGTGAAATAATTATAGATTATATCATTCTTCCAGCAGTTATTGTCGGATTAGGCTTTATATTGTATGGACAGTTCAAATACAACAAAGGAATTTTTTGAGAATCAGGGAGGTATAAAGATGGAATTGAACACAATATCAGGTCTGGCGATAGCGGGAGTTATCTGCTCCGTTGTCCTCTCGATGGGGGTACCGATTGCTTTGTTCATTGCAGGAAGGGTGAAGCTTAAGGCAAGGATTTCCTCGTTCTTTATCGGAGCAGGAACCTATCTGCTGTTTGCCATGCTGTTGGAGCAGCTGCTGCATGTTCTTGTCATTCAGTTCTGCGGACTGAACGCACAGAGCAGGCCATGGCTTTACTATGTGTACGCGGCTTTGGCTGCAGCGGTTTTTGAAGAGACCGGAAGACTGATTGCCATGAAGTTCTGGATGAAGAAATGGCTGGATTTTCCAAATGCACTGATGTATGGAATCGGGCATGGCGGTGTGGAGGCCATTCTGATCGGAGGACTCTCCGGAATCAGCAATCTTGTGTCCATGCTGATGATCAACAGCGGAGCCATGCAGAATACGCTGGCGGCACTTCCTGCTGAGTCTGCAAACCAGACCGTGTCACAGCTGTCGGCCCTATGGACAACACCGGCACCACTCTTTTTTGTAAGCGGAATCGAAAGAATCAGTGCCATCATTCTGCATATCGGGTTGTCACTGCTGATCTACCGGGCGGTAAAGGCAGGCAAATGCAGGACAGCGGCTTTTACAGCGGTTCTTGCATATGGGATTCATTTTATCGTGGACTTCTTTGCCGTGGCAGGTCCGGCGCTTCTTCCCATCTATGTGATTGAAATTGGTGTCTTTGTGATGGCAGCCGGAACTCTTGTTATGGCGCTGAAGATGGGAAGGATGGAAGAACTGTGAATTCCAGTTTTCTGCTATCATAAAACAGAATATATCTGACAGAACGCACCGTAGAAATACGGTGTTTTTTGTGCCCTTTTTGATGATTGGATATTCAATTAACTTTATTTATTACCCCCTCCAATATCTAAAAAAAAGCTACTTCTGCAAGTCAACCTCACAGAAGTAGTTTTTTATTTATCCATTATTTTCATTTCTTTTCAAAACCATTTCATAAAAATCCAGAAACTCTTTTGTTATATAATATCCCTTACTTTCAACATCCAATGAGTCAAATGTATTATCATTTTCATCTACATCTCCAGACTCTGTTTCAAATTCTTCCTCAATGAATCCCGTTTGTTTAATATGTAAGAACACGTAATCAACTTCTCCTGGAGATACCTTTATTTGCTTTGAATATTCATTGCAAAACGATTCGTATTTGTTGCTATATGTTCTACCATTTATGTGTTTCGTTGATTTACCTATTTTAGATGAATCTTCACAATATTTTTTGTATTCAACTAAATATTGTATTTCTCTATACGACATAGTATTCAATATGTGAATATATTCATCAAAAATACTACCATCTATATGTTTCCCCTGCAAATAACCATTTCGTATAAGATTTCCAAAATACTCAACTTTATCGGTCGTTGCCAACCTTTGCACTGCCTCTTTTGCTCGTGCAAATTGATGATAAACTCTACATCATTTACCATTTCCGGTGTTATAGAATGATCATCTTGCAAAATAACATCTAACAATTCCTGTTCTTTCTTTTGCTGAAAATCATTTAATAACTTATTTGTTGATGAATCAATTAAATCCCCCAAAACAGGGATTGCCTTTATAGGTGCCAATAAAACTGATTCAACAACCGGATTTTCTTTAATATCCTTTATTTCATTTGCATTATATAAGGAATTTTTTTGCCATTTCTAATTTTTCATTCATTATTGTTCTCCCATTTTCATCACAACAACTATTTTATCCCAAGTAGATACTTCGTTTAATATAAATCTCCAACATATCCATCTGCTTCCAGATGCATATAACACTCATTCACCTGCTCAGACTCCAAGATCTGTAAAACGTATTCCATACCTGTAGCCAATTCTTTGGTTTTTAATTCTTCCAGCGGAATCCAATACACCTGCCTTCCTCCGAACTTGTCAATTCTCCGATAAATCTATCAGCTCTGTACAGCGTAATCACATAATGTACTCCCCCCTTATGCCAATGATATAAACCGCAGAGCTTCGGTGTTTCAATCGTAAGACCTGTTTCTTCCCAAACTTCCCGGATCATAGATTTTTGAAATATCTCGTTCTGCTCCACATGACCACCTGGAAAAGTTGTCCCTGTATAGCTGTCATTCACTTTATCCAATGCCAGCACATTTCCTTTGTCATCTTGGATCATACACATATTCATAAAGCAAACCTTCTCAATCCGACTCTCTTCTTTTTCATTCAGAGATCTTCTGATACGTTTATTGATATCCGATCGTTTGGATTTGTAATGCTTGAATACCTCTCCATACGGAATCCAGATTTCTGCATCTTCAATTTTTTCATACACAATATCCACCACTTCTTCCAGATGTTTGTCGTTTGGGAAAGTGTATTTTTTCATATAATAATCCCTGGTTGCCTGGAACATCCATTCTGCAATCTTCTCTTTCTGCTTTAATTTCAACTGAGCATATTTCTTGTCAGTTTGCAGTAATTTTCCATCTATCATTCATGGTTTTTCCGTGACATCGGTAAGACCTCTTTTCCTCTTTTCTCATTCAGATTTTACTATACCATAGAATCCTTCTTTCGTCATACCTCAGATCTGCGATGTCCTATTTTTCTTCTCTGAATACCTTATCTATAGAGAGTTCTTTTCAAAAGACTCTCTTCCGGCGGCTGTGCCACCGGTAAATAGCAAGGACAGGAAGTGTATATACACTTCCAAAAAAACCAGCAATTTAGGGAACCCTGCCCTAAATCAAAAACACAAAAGCCACTACTTTGAGCAACCAATGAAAGGAGAATCTATCTATGGCAAAGAGAAAAAGAAATATATAGATCTTGTTTTGTGTTGTGTTTCCCCCGAAGAAAAGAAGCTGATTCGCAGAAAGATGATTGAATCAAAGACTAAAAACATGGGAGCTTATCTTCGTAAAATGGCAATTGACGGTTATATTGTCAATACAGACACTACTCCATTAAAAAAACAATACGAGGAAATGCATAAGATCGGTGTGAATATTAATCAGATTACGAAAAAAGTAAACAGTACCGGATATCTGTATTCTGAAGAAATGCAGGAATTGAAAGAGATGGTGAAAGAATTTTGGCGTATCTTAAGATCTTCCCCATTAAAGTAACAGACAAGAAAGCTCTGGACTATATTACGAATCCAGATAAAACAGATGAAAAACTGTTAGTTTCCAGTTTTGGCTGTTCCCCGGAAACTGCAGATCTTGAATTTTCTATGACAAGAGAAATTTTCTGCTTTGTCTGTACATATACATCTGATCGTTATCATTCCAGATAACCCGACTGCAAAAATACAGCCACAGTCTCTGTTTCAGCAGAGGTCCTGTACCTTTCGGTGGTATCATTATTGCTTCGCTCTTCCCATAGGAGTCTTCGCCTGCACGAGCCGGATTATCTCCGGTAAGCATGTTCCTCAAGATGTATCAGCTCCTTCAATTGTCAAGGTGCAATCGGAAGAACTGTCTGAACCTCTTTTACGTTTGTGATTTTTGGAAATCAGAGGATTTTCAATTTGCCTTCCATATACTCTGTATTGGGAGCGACAAAATCGGACATGATTTTAGAAATTTTTTAAGATTATTTTTTGAAGTGTAAAAAGACATAAAAAAAAGATGCCAGGATTTCTCCTGACACCGTAGTGACTGTGCCAACTTCGTGCCCAGTGGGCACAAGGTTGGTTCATTATTCTTCATTTTCTATTGAGTTTGATTCTTTCTCTGTCTTCTTGTTTTTAGATATTATCCTATGACCTGTATAAATAGCCATAATCATACAAAGCAAAGAACTTGCCGCAAAATATTTATGGCTTGATTTTGAACCTTTATATCCGCTATAAAAGTTCCTAGCATCGTTATCAATGCTCCGACAGACCAATATTCATGAGCTTTCATTCTAACATCTCCTTTTGTGTTAATTTTAATATGTGCCTTTTAATGAAATATGCAAATTGGAAGTTGTCAATTTCTTATATATTTTTGATCAGTGTCAGGAATCGTATCTTCTGACCGATATCGCTCTACTTTCATGTGAAGATTATATTTATCTCTTAACTCCGCAATCTTATTCATCATGGGTGATTGATGGTGAAAGTCAATGCTCTCTTGATTTTCCCAACTGTCAATCAGTAGCACAGTTTCCTCATCTCCCAGAGGGAAAAAATAATCATATCTAATGTTCCCCGCTTCATTTCTAATTGCATCAACAGTACCGCTTGAAATCATCTCCTTTGCAAATTTTTGCGCAGAACCATTTTCGCCGGAATAATATATATTAACAACTATACTCATTATACTTTCCTCCAAATTCCGATTGAACAAAATCGCTGCGCGATGGCCTGCCAAGGCTGTGGCGCAGTTTTATTTTTATTAAAAAAGCAGTGGAATTACTTTCCATAATCCGTTATTGTTAAGTTACCACACGAAACAACTGAACTAAGAAAGCTCCACTGCCTATGATAAGAATAACATTTTCCAGTCTCTTCCGCAATCGGAATTATGACGCTAACGCACCTCCGAATAGGTAGATGTAATTATTAACACTACTTATTCTGGAGTTTTATTATGTATAAAGATATTTTTGAATCCATCGCAATGAAGCTGGAAAACGTAACCCTAGCGTGAAAG
>ENA-OQAN01001491-OQAN01001491.1-human-gut-metagenome-genome-assembly--contig:-NODE-1491-length-10076-cov-1.589205_pt1 | contig 10076 bp, 11 predicted proteins | sample MGYA00242735_ERZ504527 | MGnify/ENA primary metagenome ERZ504527 (study PRJEB26092, sample SAMD00036230) | human gut metagenome | host: Homo sapiens | study: EMG produced TPA metagenomics assembly of...
TAATTCCCTGGATGATCCGTTCGCCCACGGGGGGTGGCTTGCACCTGAAGGGCGGCCAGGAAAAGCAGGGGGGTAAGATGATGTTTCATGGTGTGATTTAGTCTATGTCAATGTCCGTGTCTCCGTTCACTCCGTCCCAGTCGGGATTCAGGACGATCTGAATGTCGGGCTGGGCGGTGATGCTGTGGTTGAAGTCTGCCCTGATGCCTGTCAGCTGGTTGCGGACCACCTGGAGGCGGTCGGTCAGCGTACGGTGGGAAGCGACGATTTCCGTTCCTTCGCTTCCGGTCATGTAGAGGGTCAGGGTCACTTCGGAGAAGCTGTCTGCCGGAGTGGGGAAAGCGTCCAGACTGAGGGTGACGACTTCTTCGCTGTCTGTTGCCGTTACCGGGGTTTCTCCCCAGACGGCCATGCTGCCCTGGTAGGTGGTGTCAGGCAGACAGAAGGCAGATACGCCGCTGATGTCTACCCGGGCACGGGTGATGCTGGAAGGAAGTTCTTCCAGACGTACCTCAACGATACCTTTGGCGCGATAGAGCTTCACGAAGTCTGCGTAGCCGCACTCGCAGTCCAGACGAAAGTTATAAAGGGATGTGAAATAGTCTGTTCCGGAGGTTTCCGGGCTTTCCAGAGTCAGGGTGTTCCAGGCATCTGCCTGACGCACGGTTCCGTCGGTGTTGGCGGTCAGGGCCAGCGTGTAGTCGCCGAACGGAAGGGTGGGGAACACCAGGTCGTAGTGGTCTCCCGAGAAGGAAGTACCGTCCGCATTTCCCCGGGCGGTCAGTTTCCCGTCTGCATCAAACAGGTAATACTGGAGGTTCCCGATCCGGGAGCCGAAGTCTGCTTCGGAGGGACCGTCCGGCGGTGTGGCGAAGCATTCGGCGGTGACGGACAGTACCACGTCGCCTTTCCAGCAGCGGCTCAGGTCTTCGTGCCAGCAACTGCCCAGAAGACTGCTCGTCAGCAGCGTGGCGAGCGAATAGGTAAAGGGTTTCAGTTTCATTCTGTCTGTGAATTGGGATCGATATATTCGATATAGTTGAACGGAACGGCGGGGTAAGTCGTTGTCCAGGCGTTCCGGATGGTTTCAAGAGTTTCAGAGGGCGTACAGGTCAGGTCTCCGCCGGCATATTTCAATACGACGCTGGTGAGCCGGTTGGGACGGATCGCTACCGGAATTTCCAGATTGCCTGTCCACAGGTCGTTGCCGTCGATGGCAATGGACTGGATCTGGAGGGTCAGGCTGACGGACGTTCCGTCGTTCCGGAAAGGAACGAAGAGAGAGGTCAGGTTCTTTACGTTTTCACCGTAGGCCGGGAAATAGCAGGTGGTGCCTGCCAGGGTAAAGGCTTGCGGCAGATTGACGGAACGGGACTGGCTCAGCGTCCAGTCTTCCTCGCTGTAAACAGGGTTCCGTCGGTGGCGATTCCCACCGGCGATGGAACGGTCGGGGAAGTAACCATCCCGTAGATGCTGATGCTTCCTTCGGTAGGGGTGGACTTGTCCAGTATGAAGCGGACCGGGGAAGCCGTACGGGTCAGCGGACCGCTGAAGGTGACTTCCTGATCGTTCGTTTCTTCCAGACCTGTCGTTTTCCAGACTTCGAAGTCGGTGTAGCTGAAATAGGCATCGCGGATGCTGTTTCCCCGCAGGAAGATGTCCGGTTCCCGGATCACGCTGCTGACAGCCTCGCCGGTTTTCGGATACTGTCCTTCGTCTACATAGTACGGCCCATTGAGCAGGACGCAGGCCCGGTAGTCTCCCGGCTGCAGGATGAAGGAACTTTCCAGTCCCAGTTCTTCCAGCGTGAACGGATCGGTTTCGCTGATGCTGCGGTAGTCCGGATAACCGGTTTTGGAAGGTCCGGCATAGATGAACTGCTGGAGGATGTATGCTCCGTTGATTTTCCGGTAGATGGCCAGTTCGCTGTTGCGCAGGATAAAGTTGTTGTAGCCTGTTCCGGCCCGGCTCATGGTTCCAGGTCTGTATCCGTATCCACTCCGGACAATCCTCCCGCGAGTCTGAAACGGACGGGAATTCCTTCTCCGGTTTCAGGATCCGGAAGGGTTCCTGGCTGCATCCCTCCAGCAGCAGGGCAAAGGATGCAGAAAGCCCGATAAGTCTGAATGTGTTCCTGATAGTCATGGTTCAATAATTTGGCGTGAAGGTCAGTTGCCGTCTGTCGTGGACTCACCGTCCCAGGAAGGATCGATGGTGACGTTGCTGAAGTCACGGGGAACATCAATAATTCGGTTTTCCTTGATTTTTACGGTCGTGACGGTATAGTTGTTGGTAACGACCGTCAGTTTCTGTCCGCTCCGGGGAAGTGACAGGCTGATGGTTCCGGTCGTCTGGCTGCCGTCAGGAAGGTAGGTGTCTGCATAGTGGAAAGTCAGGTCGACCTGCAGGTCGCTGTTTCCCGGGGTGGGATCGGTGGCCAGCAGGCAGGGGCCGTAGAAGCGGGTGACTCCGTCTTCTTTGCCCGGGCTGATCCATCCGGTCAGGCCGTTGGTATTGGGAAGGGCCTGTTCCCAGTCGATTTTCAGTCCGTCATCCAGAAACTGTCCGTTTCATACCGGCAGGTTTCCGGGGAAGTCATGGTCCGGCAGTCGGACAGGTCCCATTTCAGGGCGCGGGTGCGTGTCGACGGTGACGTCAATCCGGCGTACCCGGTCGAGGGTGGAATGGTAGTCCGGATCCAGGGGGACCGGGCTGCCGCCTTCATCGCACCGGCTGAAGTCGAAGACCAGCTGGCCTGCGGCGCGCCGGAACTCGATGGGGATGATCCCGCTTTCGATGGCTTCACGGGTAAGGTTGCCCACTCCGATGTAGTTCTGCTGGCTGAGCGGCAGGGGATGTCGGTTCCCTGACGGAAGGTGCGCCGCACATACAGATTGGCCAGGGTGGAGTCTGTTTCGTTTTCCGCATACCGGAATTCGATTTCCGGCTGCCGGGCTGGAGTGGCGATGGCTATCAGGCGGTAGTCATACTGTTCCACCCATTCGTTGCTCAGGTTCACCACATAGTCACAGAACTGCCGGCAGGTCAGCCATTCCGGGGTGGAAGCGCGGTAGTAATAGGCTTCCGACGGTGTCTGCTCCGGGTTTTCGGCTTTCTGGTCGCTGCGGAAATAATACAGCTTGTATTTCAGCGTATCGGCCGGACTGGCACTGCCTTCCAGACTTCCTTCCAGCAGGGGACGGATCTCTGACCGGCTTTCTTCCGGACCCGAAACCGGATCGGATGTGTTTTCGCTGCATCCTGAGGCCAGCAGGGCCAGCAGCAGTGCCATGCTTTCTGCGGCATGCAATCGTGAATTTTTCATAGGCTTTTCTTTAATTCCAGAAACCGCTTTCGCCCTGGCCCGATGTTCCGGACAGTTCACCGCTTCCGATACCTTCCGGGCTGAGAACCAGGTGTTCATTGTCAACCCATACCACCAGCAGGGTGGCCATGTTTTCTTCCAGGTGAACGTTGCTGAAAGCTGCTTCCTGTTCGTAACCGTTCTGATAGGTGACATGCAGCTTGCCGCTGACAGAGGAAGTGGGGAAGAAACGCCATTCCGGATACCGGCCGTTGCGCTTTCCAGGCTGTTGAGCAGGACGGACAGATTGTCCCGTCTGCTCAAACTCCTGTTTGTACCCCTCGACGTCGAATGGAGCGAAGTCATCCGCCGTGAGGGTCTGAGAGGTATAGTCGGCTTTTTCCTGTTTTTCTTCCTGTGAAACTTCACCTGCAAGGCTGCAAGATGACGTCACATCGTATAGTTCCAAGCTAACCTGCTGAATGCGTGCAAAGGGTGACTGGCTGCCCTGACGGGCAAACACTACGTCCAGACGGGCCTGTGCATGGGTCAGACGGGTCTGGAAATTCTGCTGCGACTGGATATGCTTCGCTTCCGTCTGGTCTTCCCGGTTCAGGTAAAGATCAGCGGTGCAGTCTTTCAGTTTCCCGCCGGCCATCGGATGCCGGAGCGTATAGGCGTTTAGCACTGAGGTTCGGGGTCCGATACCCAGTAGCATTGGCTGCCTGCGTCTCCGGTTTCACGGCTGTCGTACTACCGACAGTCCTGGGACAGAGTGAAGTGGTAGACACCGGTTGCCAGCTGACAGGTCATCTGATAACCTTTGTCTTCGCCGAGGAAGCTCCATGAGGCATCCGGAAGGGGGGCCCATTCCACCTCATTTGCCGTTCCGGTCTGTCTGAACGCCAGAACGTTCAGGTTTCCGGAGGTCTCCGCGAGGGCCGCTGCTTCTGGGACAGAGTGTTGAAAGAGACACTGACGGTGCGCGACGCGGTGCTTTCATCGGGGGCTTCCCCATGTGAGCATGAAAACAGCAGACCGGTCGTGGCCAGTAGGCAAAAGATCGGGGTTAGTTGGTGACTTTGTTTCATGATTTGCTTATAGAATAGATCAGATATCCACGGACGGACCTTCGATGATACCGTTCCACTGGGTCTGGATGGTTACCGTATATTTGATGCTGGGGGTAAAGACGTTCTCCTTGTCGTCAGGTTTATCGGTGGATGCGCGATACTTGAAGGTGACGACGGTCACTTTGTTTTCCTCTGCTTTGACTCCGCTGACAGTCAGGATACGTTCCTGAGCCAGTGAGCCTGAGGCATCTTCCGAGCCGTCATCTCCCTTTCCGGTCAGCTTGACGGTGAGTTCAGGCTGGATGTAGCGTCGGCAGCGGCAAACGGAAGGATATAGGCTCCCTTGTAGTAGGCGGCACCTTTGGCGATCCGGTCTGCGGGAACGGCATCCATCAGCGCCTGGTCACCCTCCTGATCGGGGAAGTCGGTTGCGGAACCTGTTCCCAAAGTGACATTTCCAAGCTGTGACGTCGTAAATGTCAGGTCTGAAGAAAAAGCGCCGGCAGTTGCCGTACCCCATGTCCAGCTGCTTGCCGGCCGGGTCGTGGTGCTGATGCTGACCAGATTTCCTGCAGCACCGAAGATATTCATGTCGTCACTGGTGTAAGCCTGTTCCGTATCACTGCCTCCTTCCGCACGGGTCGGCGAGAATTTCAGGAAGCGCATGTCGATGCGTGAATTGACGCGCGACAGGTTCAGGGTAACATTGACGGTGTTTTCGCTTTGTGATTCGGACAGGTCGATATCTTCCGCAATGCGCATTTCTCCGTTGTTTTCCTCGTTGGAATCCCGGCTGCCACCGGCAAAGATTTCGTTGATGTCTAGATTGGTCTGGTCGGTGTTGGTGATCTTGACTGCTGCCAGCACCTCATCCCAGGTCTTTTCTGCGGTGTCCTGCGTGTAAGCCAGCTGCAGCGTTTCGCTCAGGTTGTAGAAAGCCAGGAAGCGATAGGTTCCGATATCCAGCTTGAATGTAAGGGATTCCGGGCTGAACTGGCTGCCCGTGGCCTTTGTGGTGTAGATGCCGATTTGGCAAATACATAATTGCTGCCTGATTTCCGATAGGCGAGGATCGTCAGATTCTTGCTCTTGTCTCCCGACTGGTCAAGAGCCGAACGGCTGGCCGGATTGTTGACCAGATTGGCAGCAAAAGTTACCGCCACTTCGTTTCCGCCCGGTACCAGATCTCTGTCTGTGTCGTCACTGGAACAACCCGTAAACACCGGTAAAAACGAAAGGGCTGCCAGCGGATAGAAATATTTACTCTTCATAGTTCTTGAATTTTGAAATGTTCTGTATTATAAATAAAGGAAAACGTCAGGAAAGTTTCGGGCGCGCTTCGCGGTTACCTCTCCCGTCCGGTGAACGGACGGAAGGGATAAAACCGGAAAATTTCGCTAGTTGATCAGGGGTAAACGCACCCAATTTTCGCATTTGTCTTTCACAATTGCGAGACAAATATAAGCATTTTGCCTTAATTTAAAACAAAAAATCCAATATTTTTCAAGAAGAACTATTAATTTTGTACTGTTATCCGCGAAAGAGGGCATTTTCAGCAGGATTTTATCCTATTTTTTACCGCTGGTTCAGCTTTGATTTCCGGGGATTTCATTCTCGATTTTAACTGATTTAAAGAATCTTAAAACCGGGCATTTTTTTCATTTATGAGGTAAAAATTGTTCACTGATGAGACAAAAAGAAGTAAAAACAGAAAAACGGGAGCAAAAGACAGAGAGTGAGAAACCGAAAAGATGCTGCGCCACACCCCTGAAGGGTATCAGTTTACGGAGGCCGAGTATGCGCTGAATGCACTGGGGAATTTCCTGACCTGATTGCCTGTGGGAAGATCAAGCTGAGCTGGTCGGACGAGATGCAGCTCAAGCGGCTGACCAAATATCTGGTCCGGATGCTCTTCAAGGGGCCCTGGAGAAGCGTACGGAAGAAGGGCCTGGAGGATTAGGGCTCCGCGGACAGACCGGAAATACCTGCCCGGAAAATAAAAAAAGGCTTCGGCGTTTTCCATGCAAACGCCGAAGCCTTCTGACTGAAACGCCGAAACGTTTTCAGGGTCCACCAGGGTCCACTTTTTCTATATGGACCCTATTCCGTGGAATGTACCTTGCGGTAGATGCCGTTGTCGTATGCTACCAGGTTCTGTTTCAGCATCTTCTTGAGCCACCGCTTGGCCGTGGAACGGGAGATGTCCATGGCAGCCGTCGCGGTGAGATATTCCATGTAAGTGAAGCTCTCGGGCAGCTTCTTGTAGCACTCCAGCACGCGGTGGAAACAGGTCATCTGCGAGCGTTTCCGTTCCGTTCCGGGCAGGATGGTGGAGAGGGAGAGGCTGTGTTCCAGCAGCACCTTGACCAGCTCGATGGTGATGCTGAAATCCTCGTCGCTGCAGGTGACGTCCTTCATGTTCCAGCCGGCTTCCCACTTGCGCAGGGCGGTGAGCACCATGGCGATGCGCATCGTCAGCAGTCCGTGACGCCCCACAATGGCCTCGTTGCCTTCTCCGTCCTCCAGCGAGACATTCTGCATCATGTGACCGAACAGCTTGTTGTGGATCTTCCACTGTTCGCGGGTGAAATGGACGGAGGTGGGGGAGCTGAGCAGGAAATGGTAGCATGAAGCACATCATCTGCCAGATTCTCAAAGAGTTCGTCGCCGTCGATCCATTCGTCGTCCGAATCGGGAGCCGCTGAAATCCAGCCGCTTTCACCCTTTCCCGTGAGCAGGGCCAGACGGCTGTACATACCGTCTTCCTTCGACGAGACGAAGTTGACCAGCTGTTGCAGGGTACCGGCCATGCAGATGGCCATGCGGGGGCGCTGGATGAGAATGGGGTGGCCGTCGATCTTGTAGTTCTGTCCCACGGCTTCGTGGTGGTAGATCATACGCAGTTCGGAGGCATGCTTGCCGTAGTCCGTTCCCAGGGCAGCGGTGAAGGAGTCGATCTCGGTGGTGTTGCAGATGATTCCGATCTCGCCGGAGTTGTAGAGGTCGGTCATCAGCTGGCTCTTGGAGGTGTTGGGCGGTACGTTCAGCACGTGCCACCGGGGCTCTTCGGGCTTGAGACTGATGTCGGGCTTGCGTTTCTCGCGGAAGGCCCGTTTCTGTTCGGCTTCCCATTCCAGCATCTTCTGCTCGTATTCCTTGCGCTCCCGGCGGTTGTTTCCTCCATTTCGCGGTGAATCTTGCTGCCGAGCAGGGCTGACAGGCTACCACACCCTTGCCGGAACCTGCGGGGGGCGACGGCTGCGAAGAAGAAATGGGGGGAGTAGAGACGGTGGGCATAGAGGGTGCGCACCAGCGGAACGCATCCGCTGAGGTTGGTGAGTATGGACATGAGGAGCATGTCGCGCTGGCGGCCGGAGCGGGCGGCTATGATACCGCGCCGGATCAGGGGCGGGAGCTTGTCGTAAATCCACTCGGGAAACAGGGTGCATGACTCATCAGATCATCCTCGTCGGATTCTTTTCTCTCGGTGGAGGTCCATTAGGTCCATGTGGACCCATGGACCCAAATCGGCATGGTTGTAGCCCCAGTCCATCGCGCTGCAATATTCGCTGTAAGGGAGCTGGCCCATCATGCGGAAAGCGCTGTGTTTCAGCCGTTCAAAGTCGTACGGATTGAACCTCCGCCAGCGGATGTTGCGTCCCAGACGGAGCAGGACATTGTGCCGCTGACCCTCCTGAAACTTGTTTTCCGGAAAAAATTCGCCAGAAAAGCTTCGGGGTCACGGAGGGGTACATAACGGCAGTCGTCGTTGGGATCTTCGGGGATTCCGAACGGCCTGAAACCGGCGTTTCCGGAAGCATAATCAGCCGGATTTACGGGAGCATAACCGGGCATGTTTCCGGGAGCCGGTCCGCTGGCATTCCCTGCATTCTGGGGAGCATAACCGGGCATGTTTCCGGGAGCCGATCCGCTGGCATTCCCTGCATTCCGGGGAGCATAACCGTACGAATTCCCTGCGGTTCTGCCGTTGAACCGGTAATCCTCGGAAGAGTCGGTTCCCGTGGCCGGCTGATACAGGAGCGGATTGTTTCCTTCCTCGTAGGGAAAGGTGAGGGGTTCCGGTGCCAGATAAGCCTCGGGGTCATAAGACGCGAGCGTGAGGCGGCAGAGATCCTTGCACTGCATGTCGCAGGGATGTCCGGCAACCTGTTCAAGGGCGTGCGCCACGATCTCATAGGCCCGGCGGTAGACATCGGGATGTACCACTCCGATGCAGACGAAGATGCGGAGGCCGGTTCCGGAGACGGTGACATGACAGGCCGTCACCCAGGGAACTTCCTTCAGTCGGGCAAAAGCGTTCCGGAGCACGTCGGGCGGCATCTTGTCCATGTCGAACATGGCATAGCCGGTGCGGTTGGTGAGACACTTGGGATAACGTCCGCGCAGGCAGTTTCCGGCAGGTACGAGGGCAGGCAGCTGTTCCTTGACGGAGGCAGCTTCCTGTTTCTTTCCTTCGGCCATCAGCCTGCGGTAGTTCTCCACTTCATTTTTCCATTGTCCGTTGCGGACATTCTCGATCCAGGCAGACAGTTCCACGAGGGAGTCTCCCTGCGTGTGGAAGATGCGCGTGAATACGGTCATCAGATTGTTTTCCATCTTTCCAAATTTAAGGTTGAATGAAAAAAGTAAATAATAATTATTTTACAGAAGCAAAGTTAAGGCAACCGTCCGGAAAGGTGAAATGTTAAAACAAAGAAGTGGAATTTATATATTTATAATATGTTGAAAAGTAGGGTTTATAAGCATATTTATTTAAAGTAAAGCATGAAGTTAATTCAGAGGGAATTTTGGAAATGTGATCAATGAATTGGAATCCTTACGGGTGTTTTATGTAAAAACAATTTGGAAATACATGTGAGGATACATGAGGATCCCGGGGAGGGATAAATTGTCTGATAAAAATAGTATCAGCTTAATTTATAAGTTAAGTTTTGTTTGCTTATTTGGAAACAAATGGTTACCTTTGCATTTGAAGTTAAATATAATGGAAGCAAAAACTATAAAAGTCATATTGAGTGAAGAAGCTGAAAGTTTTGTGAGGCTTCAACCTATTAAAGCGCAGCAGAAGATTACTTATAATATCCGTAAACTGGAAAGTGGAGTGATGGATAATAATCTATTTAAGAAATTGGGTAATTCTGAGATTTGGGAGCTGCGCACATTGTTTAGTGGGATATGCTACAGACTGTTCGCTTTTTGGGATACAGAAACGGAAACACTTGTTGTTGCCACACACGGATCATAAAGAAAACGCAGAAGACCCCGCAAAAAGAAATACAACGGGCAGAAGAAATAAGAAAAGAATATTTTAACGAAAAAAATAATATATTATGACGAAAATGAAGTTTACCCCTGCAGACCATTTGGTGGATGAAGTATGGGGAAAAGTAGGGACTCCTGAAAGAGATGTGATGGAAGCGCAGCTCAAAGACGAGGTAGATGCTTACTTCGTAGGGGAAGCTATCAGGAATGCACGCCTGAAACAAAACCTCACGCAAGAGGAACTTGGTGAACGTATAGGTGTGAAGCGTTCCCAGATATGCAAACTGGAAAGCGGAAAGTGCTCAATCACTCTTTCCACTATGGGAAAGGTGTTCCGTGCTTTGGGAATAGCTACTGCCACCTTAGACTTAGGTGTGGAAGGGAAAGTTGCTTTGTGGTAGATATCAAGTGTTTCA
>ENA-OQAN01001492-OQAN01001492.1-human-gut-metagenome-genome-assembly--contig:-NODE-1492-length-10075-cov-1.727483_pt1 | contig 10075 bp, 28 predicted proteins | sample MGYA00242735_ERZ504527 | MGnify/ENA primary metagenome ERZ504527 (study PRJEB26092, sample SAMD00036230) | human gut metagenome | host: Homo sapiens | study: EMG produced TPA metagenomics assembly of...
CTTGTTAGATGGACTCGAACGGCTTCCGCTTTTATAGGGGGGAAAGAAGGTTTCGACAGCAAGAGAATGATAGGGTAGGGGATAAAAAATCATCTTGTGAAGATGCAGGATGGAGTCAGCAGGTGGGCTATGACTAACATTTCAGTACGGTACGCAACTATAAACAACTTTGTAAATCATTTTTATTGTGATTCCCGATAATATGCCTCTGTTTTAACAGACACGTTGGTTTCCGACGTGTTACGGTATGATTTACAATTTGCTCATTCAGACATAACCTGCGCAGGGTATACAGTGCAAAGCGCACACCTTGCAAAAATGGTTGACGTCTTTATTGATTCTATCCGTATCTAAGGCGGAAGGTCTAGCACTATAGATATAGCTATCAGTAGATGCAAGTCCTGCAAGTGCTATAAACACTTTTGTAAAGTGCGAAAAAATATTTTAAATTCAGGAGGAAGATACTATGTTAAAATCAGCTTTAATTATCAATGCTTTAGAAATGCCAGCAAACTGCCATGAGGACGTAAAAGCGCAGGTGAAAGACCTCGTAACATTCAAAACTATGACCGCAGAAAAACAGCGGATTCTTGCTACTAAGTTAGGCACTAAGAAACTATCAGACCTTATTTCAGAGGGTGAAAAACTCTATCCAGGCAAGGACTGGGCTGAGTACTCAGATATTGAAATGTCAACAGCTTTCGCAGGCTGGACTGAAAAGCCACTGACCTGCGTGAAGACTTTATCACTGCCAATAGCAATCTTGAGGCTTGCCAGTGTGACGAAACCACATTCAAGGACTTACCAGACACCGATAAAATCTTTGTTACTCTGATTTGTCATTCAGTAATGCCAAAAATGGGCTTAGACTCTGACTTAGTTCCTGAGTCCCTTGGTAAAACCATTGCTACTTGGTATCAGTCAGGCAAGGGTATGTCTGGACTCAATAAAGCCCTCAGAGACTCATTCCGTACTTTCATTGGTCAGTCTGGTGACTGGTTTGATGGTCTCAAGCTTAAAGCCTCTGATATGGCTGGGTCTGATATTCGCCACTTCATAGCTTCCTTTGAGCGTGGTGCATCCCGTAAAGTGTCACAGAAAAAAGACGGCACTGTAGAAATCGGTGAGTTCGACTATAAAGAGGACTTCAGCCAGCGTGTAGTTGCTAATAAAGTTACTGACTTACTGACAGTCTACCTGCTGTCAAGAGCTGATAAAGTCGAAGTTGTAGCCTAAACAAGTTTATAAATCATAAGTTTATACTCTGCCTATGACTCCGGTCATAGGTAGGAATAAGAATATGATAGGTCATGCTCTGCCCTGGAAGAGCACTAGGAGGAAAAACTATGAACGCTGCAATGTTAAAAGATGCTCTTTCAGTAGCAGAAAAAATGCTCACAGAGGTAACTACAGTTGTCTTTGTAGACCATGGACATGAGGAGAAATTTATCCTCACTGACGGGATTTGGATAGGCTCTACTAAACAGTTCCGAGAAAAAAAGTTTTGTTCATGTAGTGGCTCAATTTTGGATTCGCCATAGGTACGATAATAGACATTATTATACCTTGTCATATAAGGAGGGATACCATGTATAATATTCGAACCATGAAAAATCCTGAAAAGCACTACGGACTTACTTTCCCTAAAGGTGCTCTGTTTATTAGAGGTCAAGGCAAACGCTTTGTCCTCTGCCGACAGATTAAACAGTACCCGTTTGTGGTATACATGTCTGTTATGGACGACACTGGTTTTATCCAGTGGAAAAAAGCTAAAATTTCCCCTAGCACACACGTACTAGCAAAGGAAATCGTAGATTATGTCCAGAAAAACGGGCTATATCTGCGCAAGGAAATGACTCCACAACAGCTTGTAGGTCTTACTTCCTGTCTCCCAAAGGAACGCAAAGTAGGCTGGGAGTTCCGTCAGCATAGCCATATTTCAGGGGCTATCAATGACATGGAAGTTACTTTCCATGAATGTTACTGGAGTACAGGCAAGAATAAGCCGCAAATGGCTTACAAGCCAAAAGGAACTAAAATCAGTCCATACGAAAAGAGGAGGTGAAAAGTATGCTGAAAAACTTTAAAAGAGGTCTGATAGGGTATCAGGACCTGTGCAAGGCAATTGCACAGTTAAAATCAAACCCAGATTATGTCTGGACAGAAGAAGACTTGGAAGCTCTTGAATATGTAGGTGAGGATTATCTCCAGCGGAGGTGATTCTATGATTTACAATTCTTGGACTACCCAACGCAAAGCAAGGGCAGTCAAGCAAATGAGCGATTATTTGCTCAAGAACTGTTACCCCAGCTATACAACATGGCGAAAATACTGTCCATATTGGAAGCAAGGGAAGACGGAAACGGAATACTTTGAGGACATCCTAGAGTTTGTTTCTCAACAAGGCAATTTTGAAAATGCACTCTTTGTATTCTACTGCTTAGTTGTCTAAGCGGATGCTCTATTTCTACGAGGAGTAGACAAGGCAAGGTCAAACCTTGATAGAGCATTAATCTATGAGTTATGCCACTTTAAAAGGCAGGAGGAAAATTATGATTATCAGAACGGAAACCGGAGAAACAATGGAAACATTGGAACAGCTTTTCGCATTGAAAGGTCTCTTCTATGTACACATGGAAACCTCTTCCCAGAATATTTATTATCAGTATAACCCTGATATGGGACTCTGGTTGAAGAACTGTCAGGTATTCCTAACCTTGTAAAAGAGGAAGATGTCGTATGTAGAATGGTAGCGATGGCTCTTCTTGGCAAGGCAAAGAAGATTGAGTTATCTGATACGCACAAACTGTATCAGTATACAGTTGAATAAGGAGGAAAGTATCATGAAAACAACAATGGAAATATACCCAGGAAATCGTGTAGAAAAGTTGTCAAAGAAGCAGCGAAGAATTAAGAAATCTATTTCTACCTATGCAAGAAAGCTTCATGCAAGTGAAGTGAAAATTGTGTTCTACTGGAACGAATACATAGGGCTATTATGCCTATGCTTGGGTAAAGTGCTCAGATGGAGCAATGCAAATTAGCTGTGCAAGTTTGCACAATTACAAAGTTCAATAAACAGGAGGAAAATGTCATGATTAACTTAAAGAAAACAACAAAGGAACTGGAAGGAATCAATTTTGTTGCATTCAGCAACAACGTAGTAGTAGTGAACACAACTCCGCATCCTGTAACAATACAGGACATGATGGTACACTAATCACCGTGCCTACTTCTGTGCTGATCAATGCCAAGGCAGAAGAGCGAAAAGTTTCTGATCTGTTTGTCCGGACAGAGTTCGTAGGAACAGAAGAAGGTAAAGAAACAATAGAGAGAATCAAATCTGTCTACAACAGACAGTTCTCCAATGGAACCCTTGTGATTGTCGGTAGTATTATAGCTGCACAGGCATACCCTGGAGAAGTAGCAGCTATGACACCCGTAGAAGGCTACGAGAGAGTAGCACCAGACCAGAAGAGAATGCGTTGTGACAAATTCACAACGTTTGCAAAGTTATAAGTTTTAGAGAGGGCGTAAGGGAAATCTTTACGCCTTTTGTAATGCTTATAAAGCATAAAAAGGAGGAAAAGTAACATGAGTAAAACTATTTATGAAAAAATTATGGAAAGAAAAATTACATCTTTAGAGCTGAAATCTGTTTTAGGCAGAGAACTCTATACTTACAGCAATAGAATTTGGTTCGATGCATTTAAAGAATCTGATTACACCTATACGCCAGAACAGTTTTGCCAGTATATTGCAGACTATGTAGAATGTGCAGAGCGTGAAAAGTTCTACTTAAAAATCCAAGTAGGCAAAGCAAAGCACAGGGAAATCATCAACCTCGTTAAAGAAAAACTGACAGATTTCTTTAGCGAATATGATTACACCTTCTTTCCTAAGTTCTACAAAACTCTTTTTCCGCAAAGGAAAAGAAAGCAGCTGTACTGATTCTCAGTCACAGTGAATTGTTTGACTATGGATGTATTCCAGTAATGTATCCAAGCACAAACGAACTCTCTCTTCTCTGGAAAGGAAATAAGAAGCTTAAAAAATGTCTGTTCGTTCCTATCAAGGGACCGGATTATGAACTCACTGTAAACATGTTCACAGGCGAAGTAGTAGAGTATGTGGACATGGACATCATAGAAGGGAATTTTAATTAATATTTATACACATTAATTACACAACACTATTGACTTTGTGTAAAAAAGTGTGTATAATAATAATTAAATGAAACAGAAAGGAGTGGTTACCAAAGATGAAGCAAAAGGATCTTATTAAAAAACTAGAGAATGGTGGTTTCGTCTTTGAACGTCATGGAGCAGGCCACGATGTTTATGTCCGAGGGAACCAAAGGGAAACCGTACCGAGGCATAAAGAGATCAATGAAATTTTGGCACGAGCAATTCTAAAAAGGAACGGGTTATTATAACCTTCCTTTTGGGAATAAATAATATAAAAAACATTTGGAGGAAAATACTATGAAAGGAGTTTACCCAGCAGTATTTACAGAGGCAGATGGCACAATTTTAGTTGAAGTGCCAGATTTAGAAATTTTGACAGAAGGAAAAGATTTTTAACTCTGCAATTGAAATGGCAAGAGATGCGATCGAGTTAAAATGTGTTTCTATGGAAGATGGAGGAGAAGAAATACCTAAACCATCTAATGTATCTGCTATTGATTTAAGCAAAGCAGCATTTTCAGGAGAAGGAAAAACAATTATTTCGTTAGTAGATGTAGATTCTGCTGAGTACAGAAGAAAAATAGATACTAAAACTGTTCGCCGCAATGTAGCTTTACCAAGTTGGTTAAATTACGAAGCAGAACATGCAGGTGTAAATGTATCAAGAGTTTTGCAGGATGCATTAATGAGTGTATTGGGTGTACAAAAAAAATATTGAAAAATTTTAACAAGGCAATCGGCTTATACCGGTTGCCTTTTTTAATGGAGGAAAACATTATGAACAGATCACAAGCAATTTACGGAGTCGCAAAGCACTATGCCAAACTTATGAAAGGGTGTAAGGTAAGTCAGCGGTTGGAGTTCCGGAAAACTTTACACTCTCTCTGGAGAGCCGATTTATATACATATACTGAGTATCAATCTATCTTAGGGTATGTGTATAAAACTTTTGGAATAATAGAATCCAATGCCTACAAGCCATTTGGTACAAGACGTATCTATGATTTTGAAGGGAGGGTCTGATATGAACAAGGCAGACAGAATAAAAAAGAAATTAATCAAGGAAGTAGTAATTCCTTCATTATTAGGAGCGTTAATAGCACTCCTTTTTTTTATTGGCTGTAGTGAAGCCTACAGGGGCAAGTGAAGACAGCACTCATCCAATAACAGGTAGAGTCTATTTTGTTTCTGGACGTTCTGTATCTATTGTATCTCCAGATAAACGCACTTGGAGCTACAAAGGAAAAGGTTTCTCTGTTGGAGACACAGTATCTTGCGTTGTTTCTGACAACGGAACTTCAAAGACAGCAGATGATTATATTAAGTCTGCTGTCGTGAGCGAAACCGAGTGTCTGCCTATAGAAATAGAAGCAGGCGAAGAAGGGGCTTTAGTCCACTTCGCAAGCGAAACATGGTATTTAGAAAGAAGGTATTAATTATGACTCTTAATATATTTTATAAGCAATTTTCAGGCAATGACAGCTTTGAAACTCCAAAAGATAGAAAATCAATCTATCTTGATAAGCTAGAGGCAGATTACCCAGGGATTTTCTGCACAATGGAAAAAGCTTTATTTGGATCCTTTAATGATGAAGGATTCTATACATCTTCCGTTTCGAAGTCTCCTACAGGCTACATTGTAACCAATAAAACTTCTTGTGGGGCTATAGCTTTATTCTACAATGGAGCTTTAGAACGCTTCGCTCAACTTATAGGAAACTTCTTTGTTATTCCATCTTCAACAGAAGAAGTGATTCTCATGCCTGAAGGAGATCCTACAAGAATCAATAAGATGATTCGAGGAACAAATGCTTACGTAGAAGATAACTTGGTTTTAGACAATCATGCATACTTCTTTAACAAGGAAACCGGTACATTGAAGCCTGTAGTATCTCTGAGTGATTCTATAGCAGAGAGGAGATTAGCATGACATATAAATACACAACTGTAAGAATACAGCGGAAAGAGGCTCTTTTGGGTTACACAGTACCTAAAGGAGCCTTATTTATTAGAGGCAACGGTCTCCAGTTTATCTACACAGAGAGACCTAAAGATCCTATGAATATTCCTGTGCTAATGTTTCAGAATGGAAATTGGCATAGAATTTCAGTGTCTGTTATGTATAGCTATCTTGCAAGAGAGATAGTGAATTTTATCTAAAGGAGGAGTTCTGTTATGAATAACGTATACACAATACAAGAGATTATGACTTTGAAATTCTGTGAGTTGTCCAATGTAGTGTATGAGGCTATCTTAGCAGAACTCACAAAGCAATACCAAGGTATTATTGATAGACTGTTGCCTATCTTTGATAAGGCACCTGTATATCAGTTAGACCAGTATGTAGACATATATAAATTTATTATTGTTATATAGAAAGGAAAATCATTATGAAGAAATTATTATTTATCTTAGTAGCATTATTAGCAGTAGCAACACCTGTAACAGCAGCAGATTTCACAGATGGTACAGAAAGCGAAATCCTAGACATTCCTGGATTACAGACAATGGATGGTTATTATCCTCTGACAGGAATTGTAACAGAAGTAGAGTCTGTTGACTCAGAAACAGATCTGATTACTATTACATGTGCCAATGGAAACATGTTCTCTTGGTATTCAGATGCTAGTGACTGTTGGGAACTCTATGACCTTGCATCCTGTATTATGGATGCAAATGATACCAAGTATGTCTATGATGACGAAGTTGTGTTAGCTCATTATGCAGGTGGACTTAAACATTTCGTACAGTATACAAGGGAGGACTAATTATGAAATATAAACTTAGAATCTATTTCAAAACAGGTTTCAACAAAGGGAACCTAAGAAAAGAAGAGTTCTTTCCTACAAAGGAACTGATGCAGGAAAGATATGAGGAACTGTTTAATTCTAAAGACTATGCTCTTAATCCTACAACATGGGAATTGATAGGAGATGAGTGGCTGAGAATTTTTTAAGTAGAAAATAAAATATACTGCATAAGCAGTATATTTAAGCATCTTGAATTACTCAAAAAGGGGTAGCATGAAACCTAGGGCTACCCGTTTTCCTCCAAGATGTTTAACTATGCTACTTAGAAAGGGAACAATATGTTAAAGAAGGTAACCAGAAGAGAAGCACAGAAAGCACTCATTGCAGGAAATCCTGTATATTTGCTTCCTAATAGAATGCAAGTGGATTCACCTTGGCACATCCGTTCAGAGTGAAAACTCCTATGTCAGAAGAGAAATTTAATCGTCTGATAATGAAGTACGAGCATGCCTGTTGTACTGTAGATACAGGAACTGGAAGTTTCTGTTATATAGATGCTTGACAAGAGAACGGATGTTTGCTATTATAAACACGTAAATAAAATCGGAAAGGAGAATAACGGTGAGACATATTTATGTAAAGACACCTAATGGTTTAGGTAAATTAAATTTTTATGACGGATCATTATGGCTCTCTCACTACATAGTAGACCATTATAAACATGATCCAAAGTTTTACTCTGGATACTATGAAGGAAGATATATAACTAACGCATCATGCTATAGCAAAAGAGATATCAAATACCTCAGGAAGAGACCGCTGATTGATCTAATTACTAAAAGGAAGGAATACGCCAATGCAAAACATATATGTATACGACCCTTACGGAAAAGTAGGGAAACTGATATGGTATAAAAGTAGAGCGTTTTATTCTTATGTAGTCACTTATAATCATTCCTATGAGTTTTTATACAATGGTTTAATTGATGGTAGAGCTGTTATAAACTGTACGGTTTATAGTAAAGATGAAATCAAGCTCTTGCATAAGAAACCATTGAGACATTTATAGAAAAGAGGCAAGGCAAATGATAGGAGACTACATTAAAAGACCCATCTTGTGGGTTGAGGACTAAAGTTATAAAACTCGAGACTGGACAATTGAACTTGTTTGTAACGTTTTCAAAGACAAATGATAGCTACATGATGGTGCAATAGAGCCAGGTTCCTGTCCAGACAACCATGTTGGTGGTTTAGTCATTACGACATTAAAATAATGAAGTGTCCTCCTCCACTGGCATCATTAATAGAGAGGAGGCAACAATGGAAATAGGTGATATAGTTTTTCATCAAGAGTACGGTGTAGGCAAAATAAAATTTATTGATGGCTTAGCATATTTAGTTTATTACTATAAAGAAAATCCTTTATTACACAATGGATCTATTGGACCTAATTTCCATTATTGGTGGAGCTATGCTGAAGACCTGAAACTTATTTCATCTGTCCGTACATTAATAGAAAGGAGGCAACATGGTTGATTTAAGGAAGAAGCTCCGGTCTGGAATGATAGCTGTCACACCAGCAGGAAGCTATCTTGTTCTTACCGATTGCGAGACGGCGAATTATGGCAGTCAAGATTTTTGTATTATTGGACCTGATGGTTTTATGATAGGCAGTAATTACGATGAAAATTTGAGCACTATTCGTGGCATTTGCTCTATAAAAGCTCTATATAAGTCAACTGTAAATGGACTTACTTATGAAATGAAATACAAAGATAAAGATTTGATTTGGACAAGGGATCCAACGAATCTTAAAGAATTAATCATATCAAGGAGGTTTTCAAGATGAAGACAGCAAAGGAAAGACTCTACAGAGTTGATTATGCCGAGGAAAAACTCGGTGACACAGTAACTAAGGAACTTGTGAATACCAGTGAGTATGAAAAAGGCTACGGAATCATTCAAGCTCTTGAATCATGCGAAACAGACGGAGAATTTGACATATTAGATGAAATTCTGACTGCTTTATGTGGTCATGGTATTGAGTATCTCACCAACTTAGTAGAATGTAACTATTAAACTATGAAATAAAATTAGAGCTGTGAAAACAGCTCTTTTTTATTATATAAAAAAAGAAAAGAGGAAAACAAAATGGAAAACATCGTTTACAACACAGTTATGAGCAACTTATTAATCTCTGGTACAAAGGCATGCGCAGTAATTCCAAGGGAACTGATGTCTGTTGATCCTGCTTATCAGCGGTTAGAGACACGAAATCATAGAAAAATTAAAGCAATGCATGACAATTTTGATCATATGATTATGGATGCATTATTAGTGGTGCCACATCCAGAAGAGTGCACTTTTTCTATTGTAGACGGTTATGGTCGTTTTATTGCATCAGAAGGTATTTTAGATAAACTCGAATGTGTTGTTATTACTTCAGCTCCCGAAGACCCGGATGAGAGAAGACATTTCGAAGCAAGTATCTTTACAAGACAGAGCTTGTATACTGAAAAAGTTACTCCGCTGCAGATGCATAAGGCAAATCTTATCTTAGGTGAACCGAATGCTGTAGCGTTGCAGGAAGTGGTTGATGAATATAATTTAAGCATTGCAGAAGACAAAGGGGTAAGAAAACCAGGAACTATTGGTAGTTACACATCCGCTTACAGGATAATTAAAGCAAAAGGTAAGATAGCTTATGAAAGTATTATATCTACTTGTTGTAAAGCTGGTTATAACTTATCAGGAGATGGATTATGTGACAAGATAATTAGGAACTTATATAAAATTTATTGCTTCTACGGAGATATTGGATTAGTAAAAGTATTGCCTATTATGAGAGGAACTGAGCCAAGTACACTTAAAGCAAAAGGAATAGCTGCTTATCCAGAAAGAGTTGAATTAAGTCTTGCTCTCTACCTGCAGGACTATCTTGTATCTCTTGGTGAACCAAAACAGTTTAACGAGAAAGGAAAGAAAATTTCTTAAACAAGTTTGTAAAAAGTATTGACAAGTTTTACAAACTGGTTTATAATGCAGTTACAGTTAGAAAGGAGAAAACAAATGGCAACACTTATAGTTTATATAAAGATAACAGAATCACTTCATCAGAGGTAGAATCTAAGGACATTG
>ENA-OQAN01001493-OQAN01001493.1-human-gut-metagenome-genome-assembly--contig:-NODE-1493-length-10070-cov-1.913809_pt1 | contig 10070 bp, 11 predicted proteins | sample MGYA00242735_ERZ504527 | MGnify/ENA primary metagenome ERZ504527 (study PRJEB26092, sample SAMD00036230) | human gut metagenome | host: Homo sapiens | study: EMG produced TPA metagenomics assembly of...
AAAATATCAAGCTGATAAATCTGTTGGTTTCCCCTCCACATCGTAATCTTTCCCAGAACTTTCGCTGGCTGCCTTTCAAGCTTTATCGTCATATGATAACGGGCTTTTGTTTTCTTTATCTCATTCCAATCCTGATCATAATAACACTGATAATCTCCGGCTTTACCATCTATTTGTGTAAAATATTCTTGAAAATCTTTGATGTCATAAGCACCCGCTTCTATCAGTTCTGCAGCTTGTGTTACATAATTTTTTGTTTCTGTCATTTCTCTTGCTTTTGCACTGATGTTATGAGCTTTTACAAATACCTGAAGCAGGATTGATCCACAGATTGCAAAAAAGAATAATACCATCATTAATTCCATCAGGATCAGGTGTGTTCCATTGCTTTTTTGTTTCATACTTCCTCCTAATTCCTGCTGTGTCTGTATACACAGTTCTGATATATCTTGCCATCACTTTCCTGAATCTTTATATGATACAGCTGTTTTGTTTCTACTACAGAAAAATCTTTTGCTGCCACGATCTTCTCTCCCTGCATCGTTGTTGTATCCAGACCTTCTCTTACCATTAATTCTCTCAACGCACCCTTCTCCTGATAGAGATATGTATTGTATTTTTTCCCATTGATCTTTTCCGTATGGATCAGGGCTGTGCGTCCATGAAAGCTGCCGATCTCGATGCTGTCCTTTTCATCCCACTGTCTTATCTTTTCTGTTACATAAGAAATATCGATCCGTTCCTCATAATCCTCATTCATCACAGAAGCTGTATGACTATATATATTCGCCCCGATCATACTCAAGGAAAACGCACAAACTGCAAACACTGCAAATAGGATCACAAGAAACATCTGATCTGTCATATGTCTTTGTCTCTCCAAAAACCTCACCTCTCATTCAATGGGATCACCGTAACTTGTGGCATGCGGTTAGACCCAATGATCTCATATGAGATCACAAACTCGTCTTTGTCATACTCCAATCCATAATGTTTCTCCATATAAGAAAGACTTTCTGGATATCGCCCTTCTACACTGTAACATTGTACCGCCCCTTTGATCACGGCTTCTTTCAGACTTTCTTCCTGTCTTTTCTTTGTTTCCCGAAAAATCTGGCTGCTGCTATTCCATAACACAGCCACCATAATGCCACAGATCATAACTGGCAGGAAAATTCGAATTTTATTGTCAATTTTTCTTTGTTTTTGAAAACGATTTCTCAAAATCTGCCTCCCTTATCCAATTCCAGCCATAATACCAACTAGTGGCAACATGACAGATAATAAAATGATCCCTACGATCACACATAAGATTCCTACCAGCGTCGGTTCTAACACAGCGATCATCTTCTGAATCTGATCCTGCAGTTGTTTCTGATACAGATCTGCTGCCTGTTCCATTACCTCATCTACGGCACCCGTTTCATAACCAATGATCATCAATCTTTCCTGCATTCCATCAAAAATATGTGCTTCTTTCAATGCTTTCGGAAATGTTTCTCCTTCTTTCATCTGTTCCTGACATTGCTGAATCTTCATTTTCAATGGTTCATAATCTGTCAGTTTCTCAGAAAGTGACAAACTTTCATCCATGTCAAGTCCACTCTTTAAAGCCATCGCCATTCCACTTGCGAATCTTGTTCTTGCACGTTTCCATGCGATTTTCTTCATAAATCCGATGGTTTGTATCTTCGAGATAAATTCAATTCTTGCCTTTTTATAAAAAATAACGAAAAATACTATGATCAAGATCACCACTGCCAAAACTACCAGAACAATTGCTGACTGCCTCATCCAACCTCCAATATTCAATAACTGACGTGCAACTCCTGTCATCTCTTGCCCTAATTGCATATATACCTGTTCAAATACTGGCATAACTTTTATAAATAATACTGCAACAATCACTAACAACATCCCGAGCATCGCAACCGGATAAGTCACTGCACTCTTGACCTCATCTAATATTTCTTCTTCCCTCTGGTAATATGCCGCCAATGCTTCCATCGTCTCATCCAGTCTTCCTGTCTGTTCTCCGATCTCCGTCATATGAAGTGCATATTCTGGGAAAACCCCTGTTTTCTTCATTGCAGGATAAAGCATTCCACACATTTCAAGTTCTTCGCGGATCTCTTTTAATATCTCCCTGCCTTCTGTCTGGACATCTCCATCTTCCATAATGTAAATCCCCTCAAGCGATGAAATCCCAGATTTCAAGATCAGCGCCATCTGACCACAAAATGTGATCAGTTCTTCGTTGCTAAGTTTCTTCTTCATATCTATCCCTTCTTAATAACTATACTGAAGTACATAATGTTCTCCATTCCCAATATATTCTTTCACATCTTCCTTGTTATCACTATTCGCTGCCAGTGTCGGATCCATTAACTCCCAGCTTTTCCCATCGAACTGAATGATATTATCTACCCATCCCTTTTCATTCAGCCAGGTACTGATCCAGGCATGATAGATATCCCCTGAATACCCAATCTCAAGCTTGGTCGGAATCCCCTGCGAACGCAGCATCGCCGTCATCAGAGCAGCATAATCAAAGCAGATTCCCTTCTTTGTCTTCAATGTCTCATCTACCGATGGCAGATATCCACTCTGAACATTCTGCGCTTTCTCATCATCATATTTTACATTCTTGACCACATAATTATAAACAGCTTTGACGATCGCCAGATCATCTTTGGAACCTTTTGCCAGTTTCTTTGCTTCCTTTACTGCTTTCGTCTTACTTGTAAATTCTACATACTGGTTAGGATATAAAAATGGCAGAAATTTATTTTTTAATTTCACCTCAAAACTATCCATCATCAAAACACTGTATTCATCGTCCTGCACATTTTCATATACAGAGATCTGATATGTACCATTTCCACTGGTCAATGGAAAATATGCCGGCTCTTTTGTCCGTTCAATAAAATATTTATATACTTTATTATTCTTTCCGATCACTTCAACACTGATCTTCTTTACACTTCCCTTATATCGCAGTGCTACATAGCCTTGAGCCACATTCGATATATCAACCACAGCCTCCCCATGATCCAAAACTTCCTTCCCCGGTGCTTCTGGCTTTAATACTCCTGCTTTCTGAGCTGTTACCTGCTTCTTCCGTACACACCCACCGAATGGTAACATAATGATCAAGCATGTCATGATCAGTATTATTTTTGTGACATACTTCATAAGAATTCTCCTTCGTATTTACTTTCTCTAGTATAACAGATTCACAATATGCCTGCTAATTTTACGTATACAAATGCTCCCTTACATAATTCAAAAACTGCTTCTTTGCATAATCCAATGGCTTATTTTTTCTATAAAATAGTGATATTACAGAATGTAATTCATCTTCTAGTGGTATCATTTTAACTCCAGCACATTTAGCTTCTCTATAAACCGTTGAAAATGTGATCGTAATACCAACCCCTTCACTTACAAAACTCATGATCGTATTTGCTTGTGGAAATTCAAAAGCTATTTTCGGTTCAAATCCTGCTTTCTCACAGCTCTTATAAAACACTTCGTAACTTCCGCTGCCTCTCTCTGGGAAGATAAAAACATCATCTTTCAATTCTTTCAGTTGAAGTCGATCTCTTCCATAAAGCGGATGTTTTTCATATAACACTGCACACAATTTATCATCATACAGTTGAGAAAAACGGAATTTTTCTGATCTTCCATCATATTTTCTCTCAAGATCAAGAAATCATAACGATCGGAGTTTCCTGAATCTCACTTGCGATTCTTTCATCAATCACAAGTTTGATATCTGGATATTCTTTTCTGAAATCCGCCACCAATCTTGCAAAATGATATGGTGCAAGAACCGGCATACAACCAATCTTAATTTCCTGATTTTTCTGAACATTTTTCAACATCTCTTCATAGGTTCCCGTCATTTTCTTTGCATAAGACAAAAGATCTCTCCTTCTTTGGACAACTCAAATTTCCTTGTATTCCTGCGGATCAGTGTAATTCCTAACTCATTTTCCAACTTACGGATCTGTTTTGATAATGCACCTTGTGTCATGTTACAGGCATATCCAGCTTCTGTGAAATTTTTCTGTTTACATAATTCCATATAATAATATAATTGCTGTATTTCCATTTTTCCATACCCTTTTCAAATATCTTCGTATATTCCTATTTGGAATATATCAAATCTCAACTGGAATTGCAATACTTCGCTCTCTCTATATATAATAAGAAACACAAAAGGGAATACGATTGATAAAATATGAAATTTTGATGAAAGGAATCGTTGATATTATGAAAAACAAAAAAAGATTTTTTTACCATAGATTGTTATTTTATATTTTAGGACTGTTGATCATGTCTGTTGGTTCTAATTTATTTTTGAAAGCAGCTCTTGGAGTTGCACCTAGCTGCACAATGGCTTTGACATTAAGTTATCTTTCCCCAGTTCACAGCTATGCTTTATTTAACTTCCTGATCAACTCTACTTTCTTGATTTGTGAAGCTCTGATCCTTCATGAATTCGGGAAAATGCAGTTAACTCAACTTGGTTTGACTTTTGTTTACTCTTTATTTATCGAATTTACTTCTTATGGTTTATTCTTTATTGAACCTCGTGGACTTGCAGCTAAGATTTTACTATCTGTCATTGCATGTGCCGTGCTATCAATAGGTGTCGGATTCACGATCAGTTCTGGGTTCGCTGTTATGCCAATGGAAGGACTTGTGAAAACTATCTCTGATAAGAAAAATATAAGCTTTGGCGCTGTCAGAGTTTGTCTGGAAGTTTTATTTACTATATGTTCTTGCGATTGCTTCTTTTGTATTGCTTCCAGAATTACCATCCGTTGGAATCGGAACCGTGATCGCCGCTTTCTTAAGTGGTAATATTACAAATATATTTTCTTCTCTATTTCATAAGAGAATCAATGCCTACCTTGGATTTCAGGCATGATCCTATAAAAACCGTAATCTCAAATGAACCTCTTTGGGATTACGGTTTTTTAGTTCACCCTGATTCTTTAGTTTTTGCTTATTCCCATGGATCAATTTGCTGATTCGTCGGTACGACTTTGATCTTCTTTGAAATCGTTATCTTTGTCCCTGTTTTTAATTTTGCAGAAATCGTCGCTGTTCCAGCTTTATTTCCTGTGATTCTTCCATTCGAGTCAACAGATGCCACGGATGGATTACTACTCTTCCATGATGTGAAAGATGATGCATTGATCACCGTTGGATACACACCATACTCTTTCATCATTTTCCCTTGATACGTTGGCTTCATCTGCATTTTTTCTGTTTCCCATATTGTGCCATATCTGCTGTCTAGTTTTAAATAGCTCTTCTTCAAATATGAATTCTTTGTCACAATATTTTTTGTAAATTGCTTTCTTGTCTTGGATTTTTCTACTTTCTTTGCTTTGGAACTGCTAAAATCTAATACCCAGGTATTGGCTTCATACCCATCTCTTGACACAACCGTAACTGCTGCAACCCCTACACTTTTTGCATTCGAAAGTAACAGACCTTTTCTATGTGTGGAAGAATTGATCCAACCCTTTACGATCTGTTTCGGTGTAGTTCCTGCGGATTGTGAGCAGTTTTCATAGATGATCTTCTTGTTGATACTTTTTGAAAGCTTTCCATTTGGTCTTCTATGCGACTTGTTTCTGGAATATAGATCGTTGTTTCAAATCCACGCATAATTGCTGAATTTGTCAATCCTCGATCCATCTTCAATGCTTTGCGTCCATTTTTCTTACGGTATTTGTTCACTTCTTTTAAGATTTTCTGTGCATCACTATAGTCCTGATATCCTGTAACAGATAATTTTCCTGTAGAAGCAGCCTCTACCTTTCTTCTGACTGACTCCTGCAGTTGTAAATAGCATTGCCGCTGCTAATGCAATACTGGCAGCTCTTCTTGATAGTTTCCTCATAAACTTTCTCCTTTCATACTTTTGATTCATGGTACCTTTATTATAATTTGTTGCACAGATATCATTCAAACAACATCTCTCACAATGAGGCTTTGTTCTTGCCGTACAGACATCTCTTCCATGCCATACCAGCCTGTGGCAGAAATCACTTCCTTCTTCTGGTGGAACGATCTCCCATAATGCCATCTCAACTTTTTTAGGGTCTTTTATCCCATCAACCAATCCAATCCGGTTGACCAAACGGATACAATGTGTATCCGTAACGATCGCAGGTTTGCCAAAGACATCTCCCATGATCAGGTTGGCACTTTTTCTTCCGACCCCAGGAAGACTTAGGATCGATTTAAAATCGGTTGGGATCTTACCGTTATATTCATCTCTTAAAACTTTCATACATTTGCTGATATCTCTTGCCTTGCTCTTTCCAAGACCACAGGGCCGTACGATTTCTTCAATATCTGCAACGTCTGCTGCTGCCAGTGCTTCTACTGTTGGATATTTTTCAAATAATCCTTTTACTACGACATTTACTCGTGCATCCGTACACTGAGCCGCCAGTCTTACACTAACTAATAATTTCCATGCCTGATCATATTCCAATGTGCAGTCTGCATCTGGATATTCATTCTTCAGACGCTCAATGACTTCTAGTGCCAGTTCTTTTTTTATTCATAACAGTATCCTCCTTGAAGGTTGTTTTATCCTTATTATACCTTACATTTTTGCATATTTCTATGCTATAATGATTTTGTATTTTTTGTTCATCGAAAGGAGAATTTTATGAAGAAAAGTTTTTTTAAAAGGTGCCTCTATTTTTCTGGCATCTGTACTAACAGTAGGTATGTGTTCTGCTTATAGTGTAAATGCGAAAGCAAAATTTTCTCTACCTAAAAAGACAACATTAAGTTATGACAAAAAAGATAATGGCGGGAATGGTTTTTACACAAATGTGATCTATATCAAGGGAACAAATCGCTCTAATTCAGAATCCATCCTGCGTAATGGTATGAAGGTTAAATCTTCAAATAGAAAGGTTATTTCTACAAAAACTTTTGGAAAAGATTATTATCTTATTGCGGATAACAATCAAGTAGGAATCGGTGTAAAACTTAAGAAAACAGGATCAACAAAAATCACTGCAAAATTTAAATATAGAGGTAAAACTTATTCTGTAAAAACAACAGTCAAAGTTATAAAATACTCAAATCCTTTTAAGAAGATCGTAGTGGATGGAAGAGACTGTATTTCTGATTTTAAGAATAAAAACGGATCTGGGATTTCCTTTATGGGACGTAACATCAAGATCACTCCTAATAAGAACTGGAGAGTAAAATCTATTTATACTTACAAGCCAGGAGCTACTAAAATGAAAAGAGTAAAAGGTTCTTCCGTTACAATCCCAACAAATTGCCGTGCTTTTATTACAATGGAAAATAAAAAGAATAAATTAACGGAAAAAGTTACTTTTGATGAAATGGATACTACTGAAGATCCTGGATTTACATTCTAGACACAATTTTAAAACAACCCAGAATTGTCTTTTTATACCTGACGATTCTGGGCTGTTCTTATCTTCTACAATTTCTTTATTTGATCTGTTTCATGTTAAATCAATGCCATTCTCTGCCATTTCCCTTGTATATATCGTTTGACAAACAGGATTCCTCTGAATACCCAGTCTAATGTCATTGCTACCCAGACTCCGAAGACTCCAAGTCCCATCCATTTTCCAAGAACAACGCTGCAGAAGATTCTAAATATCCACATCGTGGCTGATGCTACAACCATACAGTATTTGACATCATTTGCGGCTCTTAATGTGTTCGGGATCGTGAATGCTGGCGGCCAGATCGTTACACAGCATAAAGTATGATATAATAAGATCTTTCTTGTGATCGCTGCTGTTTCTGGTGATAAATGATATACCTGAACGATCAGTGGTAAGATCATAACCACGATGATATTTAATGCGATCAATGCTGCATAGGCTACTTTTAACAGCTTCTTTGTATAGTATCTTGCAGCTTCATAATCCCCAGCTCCGATGCATCTTGATACAACGGTCAGCACTGCAAATCCTACTCCGATTCCTGGGATCAACTCAAATGATGCTACCACATTTCCGATGGCATTGGCTGTGATAGATGATGTTCCAAATCCTGCAACGATACTTAATACCATGATTCTTCCTAGCTGGAACATACTATTTTCAATTCCGTTTGGTACTCCGATATGTAAAATCTTCTGTATTAAATATCCCTTAAAATGAAAATGGATATGTTTGCTTAAATGCACATCCTGATTTTGTTTTGCGAGCAGTCTTACCATAACAACTGCTGCAACAATTCTTGATACTAATGTTGGGATCGCAACTCCTTCAACTCCAAATTTAAACCCATAGATCAAAATCGCATTTCCTGCGATGTTGATACCGTTCATCAACATAGACATATTCATAGAAATCTTTGAATTCCCCATGATACGGAATAATGCGGCGCATCCATTATATATTGCAATAAATGGAATAGATGCCGTGACGATCATCAGATATATTTCCGCGTTATGCATAACTCCTGGTTCAATATTTCCAAACACTACATTTAAAATAAAGTTTTTACATGCATAAATTCCTGCCATGATCACTACAGATAATGAAACAATAAATAAGATCAACTGGTCTGCTGTCTTACATGCCATGATATTTTTTCTCTGTCCGAGAAACTGCCCTGCAACGACGGCTCCTCCAGTTGCCAATGCCGAAAACAGATTGATCATTAATACCATAACACTGTCTACCAATGAAACTCCTGATACAGCTTCTTCTCCAACATTCGCTGTCATGATAGAGTCCGCAAGTCCTACCGTTACAGTTAGCATCTGCTCAATGATCAACGGTATGATCAATCGTACGAGATCTTTATTTGAAAACATCCTGTTCCTTGCACTGTCTGTAATTTCCATATTATTTCCTTTCTTTTTTCTGTGTTTTAAAGATTATTTCTGTGTTTTGTCTTTTATTTTACAGTTTTTATCTTATCACACTTTTGATTTTGTTCAAGGTCTGATTAAAAATATTTACATTTTCTCATTTTTATACAAAAAATATACAAGGTATCTTTTGATACCTTGTATACATTGCATATCATCGTTTTTTATTTCACATAATCCATGATAATTTCGACTGCTTTCTGGATTCCTGTCCTTGCTGAATTGATCATGAGATCATAATTACCGGGGTCTCCCCATTTTTGTTTTTGTATAATAATTATGATAAGAAGATCTCTCCCAATCAGTTTGCTTGATCATCTTCTTCGCTTGTCGTTCTGTCACATGTTCTGTCTCTACAATCCGTTTGATCCGTTCTTCTAGAGGACTGTGGATAAAGAAACTGTAGCAGTTTTCGTGATCCTTAAGCACCACATCTGCACATCTTCCCACGAAAATACAGGATTCATTCTCCGCTGCCAGTTCATGAATCACATGTGCCTGGATCATAAATAATTTCTCTGGTGTCATGATCTCTTCTGTGTCAACGCCTGGAAATCTGTGTCCGATCGGGACATTGATAATGTGGCTGTAGACTGCATTCTCCTCGTGATTCTTTACAAACTCTTCCGACATATCACTTTCTTCGGCAACTCTTGCCAAAATCTCTTTGTCGTAGAAGGAATTCCAAGCTTCTTGGATAACTGCTGTCCGACCTCTCTTCCTCCACTGCCGAATTCTCTGGAAATGCATATGATCGTATTTTTCTTCATATTGCAACACCCCTTTTCTTAGTTTGCTATGGTGTTAAATTTGTTTTTATCTTAATACAATTTTAACATACCTTTCGGGATGCAACAACCTATGCTTTAATTTTGTTTCCTAACGATCGCATATTCATCGTCCATCTGGAAATAAGGGCAATCCCAATCGCTATAGCTCATAAATCTTGCCATCTCATCTTCATCTAAATTAATATCACATACATAATATTCATAATCTTCATCATACACATAATTACTACAATATTCGCACCCTGCGCTTTTCTTCTTTGCCATATATTCTCTCCTTATTTTTGTGTTTCTTCTATATCTCTCTCAACAGATAATCCGTACTCAACGCCAAACACTTGACTCAGCAGCAGAATTTTACTCAGGTC
>ENA-OQAN01001495-OQAN01001495.1-human-gut-metagenome-genome-assembly--contig:-NODE-1495-length-10065-cov-1.945059_pt1 | contig 10065 bp, 12 predicted proteins | sample MGYA00242735_ERZ504527 | MGnify/ENA primary metagenome ERZ504527 (study PRJEB26092, sample SAMD00036230) | human gut metagenome | host: Homo sapiens | study: EMG produced TPA metagenomics assembly of...
TGTTAAGCTTCTAGAAGTGAAAATAATGTGTTTCTTTTACCATAATAAAATCCCTCCTGTATGCTAGTATAAATCGAAATATACCTTTTGTGTTGGATTTGAAATATTAAATTTTTAGAAAGCGAGCTAACTTTTATAGGGCAGAGTGGGAACAGTGAGAAAAAATAAATTGACATTTCCCGATGAAGAACTTATAATGTAGGCATATTGGGTGTGTAACTGTACGGCAGGCATTAACCTTACATGAACGTTTATTTTGGATGTTTTTGTAGGTTAATGCTTTTTTGTTGCATAAATACATGTAAAACTCCAAAGTATCTTCATAAGAGCCAAACGAGTCAACAAGAAAGGGGAAAAGAAAGGTGAAAGACAAGATTTTGGTATTTTACAGAGAATCGGAAGATCTTTTATGCTTCCGATTGCAATTCTTCCGGTGGCGGGTCTGCTGCTTGGAATCGGAAGTTCGTTTACAAATGAGACAACAATTGCCACATACGGACTTCAGAAAATATTAGGAGACGGGACAGTGCTCCATGCACTGCTTACGATCATGAATAAGGTCGGAAGTACGGTGTTTGATAATCTGCCATTGATTTTTGCGGTTGGTGTTGCAATTGGAATGGCAAAAAAAAGAAAAAGAGGTTGCGGCATTATCTGCATTAATTGCATATTTTGTTATGAATGTGGCAATCAATGGTATGCTGGTAGTAACAGGGGAAATTACAGCGGATGGGCAGATTGCCAAAGATGTGCTGGAAGGAACAATCGCATCTGTATGTGGAATACAGTCTCTTCAGATGGGTGTATTTGGGGGTATCATTGTCGGACTTGGTGTTGCGGCGCTCCATAACCGTTTCCACAAAATCGCACTTCCGAATGCATTGTCATTTTTTGGAGGTTCCAGATTTGTTCCGATTATCTCTACAATTGTATATATGTTTGTTGGAATTGGTATGTATTTTGTGTGGCCGCCGGTTCAGAATGGCATCTATGCGCTTGGAGGGCTGGTTACAGGAAGCGGATATGCGGGAACTTTGATTTTTGGTATTATTAAGCGTGCCTTGATTCCGTTTGGACTGCATCATGTGTTTTATATGCCGTTTTGGCAGACAGGTGTCGGCGGAAGTATGGAAGTGGCTGGACAGGTTGTGCAGGGAGGTCAGAATATCTTCTTTGCCAATTGGCGGATTCGGCGAATATCGCACACTTCAGTGCAGATGCAACCAGATATTTCTCAGGTGAATTTATATTTATGATCTTTGGACTTCCGGGCGCTGCGCTTGCGATGTACCGCTGTGCAAAACCGGAAAAAAGAAAAGCGGCAGGCGGATTACTGCTCTCAGCAGCATTGGCATGTATGCTGACGGGTATCACAGAGCCGTTGGAATTTTCATTCTTATTCGTGGCGCCGGCGTTGTTCGTTGTTCAGGTCATCCTGGCAGGTTCTGCGTATATGGTGGCGCATATGCTGAATATTGCGGTAGGACTTACATTTTCAGGAGGATTCCTTGATTTCTTCCTGTTTGGAATTTTACAGGGAAATGAAAAGACAAGCTGGATGAGAGTCATTCCGGTTGGAATTATTTACTTTATTTTATACTATGCGATTTTCACGTTTATGATCAAGAAGTTCAACTTTAAGACACCGGGACGTGAAGATGAGGATGCAGAGACAAAACTGTACACAAAAGCAGATGTAAATGCAAGAAAAGAAGGGAATCAGACGACATCAAATGAGGCACATATGGATCCGGTGAGTGCACTTATCACAAAGGGACTTGGTGGAAAGGCTAATATCAGTGATGTGGATTGCTGTGCGACAAGACTTCGTATTACAGTCGAAGATGCAGGAAAAGTAAATGAGGATATTTTAAAACAGAGTGGTTCCAGAGGAATCGTAAAAAAAGGTCAGGGAGTGCAGATCATTTATGGACCACAGGTGACTGTGATCAAGGCGAATCTGGAAGATTATCTGGAAACAGCGGATGATAGCTTGGAAGAGACAGAAGAGGTGATTGAGAGATCTTCTTCCGAGGAGAACGCTGTGACAGAGAAAACAGTCAAAGACGAAGGAAAAGTGACAGAGACAATCATCATATCAAGTCCGATTACCGGGAAAGCGGTGGAAGTAGCAGAGATACCGGACGAAGGATTTGCAGGAAAGATGATGGGAGACGGTGCAGGTGTGACCCCGACAGAGGCAGAAATCGTGGCGCCGGAAGATGGTGTGGTTGCATTTGTATTTGAAACAAAACATGCGCTTGGATTCCAGACGGACTCAGGTCTTGAGATGCTTTTGCATATCGGAATCGATACGGTTGCACTGAATGGACAGGGATTTGAAGTGTTTGTTGAAAATGGTCAGAGTGTGAAAAAAGGAGATCTGTTGATGAAAATAGATGTCTCATATCTGACAGAGCATGCACCGTCTCTTTGCTCGCCGGTTCTTTGCACAGATCTGAAAGAAAACCAGAAAGTGAGACTGCTTGCCGAGGGTGAGGTGAAAGCAGGAGAGCCATTGTTTGCAGTGGATTGTTACGAAAAATAGTGAACAGTAACGGAAATAAAAAGTTTCAAGCGGACCGGAAAGGTCCGCTTTACTTTTTTCGTGGATTTTGTTACCCTAGTATCAGAAGAAAAAATCTGGGGGAATATCATGTACAGAGTGAGCAAAGTCTTAAATAATAACGGTGTGATAGCGATTAATATGGAAGAAAATATAGAATATGTACTGTTGGGAAAAGGGATTGGCTTTGGAAAGAAAATCAGTGAGAGGTTCGAAGCGCCAGACGGATGTGCGAGGTATTCTCTGAGAGAGGATACAGAACGTGGCAGCGCGAAAGAGCTGGCAAAAAGTATCGCTCCAGAGTATTTGGAAATTGCCAATGCGATTCTTGTAGAAGCAGAAGAAAAATTCGGACGTATCGACAGAAGAATCTTGTTCCCGCTGGCAGACCATATTTCTTTTGCGGTAGAGCGAATCAGACATGGAGAGCAGATCAGCAATCCATTGACAGAAGATATCCGAGCGCTGTTTGGCAGCGAATATCAGGTTGCCTCCAAGTTAAAAGAGATTCTCAAGGAACGGCTTTCTGTGGAGATTGATAGTCATGAGATCGGTTACGTAGCGCTCCATATCCATTCGGCGATTGAAGATGAGAATGTGTCGATGGCAATGCAGATGGCAAGAGCAGTTCGGGAATGTGTCAAAATATTGGAGCAGGAGACCGGAAAGCAGATTGACGTGAGATCACTTTCTTATAACAGGCTGATGAATCATGTAAAATACATGATCATACGGGCAATCAAGAAAGAAAGCATCAAACTGGATCTGAACGATTATATGCAACAGAACCATCCGGAAGCATTTCGCTTAGGCAGGTTAGTCTGTCAGGATATTGAAAAAGAGTGCGCGATTCGACTGGAGAAGATGGAAGTAGGATATCTTGCGATGCATATCGAGAGAGTATACTCTGGGATATCTGAGTAAGATGTGAAGAAGGGAAGGTGGATTTTATGCGCATTTTAATCGCGGAAGATGAGAGAGATCTGAATCAAATTATCACAGAACGTCTGAAAAAAGAGCACTACAGTGTAGATTCGTGCTTTGACGGAGAGGAGGCGCTTGACTATCTTGCAGCAGCACCTTATGATGCAGTAATTTTGGATATTATGATGCCAAAGTTAGACGGACTGTCAGTCCTAAGAAAGATGCGAAACAAAAATGAAAATACACCGGTTTTGCTTTTGACGGCGAAAGACAGTGTGGAAGATCGGGTAAAAGGGTTAGATGCAGGGGCGAATGATTACCTTGTGAAACCATTTGCGTTTGAAGAATTATTGGCAAGAGTCCGTGTGCTTGTGCGAAAAACCGCTGCTGTGCAGAAGACCTGCTATGAAGTCGGCGGTCTGGAAGTGCATGTGGATACGCATCAGGTACTGCGAAACGGAAAAGAGATTGCACTTTCCAGTAAGGAATTTGCATTGCTTAGATATATGGTACAGAATGAAGGAATCGTGCTTTCCAGAGAAAAATTGGAGCAACATCTTTGGAATTATGATTATATGGGCAGCTCTAACGTGGTGGATGTATATATCCGGTATCTGCGCAAGAAGATTGATGAAGGATTTGAACCAAAACTGATCCATACCGTGCGGGGAGCAGGATATGTGCTGAGGGTGAATGGATGAAAAAAGTATCATTAAAAGTAAAATTAACACTTTTGTATACCGCTTGTATGGTTTTTGATCATTGGATTCATCTTTGCGGTTTTGTTTTCAATCAGTAACCGGGAGGTGTTGGCATCTACACAGATGAAACTGAAGAACCGGGTTCAGGAGAGTATGGATGAAGTCGAGTGGGAAGATGGACAATTGGAAGTGGATTCGGATTTTTATCAGATAGAGGATAATGTGTATTTGGCATTATACGATGAAAATGCGTATTTTTTATATGGAAAGCGGCCGTCAGGATTTACGGAGCAGATTGATTTCTCAAATGGAGAGGTGCAAAAAGTCAAAGATGGGAAGCGCGAGTGGTATGTCTATGATCTCAAGCTTCAAATGAAAGAAAACACTGTCTATATTCGTGGACTTACGTCAGTTACCGATGCGGAGGAAAGCTTTCTTATCACAATTCGGGTTGCGGTGATTCTGCTTCCGTTGACGGCTCTGCTGGTCGGAATTTTAGTATACCGGATGACGAGACGAACGTTGCTTCCGGTGAAAACGATCACAGAGACTGTGCAGGAAATCCGTCACGATGCAGATTTGTCAAGACGAGTTGGATTATATAAAGAAGATGGGAGAAAGAATCGGGATGAGATTGCATATTTGGCACAGACGTTTGATGAGATGTTGGAGGAACTGGAGAAGGTATTCCAAAGGGAAAAACAATTTACATCTGATGTGTCACATGAGCTGCGAACACCTGTCAGCGTTATTTTGGCACAGTGTGAGTCGTGTCTGGAAGAAGAAAGCTTCAACGAAAAACAGCGGGAACAGATTATGGTCATACAGAAAAAGGCGCGGACAATCGCAGAGCTGATCTCACATCTGCTGATGCTTTCAAGAGCAGATCAGGGAAGGCTAAAACTTCATTTGGAAGAAGTGAATGTAAGCGAACTTGTGGAGATGATTGCAGAGGAACAACAGATACTCGCAACAGAACGTGATATCACGATTCAGACGAAGATCGAACCGGAATTATATGCAAAGCTGGATGAGACACTTTATATCCGAATGATGGACAATTTGCTCTCCAATGCGACGGCATATGGAAAAGAGGGAGGGACTATCGAAGTGACGCTGACACGAGGTGCAGAAGGCTTGTGTGGAACCGTGAAAGATGATGGAATCGGGATTGCAAAGGAGCATCTCTCACACATTTGGGAGCGGTTTTACCGCGTGGATGCAGCGCGCACAGGCGGGAACCATTCAGGACTTGGTCTTGCTATGGTGAAGTGGATCGTGGAAGTACATGGCGGAAACATACAGGTGGAAAGTGTGCCTGGAGAGGGAACGACATTTACGTATGTGTTCCCTGAAAGGTGAAAAATATAAATATTTTTGAATGAATTGCAGAAATTTTAATCTTTCTTTAATCTTTTGTGGGTATACTAACCGTATCAAATCAAAGAACAAACAGAAGGGAGATAAAAAATTATGAAGAAAAGATATATTGGAATGATTGCAGGAGGAACGGCGGCAGTTTTGTTGATTGGAGGAATATCGGCATATGCAGTATGGAATCAAAAAGATATCGGAGCAGGTGAGGCCAAGAAAATTGCATATGAGGATGCGGGAATTTCGGAGAGTGATGTAGAACGTACATGTGTTAAAAGACAGGACGATGGAAGACTTGTATATGAAATCGGTTTTGTGGAGGCGGATTATCAGTATAATTATGAGATTGCAGCTCAAATGGAAAAATTCTGGACAAAGAGATTGAACAAAATAACAATGTTCAAAATACACAGTCCGCTGCAGTGCAGGATGATACGCAGACAGGTTCAGAAAAGACAACAGAGATCAGCATAGAGCAGGCAAAGCAGTTGGTGCTTGACCGTGTACAAGGGGCGACGGACAGCAATATTCGAATTGAGCAGGAGTATGATGACGGCGTTTATAAATATGAAGGAGAATTGAGCTATGAAGGAATGGAATATGATTTTGAAATAGATGCTAATTCGGGAACATTTTTGGAATGGACAGAAGAAAAACAGGATGGAATATTGGATTGACAAATAAGTGAAAATTTGTTATTCTCTAAACGGTTAGTTAAAACTAATTATTGGTAGAAAATAGAAACTGTGTAGAGAAAGGAATTTATCATGAGAAAGAATCCAATCAAAATTCTTTGGCTTGTAATCGGTTTTTTAGCAATGGGGATTGGAATGATCGGAGTGGCACTTCCGGTACTTCCGACAACCCCATTTCTTTTATTGGCATCTTTTTGTCTGGCAAAAGGTTCTGAACGATTTCACAAGTGGTTTACCGGAACAAAACTGTATCAGAAGCATTTAGACAGTTTTGTAAAAAATCGTGCCATGACTTTGAAAACAAAATTTTGTATTCTGCTTCCGGCATCAGCAATGCTGATTTTAGCAATGATTGCGATGAGCAATCTTTATGGAAGAATATTTATTGTGTTCCTTATTATTTTTAAATATGTCTACTTCTTTACGAAAATAGAGACAGTTTCGTGATACAACATTGGTAGGGGAATAATTGCATGAACATATTAAAAAGTAAAAACTTTGATCTGTTTTCAAAATCAAAAAGAACAGTGGAACGTGACGAACCTTGCGGTGACGCTTGGAGAGAAAAGTATGCAGTCAGCCGTGTGCTGACTGTTTTGGAAAGGAAGGTTTAATTGATAAAAAGTAATCGGAGAAAACCGATAACTTACGAAAAAGGGAAAGATGGCGGCGGAAGCGTAACAGTCAGAAAGTAGAACTTGTTAATCGGTCATCTGCTGAGTACCGGGGTTTCGCAGGAGGTGGCGAGGGAAGATGCTGTGACGATTGCGTCCTACTGCAAAGAGGAGACGTTGGAAGCTCTGAAAAAAGAAGAAATTGCAAAGCGGGTAAAATACGGATTTCGGGAAGGAATGGAATTTGACGGAGAGAAGGCTCAGCAGACGATATCCGGATGGAAATTATCCGATTCCGTTTACCATTTTTCAGAAGGAGCTGCATCGGGAGCATGAAGTCTCAGTGTGGAATGAGCGGTTTGAAAATCCTTGTATTTTAAATATACAGAATAAAAATGGAAAATTGTATCTGCGGATGCTGGAGGAGTATCGGGAATATGAGTTTGCATATTGGGATGGACAAGCATGGTGTGAGATGGAAAGACAGGGGAAATTGCTGGCTTTTCGGGCAGACAAAATCCGGTTTCAGAGCATTGCAGGCGAAAAAGGAGGATGCTTTCAGGAAGAATCTGGATTCAGATTTTTGATGGGGACGATGCGAAAGAGCTTTTGTTTGCCGTATATATTGCGTAAAAAAAGTTGCGAGTTGCAACAAAAAAGAAATTATGATTTAAAGTAAAAAAAAGGAAGAAGAACGCGGTTTGTTGCGCAGTGCAACAAAAAAAGATTTTTCTTTCGAAAAGAAGTGTGATATAGTCAGTTCAGCAATTTAAGTTGCTTTTTTTAATGCCTACTGGTTAGTTTAATCTAACAAATGATAGTTGAAGGCAACATAATAAAAAGGAGGATATGAAAAATGAAGCATAAGACCATGAAATCAATGGTGAGAAGAATGGCCGCGCTTGCGATGGCTGCGGTGTGTACATTTAGTTTGACACAAGTAAATACGGTAAAAGCTGCTGAAAAACTAGAGGCAGGAGATTATGTGGTGCCGATTACATCGCTCAAGAGCAAAGCGCCGATTGCTGCGGTAAATGAGGCGTTCAACAAAGCGTTTGGAGAGAGTGCCAAGGTGACTGTAGACGGGGAAGGAAATATGACAGCAACTGTTGAAAACAATCACATGGTAATCAACATGATGGGAGAATATCATGCGAATGTTTTGACTGTAGAGGGTGCGGAATATCTCTCTTACAAGACAGAGCAGTCTTCTACAACATTTGGAAATCCGGCAGCAATTACAAACATAGAAGTGCCGGAAAAAATGCAATTTCCGATTACACCTTCTGACGATGGTGTGTGTGAATTGAAGATTACAGTAGATTTTATGAACAATTTGATGGGTGGAGGGAATCCATATCCGACGGTTGTGACACTGACATTGGATTTTGCGAATGCACAGGTGGATACAAGTGCACTGAGTGATCTCTTGAAATCTTATGAAGATCTTGTGAAAGAAGATTATACAGAAGATTCATGGAGCGCGTTTGAGGCGAAAATGAAGGAAGCAGAAGGATTGCTTGCAAATGGCGGAGCATCGGCAGCAGAAGTCAATGAGATGATTGCTTCTTTAAAAGATTTAAAAGGGAAATTGCAGTTGGTAAGTGATCTTCCGGAAGCAGATTACAGCAAAGTGGATGCAGCGATTGCGTCAATTCCGAAAGACTTGACAAAATATACAGACGGAACTGTGAAGGCGCTTCAAAATGCATTGCAGACAGTCGTGCGCGGTCTGAAACAAAATGAGCAGAATAAAGTAGATCAGATGGCAGCGGACATTGAGGTGGCAGTCAAAGGCTTGAAAGAAAAGACAACCTCAGACAATAACAGTGGTAATAACAATAACAACACAAACAATAACACGAAATAATAATACAAACGATAACACAAGCAATAACACGAGTCAAAATGCAGGAAGCACAACGCTGGATAAAGACAATTTGAAAGATGGTATTTATGAAGTTCCTGTATGGCTGTGGCATGCGACAAAAGATCAGGCGTCTATGGCGGCGCAGTCTTTGAACAGCACCGCAAGAATCGTTGTGAAAAATGGCGTGAAGACAATGTATATTTACACAAAATCCATGACATATGGAAACATTGAAGCGAGCCTTCAGGAATTAAAAGTGGCTGATGCCAACGGAAATTATACGAGTGCTACTGTGGAGGAGAAAAATGCTTCTGGAAATCCGACTTGTTTCTCATTTGTACTTCCTCATACACAGGAATATCTGAATGTAAAAGTGAATCCGCATGTGGCGATCATGGGACACCAGGATATTGAAGCAAGACTTCGCATTGATTACTCAGCGCTGAAATTAGTTTCTGAAGATGCGAATGACACTACTGTTAAGGTGACAACTCCTGCATCTGGAAGCAGCTATGGAGCGTCAAGTGCACCAAAGACAGGAGACTATGATAATTATGCGGCAATTCCGGTTGTTATGCTTATAGCAGCAGCCGCCGGTGTGATGACAATGGTTTACAGAAAGAGACAGGCGAAATAAGATGAAACGATTAAAGCAAATTGTTTTGGGATTGGGAATGGCAGCTGCGATTGCGGCTGCCCCTGTTCCTGTTTATGCGATGGAAGATGGAGCTTATACGGTAGGGAGAACAACATCCTATGCAAATCCGGAGACGGGACAGACCGTAGATGGCGGGACGAACATTGCGCTTGGAGACAGTATGTGTGAGAGTATTGTGGAGGACAGTGCGCTGGTAGAACAGTCTCAGGGGAAAACGTATGTTACGCTTGGAATTGGTCTGATGTCAAATGTGAGTGATGTACGTATGCAGATACAGGAAACAGACGGAACTTATCGAGATGTGGAAATTACACAGACCGGAAGTTGTGAAAGAGATGGAGATACGTGCAATCACTATCGGTTTGAGGTGGATTCGGCAGATAATTATATCAGTCCAATCTTGTATGTAGAACCGATGGGAAGAGACGTACAGTTCTTTGTGAAACTGGATATGGCATCTGCACAGGCAGGGACAGGAAAGTTTGTAAGTGAGATGATATCGCAGAAGAGCCGCAGACTGAAGAAGAGCCACAGACTGAAGAAGAGCCGCAGGTGGCAGATGAAGAGCAGACTACAGATGAAGAACAGGTGACAGAAAAACAAATACAAATAAAGTGCCGGTTGGACAGATTGCAGTTCGGAGCCTGTCATTGTGCTTGTGAT
>ENA-OQAN01001496-OQAN01001496.1-human-gut-metagenome-genome-assembly--contig:-NODE-1496-length-10054-cov-1.653168_pt1 | contig 10054 bp, 12 predicted proteins | sample MGYA00242735_ERZ504527 | MGnify/ENA primary metagenome ERZ504527 (study PRJEB26092, sample SAMD00036230) | human gut metagenome | host: Homo sapiens | study: EMG produced TPA metagenomics assembly of...
AGGAAGAATTAGAAGTATTTGAAAATGATGATATTCAAGAATTTTGTATTGAATTACTAGATACTGCGCCTACATATTTCTGGCAAGTGTCTGCTTCAAGTACTAACAAGTATCACCCTGATTATACAGTTGGTTTTATGGGACTTGCTAAACATGTAAAAGGAGCAACTAGATTCTTAAATCATATGCTGTCAATTGATTGTATCAAGAGTCAGTTTACATCAAGAGAAAGAGATATGCTACGAACAGCTATTATGAACCATGATGATGAAAAACTTGGGCGTAATGGCAGTCAATATACTCTTTTTAAACACCCGTTACTTATAGCTGAGAGAATAAAATCCTATAAAGGATTTGAATGGTTGCCAGATGAAGAATTGGATTATATTGCAGACTGTTGTGCTTCACATATGGGTGAATGGAACACAGATAAAAGAAGTAAAGATGAGCTACCATTACCAGAAACAAAAGGTCAGATGATAGTTCACTTAGCAGATTATTTAGCATCAAGAAAAGATTTAACAGTATCTTTTGATGAAACTGAAGTAGATGAACTGAATGAAAGAATTCAAACCTACACCAGAAACATATCTTATGCCATTCGGCAAACATAAGGGAGAACCACTCTCTGAAATTCCAGATAGTTATTTAGGATGGTTGAATGATCAGAATCCATCAGAACCTCTGAAAACACTACTTGCTGAAGCCTTAGGTATTAGCGGAAGCATCTTTGAAGAGGAGGCATGAGATGGAAACACGAACAACATTATGCCAGTGTACTCGCTGTGCTTCAGTATTTGAATGGAATGAAAGAAAAAATAATAGATGCCCAGAATGCAAAGGCATATATACAGTTATTAGATTCGCTAACCCGTCAGATGAAGAATATTTAGATAGAGTTAGCATGAGATTTAGTGAATAAGTCGTTCAATCATGAACGCTTATCAATATACCAAACAATATTATTTATAAGAGGAGACATTTATTTATGAGTGAAAAAACAAAATTTAAGACAGGCAGACACAAAAGTAGAAGTAGTTGGTATTGTAAGCGAAAACACACTGGAAGAAATCAGTAAGAGATGGTAAAAAAAGTCATTAGTGGTGACATTACAGTGCAGACAGGAGACATTAATTTCGTAACATTTAGAGTATATGTGAATGAAAAGAAAAATGACGGTACAGATAATGGCTGTTATGCAGGCATTGAAACTGTAATGAGAGAATATCAGTCTATTGCTAAAGTTGGTAAAGATGCAGCTACAAGAGTAACTGTTACAAATGGTCAGATCAGACCTCGCTCTTATGTCGGAAAAGACAAACAGGTGCATGTAGGTGTCTCCTACCAGACAATGTTTTTTAATCGTTATGATGGAGATCCAGAGAAATTTGAGCCTCGTGCTTGGTTTGAAGTAGAAATGGCAATTGCTTCTATTACACCAGAACTTTATACATCTGGCGAGAATAAAGGTGAAGAGACAGGTCGTGCTATCGTAAAAGGATGGGTTCCTACTTATTCAGGAATTGAACCAATGACTTTAGTTGCTCCAGCAGAAGATGGAATTGCAGAAGCAATTTTAGATGATTATACACCAAATCAGACTGTTAAGTTCTATGGTGATATTGTAAATAGTCGTGCAGAAATCACAAAAGAAATTCCTGTAAAAATTGGTAAACCAAGATTTGAGAAGAAAACTATCTATAAAAATGAGATGATTATTACAAATGCTTCTGATGCTTACGGCGAGGATAGTGAAACACCAACTCCAGAACCATATGACATTGGTGCAATTTCTCAGGCAATTACTGATAGAGAAGTTCGCTTAGAGGAAGAGAAAGCAAAAGCTAAACAGCCAGAGACAGCAGCTTCTGCCGCAACAACTAAAGCTAGACCAAAACTTCCTAATTTTTAATCTATAAACAAGTTTGTAAAAAATATAAATAGTAAAATTAAAGGAGATTACATATGACAGATAGTATTTTTGAACCAGAAGTAAGCGTTGTAGCACATGGCCTTGAAGGAAAAGTAATTATGCTTTATGGCACAAACAATACGGGAAAAACTTATAATTGCGCAAAGATGAAGAATGCTTTGTTCTTCATGTGTGAGAATGGTTTAGGTGCTCAGGCAGGAGTTAAGCATAAAATGATTAACAACTGGAGAATGTTCACTAAGTACATCAAAGAACTTACTGATCCTAAAACAGTAGAAAGAGCTAAAGAGATTTATTCCACTATTGTTATTGATGAAGTATATGCTTCCTCTCTGTTTTGCCAGAAATTCGTATGTGACACATATGGTGGAGGATGTATTTCTCTTGGAGCCAATGAAAACAGCAAAGTAAATCTTTATCAGATTTATGAACGTATTTATTGGGAACAGATTCAGAAATTAGTAACTTCCGGGTATACAGTGGTATTCGTTGCGCATGCAGACGAAAAAGATGGATTTATTCAGCCTAAGGGAGACAAGCGCTGTATTAAACCAATTGTAGATAATTGTGACGTAGTGGCTTACCTTGAACCAAATGGCGTAGATGAAGATGGACATGTAATTAAATCTTCTGCTTATTTTGCGCAGACAGATAAGTTCTTCGCTCGTTCAAGATATGATTTCATGGTAACTAAAATTGAAGAGTTTACAGCAGATAATTTAGAGAAAGCAATTTCTGATGCAATCACTAAACAGGAAGAAGCTGACGGTATTAAATCAGTATCCTATGATGAACAGCAGTCTATGTATGAAGAAAAAGAAACAATGTCCTTTGAACAGCTTCAGGAAGAGATTGCCCTTTGGGGAGGTAAACTGGCTGCCTCAGATCATATGGAAACATTGACAGATATTGTAGAGCAGACTCTTGGTGTTGGGAAGAAAGTATCTCAGTGTACTAAAAAGCAGACTGAGGCAATGAGCATTATTCTCGAAGACATTAAGGATGCTTGTGCTGAATTAGGAGTGGCGTAATGCCAAGGCAATGTACATTTGCCCGGTATGTCATAAAAATGTACTTGCTTCGAAAGCTATTCATATAAAAACCAGATACTATCATAAATCTTGTCTTGATAAAAAAATCAAGAAAGAAAAAGAAAAGATTGACAATGATAAGCTGACGAAAAAACAAAGGGAACAGTATGAGAGAGCACTGAAACAAAGTGCTCTCCCCGAAATCCCTGAAGCAGTTCCAGAAAGTGAAGCCCAGGCAGCAGAAAAATTCTTTAGTAAAGTGGAGCAAATACAGGGTAAATGCACAGCGAAAAGTTCAGCAATGGCTTATAAATACAAAAAAATGTATGAAGGATTTACTTGGGAAGGAATGGAACAGACTTTAGAATATTGTTTTTCTATAGTTGGATTAGAAGCCAGGAAAGATGAAGATAGTGACATTGTTGGATTAATTCCTTGGTATTATGATCAAGCTCAGGCATTTTATGCACAGCTAGACAGTATAGAACCTTCAAAAGTAGATTTGGATAAGATTTATAAAAAGAAGCATATAAAAGTATCGTCTAAAAAGAAAAATGTAGATTTGATTGATATAAGCAAAATAGGGGAGTGAATATGTTAATTGACAAACACGCCACTCTTCAATGTTTAGGATGTATTATGAAGAAACCTTCCCTTTTGGAAGAATATACACTTACACAGTATGACTTTGAAGAAGAACAATTTTACGCAATATTATTTTCATGTGTGTATAACCTCTACAACCAAGGGGTAGAGATTATAGATACATTTGCTATAGATAGTTTTCTTTCAAGATATGAGAAACAATATAAAATTTTCAACGATAATCAAGGAATTGATTATTGTGACGATGCCATTCGTTTGGCTGAATTGGAAAATTTTAGTTACTACCTGGAACGCTTGAAAAATTTAGTCTTTTAAGATATTGGGATTCATGTGGAGTAGACATAAGGAACATCTATGATCAAACAATCATTGATCCTAGCAGACAAGAACAGCAAGCAGCTAAATTAGATGCAACTTCAATAAATGATATGATTCTGGAAGAAGAGGATCTGCTCATTACGAAAGCAAAAATGCTCTATGGAATGGATTCTTCGAGAAGGGGTCAGCTTGCCGGTAAGGGAATGAAAGAACTGAAAGAAAGATTGAAAGAAGAACCAGAGTTTGGAATACCTTTACAGAGCCCTATGATGACTACTATTGCTAGAGGGGCGAGACTTAAAAAGGTCTATCTTCGTTCTGCTGATTCTGGTGGAGGAAAGACAAGGACTGCATTGGCAGATATCTGTAATATTTCAATCCCTTATTTCTATGATACAGATAAAAAAGAATGGATTTACACTGGGTGTGAGGAACCATCTCTATTCATCTCTACTGAGTTAGAGGAAGACGAAGTACAGACTATCATTATGGCATACGTTTCCGGAGTACCAGAGAACAAGATTCTTGATGGAGACTATGAAGGAGATGAGGAAGAACGAGTAGATAAAGCTATTGAATATATTGCTACTTATCCTTTATATATAGAAATTATTAATGATTTTGGTATAGAAGATATATCAAATATCATTAAAACTTATAAGAGAGAAAAAGGATGTCATTATTTCGTATTCGATTATATACATATGTCAGCTAAATTAATTGCTGAAGTTGCTTCTATGAGTAAAGGAATGAAATTGAGAGAAGATCAGACTTTGTTCTTATTCATGGACACTCTTAAGAATTTGGCTATGAAATTGGATATCTTTATTCTAACAATGACTCAGTTAAATGGTACATACAAAGATAGTCAGATTAAAGACGAAACAATGTTAAGAGGTGCAAAATCTCTAGCAGATAGAATTGACTTAGGTGAAATTTCATTGAGGCCAACAAGTGCAGAGTTAGAGTGTGTAAAGAAACTTATGCACAATATGTATGGAGTACCGATACCGAACCTTGTAAGACACATATATAAAGTACGAAGAGGAAAGCTGACAAAAATCCGTTTATGGCAATATGCTGACCTCTCTACTGGAAGGACCAAAGATTTATTTATCACAGATAACTATTATAACTTGATTGAAACTGAAGTGGCTGTAGCTCAAATTGAAAAAGTAATTGAGGAGCATTCTGAGAGCCTTGATGATATCCAGATTACTGATGATGAGCAACAAGAAGCTACGAGTACTTTATTAGGATCAATGCCATTTGATTTTTAGGTGTACTGATGCCTTACTATGATAAAAATGCAATATTAAAGGCTCTTACAAAGGAACAGGTAATCAAGATAGTTACCGATTTAGGATCAAAAGGATATAGAACAGACTCATCTGGGAATCTTATCTTTCAAACAATCTGTCATGGTGGCGATAGTTATAAGCTTTATTACTATCATGAACTACAGATCAGTATTCTGGAAGAACATTTCAATTGCTACACCTCATGTAGCGAATCATTCTCTATTTTTGAATTAGTAATCAGAGCTAAAAGAGTACAAGGGATTACTTATACTTGGTATCAGGCGGTATCTTATATTGCTAATCAAATAGATATGAAAGCTGTTGAACATATTGAGAGACCAAAACATATATGTGATATGTCGTGGCTCAAGAAGTTTGGAAAAAACAAATCTACAGACATTATAGACTGTGAACCTATAGATGAGCATGTGTTAGAAATGTTTGAATATACTCCTCATGAAGTGTTTTTAAACGACCATATTTCCAGAGAGACGTTATCTACATTTGAAATATCTTATTGGGGTAATACAAATCAAATAGTTATTCCTCATAGAGATAGACATCAAAATCTTATTGGTATAAGAGGAAGATATCTCGATGAAGAAGACGTAGAGAACATTGGAAAATATGTACCTCTTAATATAGAAGGAAAATTTCTAAGCCACAAGTTATCACATAATCTTTATGGTATTCATATTAACCAGAATAAGATTAAGACTTGTAGGAAATGTTTACTACTTGAGTCTGAGAAAGGAGTTATGCAAAATCATTCGTATTTTGGTGATGATGACTTTTCTTTAGCTGTATGTGGCAGTGAAATTTCAGATGAACAAATCAAATTGCTACTCGATTATTTGAAGATAGAAGAATTAATTCTTGGTTTGACAAGGAATATAAGGATCCGTATGGATGGGACGGTGAGCTGTACAAAAATAAATTATTTAAGAAAATACGTCCGATTATTCCATATTGTAAAGTCTCAATCTTATGGGATAAAGATGGGGTATTAGATTATAAGGATGCGCCTACAGATAAAGGCAAAGAAACATTATTAAAAACTGCTTGATGACAAAGTAGAAATAACTATGGAAGATATCAACGTTGGAGGGAACGTATTATGTATAGAAAGGCATTAATTGACTGAAATCAGTCAGAAAATCCGACAAGTAACTGAGGAGGATAAGGGGTTACCTTATCTCTCCTACAGTAAAGAGAGTAACTTTGATCACTGTCCACTGAGCCACAAATTAAAGTATATAGACAAAAACTTTTCAAAGAAATCGTCTCTTCCTATGGAAATTGGTTCTATTTTACATAAGGCATTAGAGCTTAAAGGAAGAATGATAATGGAAGGTAAGACAGTAGATTATGACTATCTTAAAAGCATTACAGAAGAGGGCTATTTAGAGACTGATGAGAAGTCGGATAATCACATTCTCGGTATAAAAGACCTCAAAAAGAAATATTTTGATGAGTTTTTTACTGCTGATAGTAAGTCAGGTATGAACTATTCAGAAAAGATGGATATCTTTTATAACAAAGTATTGCCATCTAGGATTGATAGTAAAGAGTGGACTCCCGTAGCAGTAGAACAGAGATTTGAATTTGTATATGACGACAGAGTTATTATACATGGTTTTATTGATAGAGTGGATAAGAATGCAAAAGAGCAGCTAAGGATACTGACTATAAATCCTCAAAGGCCGTGGTTTAGAGATGCAGATATAAAAACACCTATGCAACATGTAATTTATGATCTGGCATGTATTCATTTATATGGACAGCTGCAACAGACCATGTGTATGATTTTATTCTTATAGATGCTATTCAAGGAGCTGACGAAGGTGTATGTACCAAAGGCTATCTTAACAGAGGAATTAAGAAACTGGACAAGGTGTTAAATGAAATGGATGAAATGGAAATTAAAGGCGAGTATCCTCCCAAACCAACTCCATTATGCTACTGGTGTCCATTCCACAGCACTTCCCCAAATGCTGATCCTAAGTTTTCTGGTCTATGCCAGTATCATAGCTTATGGACACCTGAGAAAAAATCATTTGCAGTACTTAATCCTTATGGACAAGAAATAAAGAAAGAAACTAAGAGAAAGTTGGTGTTCTAGTGAGAATAGAGACACATGCGCATACAGAATTTAGTCAGCTTCGTATGTTGGACTGCATCGTAAAAGTACCTCAATTAATAAAACAAGCTGCATCTCTTGGACTTTCAGGAGTTGCTATCACTGACCATGAGTCTGTATCTGGTCATGTGAGATTTATTCAAACAATTAAATCCATGAAGTCTTCCGGTGAACTGCCGGAAGATTTCAAAGGAATACTTGGTAATGAAATATATTTAGTTGACAAATTAAATATATCAGAAGATGGAAAGAAGTCTTGTGATTCTCCATTTTGTCATTATATTCTTCTGGCTAAAGATGAAATAGGGCATAAGCAGTTAAGAGAACTTAGTTCATTAGCATGGGATAACAGTTTTTATACAGGAAGGATGGAACGTGTTCCTACATTGAAAAGTGATCTGGAACATGTGGTTAAATCTAATCCTGGACATCTGATTTCAACGACAGCATGTTTAGGAGGAGAATTAGGCAAGTCTCTATTGGCAGGAGAAAATTATATGGATTTTCTTCTCTGGAACCAGCAGTTATTTGGTAAAGATTTTTACTTGGAAATGCAACCGGGACTGTCAGAAGAACAGATAAAGTTGAATCGAGAGATTGTAAAATTAAAGCATCAATTAGGAATAAAAGCTACTATTGCCTGTGATGTTCACTATTTGAAACAAGAGGATAGAGAAATTCATGCTGCTTATCTTAATAGTCGCGATGATGAAGAAAGAGAGTTAGGTGATTTCTATGAATCAACTTGGATGATGACCAATGAGCAAATTCATCAGAGGATGGATTATCTTGGGTATGAAGAAGTGGAAGATGCATTGAAGTGTTCTCTGGAGATTGGTGAGAAGGTTGAAGAGTATGATCTGTATTGTCCAACTATTGTTCCTGGAGCTGACATTCCTGATTTTGAGTTTAAGTTGTATTTCTTTGGTAATTATTTATGATGCTATGAATACATATCTAAATTCGCTCATAGCGATAATGTTTATGATAAATATTTATTAAAACTGATAGAAGATGGGTATTATGAAAAGATTCCTTATACTACTTTCGGTAAAACAAAATTTCTTGAGACTTTAGATAGAATTGAAGTTGAATTAAAAGAAATGTGGCTTGTTACTGAAAAGCTTGGTACAAGTATTTCTTCCTATTATATATCAACACTTGAGTTGGTTAATATTATGTGGGAAGAAGGAGATTCTTTAGTGGGTGTAGCCAGAGGTTCAGTAACAGGAATGTTTACAATGTATCTCATTGGTATTACTCAGATGAATCCTTTACAGTGGGGACTGCCTCATTGGAGACATATTTCCCATGAAAAAGTTGAACTCAGTGACGTAGATATCGACACACAGCAAGATAGAAGACTAAAAATCATTGAAGCTGTGAAACGTCGCAGAGGTGAAAGAAAAGTACTTAATTGTAGTACTTTTAAAACAGAAGGTAGTAAATCAGCTATTATTACTGCTGGTAGAGGATTAGGCTTAGATTCAGATATCACTCAGTATTTATCTAATCTTATCCCTGTTACCAGAGGTCAAACTTGGAGTTGCATGATTGTCTTTATGGGAACGAAGAGAAAGAACGTCAGAGACAAACTGAATTTGCAAATGAAGTCAAAAAATACGACAAACTTTTAGAAACGGCTATGACTATTGAAGGCTTATATGTGGAAGAAGTATACATGCTTCAGCAGTATATTTGTTTAATGAAGATTTTTTGGCTCACAATGCTAGGATGAAAGCTCCAAACGGTATTTATATCACTCAATTTAATATGAAAGATTCTGATTATTGTTCTGGTCTTAAAATGGATTTCTTAACCATTCAGGCATTAGATAAGATTAGAACTTGTATGAATTTGCTAATTGATGCGGGATATATGAAATGGCAAGGATCACTGAGAGCTACATATAATAAATATTTACATCCAGATGTACTTGATTATGATACTAAAGAAATGTGGGATATGGTTGCAAAGAATGATGTGACAGATCTCTTTCAGTTTGATACTGCAGTTGGGCTTCAGGCAGCTAAACGAATCAAACCCCATTCCTTAGTAGAGCTTGCAACTGCGAACTCAATTATGAGACTTATGGTATCAGGAGAAGGCGCTGAACAGCCCATTGACACTTATATTAGGTATAAGAATGATATTAATGAATGGTACAAATGCATGAGAGATGAGTACCGTTTGACAGAAAGTGAAATAAAATCTTAGAGAAATATCTATTACCTGTATATGGAGTAGGAGATACACAGGAAATTGTAATGGAAATTTCTATGGATGATCATATTTCAGGATTCAATGTTACACAGAGTAATAAGTTAAGAAAAGGTATTGCTAAAAAAGATGAAAAACTGCAGGAAGCTATGAAAAAGATGTTCTTTGAACATGGCAAAGAGATTGGAACTTCAGAGAATCTGCTGAACTATATCTGGAAAGAAGTTATAGGAAAGCAGCTTGGGTTGAATACGGCTCAAGTAAAACCTTGTGAACGTATGCAAAAACGGTGTCCGTACTTTTTACGGGCTAACGGTGGACGCTGATAATGCCAATACCGTGCCAAGTTAAATCGGGTGTAACGACTATTAGTACTGATGAGATTAGCACATTGGGAAGCGCAAGGATAGGGTGACTGTGCTCTGGAGGTTACGATGGAAGAATGGAAGGATATTGAAGGATGGGAAGGAAAATATCAAGTATCCAATTATGGAGACATTAAAAG